>Ga0310697_10000914_pt1 | contig 37014 bp, 29 predicted proteins | sample 172DNAGHGlowgp2_FD_203883 | JGI IMG/M metagenome (GOLD analysis project Ga0310697, IMG submission 203883) | Sheep rumen microbial communities from Palmerston North, Manawatu-Wanganui, New Zealand - 1728 DNA GHGlow gp2 (v2) (version 2) | ecosystem: Host-associated > Mammals > Digestive system >... | reverse complement strand
AGCAGACCCTTGCCGTAGATATCCTTGAGGAGGTACCAGAGGGTCTCGATGTAGCGGTTGTCGTAGGTGATGTACGGGTCGTCCATGTCGACCCAGTAGCCGATGCGCTCGGTGAGGTTGCGCCACTCGGCGGTATACTTCATCACCTCCTCGCGGCAGGTCCGGTTGTAGTCCTCCACGGAGATCTTGGTGCCGATGTCTTCCTTGGTGATGCCGAGCTTCTTCTCCACGCCCAGCTCGACCGGCAGGCCGTGGGTGTCCCAGCCCGCGCGGCGGCGGACCTTGTAGCCCGACTGCGTCTTATAACGGCAGATGGCGTCCTTGATGGAGCGCGCCATCACGTGGTGGATGCCCGGCATGCCGTTGGCGGAGGGAGGGCCCTCGAAGAAGACGAACTCGGGCGCGCCCTCACGGAGCGCCAGCGAGCGTGCGAACGCATGGTTCTTCTGCCAGCGTTCAAGTACTTCTTTCCCCACGGAGACCAGGTCCAGGCCGTTATATTCGTGAAATGTCATATTTTTTGCCTAATTTTGCAGTTGTTTTTAGCCTACAAATTTAGCGATTTCTAAACATTTAACCAAAAGGATATGGCGATTCTGGATATCATTCTCCTCCTTTGCTTCGTGCCCGCGATCGTCAGCGGCATCTCCAAGGGATTCGTCAAGCAGGTGGTCGATCTGGCCGCGATCCTGGTGGCCGCCTGGGCCGCCTTCCACTTCTCGACCGTCCTGGGCGGCTGGCTGGGCCGGTATATCACCCTCGAGCCGTCCATCCTGAACGTCATCAGCTTCGTGCTGATCATCATCGTGGCCGCCGTGCTGCTCAACCTGGTCGGCACCCTGGTCACCAAGGCCCTCCAGGCCGTGTCGCTGGGCTTCGTCAACCGCCTACTCGGCCTGGTGTTCGCCGTGCTCAAGGTGGCGGTCGTCCTGGGCTTGCTGATCCTGCTTTTCGAGACGCTCAACAGCACCCTGCATATCCTCAAACCCGAGTCCACGGCCGACGCCGTGGTCTACAACGCGCTGAAGGAAGCCGCGGAGAAGGTCTTCCCCATCCTCAAAACCTTTGTCACGGGCGAGCCCGCCGCTGCCGATGCCTAGAAGAATCCTCCTGATCGAAACCTCGACCTCGCTCTGCTCGGTGGCCCTCGCCGAGGACGGAGCCGTCACCGCGCAGCGGGAGAGCACGGAGCCCCGTACCCACGCTGCCCTCACCGCCCCCTTTGTCAAGGAAGTCCTGGACGGGCGCGGCCTGCGCGCCACCGACCTCGACGCCGTCTGCGTGAGCGCCGGGCCGGGGTCCTACACCGGCCTGCGCGTGGGCGTGTCCACGGCCAAGGGCATCTGCTTCGCCTCCGGGATCCCCCTGCTGTCGGTCGGCACGCTCGACGTGCTGGTGAGCCAGGCCCGCGCCGAGGGGCTGGTCCCCGAGGGCTGCCGGGCCGTCATCCCGATGATCGACGCCCGGCGGATGGAAGTCTACACGGCCGTCTACTCCCCGGAGGGAGAGCGCCTGACGGAGGTGGAGCCGCGCGTGATCGACGGCGAGAGCTTCCGCGAGGAGCGGGCCGCCGGACCGGTGCTGTTCATCGGGGACGGCGCGGAGAAGTGCCGCGCGGCGCTGGACGCCCCCGGCATGCGCTTCGTGCAGACGTGCCCCCGCGCCGCGGCGATGCTCGCCCCGGCCCTGCGGGAGTTCGAGGCCGGCCATTTCCGCGACACGGCGTATTTCGAGCCGTTCTACCTCAAGGATTTCGTCGCCACGGTCAGCCGGAAGAAACTCTTCTAGGCCCGGACCGTTATCCCCGGCTTCGGCCATTTCCCCATTCCGGGCCCGACCCGGACTCTCCCATTTGGATTTGTCTGTCCGAAATACTATATTTGGAGTATGGACTGGGATGTATTGATCCCCATACTGATGTTTCTGTTCCCGCTCGTCGTCTCGATCCTCGACAAGCGGGCGAAGAAGCGTAAGGGCGTCCCGCCGGTCAAGGCGGAGCCACTTTTTCCTCCTGCGCCGGACGGTTCTGAGGTTCGCCCCGAGGAACGTCCTGCTGCGCAGGACCCCTCCCAGCCTTTCGGCTGGGCCCCTCCCTCTTACGATGCCGAGGGTGGCACGGTTTCCACAGGGCGAACCCCAGAACCGATATTCCCGGCGCAGGAAGCACAGGCGAACGAAGCGAAGCAGGCCAACGAAGGGCAGCGGGCCGTAGAGCGGCACATCGATACAGCGGCGCAGGACGACGGGAAGCCGAAGCTGGAGATCGACAAGAAGAAGCTGATCCTCTACTCCGAGATCCTCAAGCCGAAGTTCGACGCGTGATCAGCAAATCACTCAATCACAGTCAATTACGAAAAACGGGGTAGCCGATTTGGATACCCCGTTTTTCTGTTTTAGCTGACTCTCAGCAACTTATCGATCACGCTTTCCTATTTCAGCAAGCGCGCAAGCTCGCGGCGCAGGCCATCCGAGCCGGTGAGCGGCTGCGTGCTGAGCTCGCCGTTCACGATCAGGAAGGAGTTCGGCAGCGAGGTCACATGGTACATGTTGATCGCGGAAGAAGCGGCGCCCAACCCTTCGTAGACATTGATCCAGGGCAGCTTCTGCGCAAGGACGGTGGAGGCCCAGTCAGGCTTCTCCGGCGAGCAGCCGATGGCGTAGATCTCGAAGCCACGGCCGTGGAACTCCTTGTAGAGCGGCAGGAGCTGGTCGACGTTGAGCATCTTCTGCGCGGCATCCGTAGCGTCCCAGAAATGGACGAGGATCACCTTGGCGTCCACCTTGCTGAGCGACTGGCGCTCCCCCTTCATGTCCGGCAGGGCGATGTCGGGGAAAGCCAGCTCGGTGGCCGACTGCAGCTGGCTGTTCAGGTCGAGCAGGCGCATGCGCCGGTCGGCTTCCTTCTCCAGGGCCTTGACGTAGCGGGAGTCCGGATAGATCGTCTTCAGGGAATCCGCAGTCTGGCGGAACAGGATGGCGTCCGTAGTCTGGGAGAAGATATTGGCATCGCCCAGGCGCTCGAAGAACACGGGGACCGTGGTCAGCGAGAAGGGATGCTCCATCACGTATTTGACGCAGGCGCGGTAGTGCTGGATGTAGTCCCGGGTCATCTGGGCCGGTTCGTTCTCGTGGGCCTGCAGGTCGGCGATGAACCGGGCGTAGGCCTGGTCCACCTTGGCGAGCTCGGCGGAGCCTTCGGAGCCCGTGACCGTGTAGGTGCCGAGCGTGTCGGCCTGGACCGTCGCGGTCTCGCCCTTCTCGAGCAGCAGGGCTGCGATACGGGTGTTTCCGTAGTAGAGGTAGATGAACTCCGGCTGGCCGGCCGCCACCTTCACGTCGTAGCGGAAGGAGCCGTCGGACTGGGTCTTGATGGTGTCGAGGTCGCGGTAGGTATTGACCTCCAGCTGCTTGACGACGATGTCCCGGCCGGGGGCGCCGGCCAGGTTCCCCTTGATATGGGCCTTGTCGCCACAGGCCGCCAGGGTGAGCGCCGCGAAAGCGAGCGCCAGGATCTTATTGCAATTTTTCATACTCGGAGAGGATTGCGGCGGCGGTCTGCGCCATCTGTTCCGGCGAGATGACCGGACGCGTCTTGCGGAAGTCGAGGTCGCCCTCGGTCTGGAGGGGCACCAGGTGGATGTGCGTGTGCGGCACTTCCATGCCGAGCACGGCCACGCCCACGCGCTGGCAGGGCACGGCGGCCTTGAGCGCGAGCGCGACCCGGCGGGCAAAGGCCCACAGGCCGGCGTAGACCGGCTCGTCCAGGTGGAAGATGTAGTCGTCCTCCACGTGTTTGGGGATCACGAGGGTGTGGCCCAGCGCCAGCGGGCTGATGTCCAGGAAGGCGTAGTAGTCTTCGTTTTCCGCCACCTTGTAGGACGGGATCTCGCCTTGGGCGATGCGGGTAAAGATCGTTGCCATCAGAGGGTGATATCGAGGATCTTGAACTTGATGATGCCGGAGGGGACCTTGGCCTCCACGGTCTCGCCCTTGCCGTGGCCCATCAGGGCCTTGCCGATCGGGGTCGTGGCGGCGAGCTTGCCCTTGGAGAAGTCGGCTTCGCTCTCGCCCACGATGGTGAACTCCATGATGCGGTGGTTGCTGAGGTTCTCCACCTTGACGGTATTGAGCATCTGGACCTGGTCGGTATTGAGTTGGGAGCTGTCCAGAACCTTGGCGTTGACAATCTGGTTCTGAAGTTTGGCGATCCGCAGTTCAAGCAGGCCCTGCGCCTCGCGCGCAGATTCGTATTCGGCGTTCTCGGAGAGGTCTCCCTTCTCGCGCGCCTCCGCGATGGCCGCGGAGATGACCGGGCGCTGAGCCAACGCCTCGGCGAGTTCTTTCTTGAGCTTGTCCAGCCCTTCCTGGCTCATGTAATGCACTTCTGCCATGTAATTCTGATTTCGGTAGGTTAACTAAAAAGGAGTCCTGCCTCGCGCGGCAGAACCCTTAACAATGCAAATATAGCCTTTTTTTTGGTTATCAGCAAATCCAGCAGCTCCGACTATACATCTACCTCATAATGAATGACATATCCAGAATAGACAATTCGGATGGGATCGCCGGAAGAAAGATTTCCGGTCAACTGCATCTTCAAAACATTATTGGAAAAGGAAAACTCATTGATACTGACCGATATCAAACTTTTCTCTTCGGCCAGACCTTTTCCAGTTACAAACCCATTGTCCCCAGTTTTAAGGTATAGAACAAGCGCAGGCTCTGTCGACTTGCGACTCTGTATTGAATAATCAGTAGTATCTTCCTCGAAGAACCGGAAGGAATAAAGCTCTCCAGACTTTGAATAGGATGCGGACGTCAAGGACAATACACTTTGGCCATTGATGAATAAACCATTCTGATATCTCTCCGTTTTGGAACACGACAAAAAGAGCGACAGAAAAAGAAAAACAAAAAGTTTGTATTTCATAATCAACATGTTATCGTCATATTCACAGCGAGCCCAGCAGCCCGCGGCAGGCGGCTTCGTCGGCGGCGAGCTGGGCCTTGAGGGCGTCCAGACCCTCGAAGCTGTGCATCTCGCGCAGCCAGCGGCGGAAGCGGATCTGCAGGTCGAGGCCATAGATGTCTTCGCTGAAGTCGAAGATGTGGGTCTCGATGATGTCGCCCACGTTGGTCATGCCCCAGTAGTGGCCGCCCAGCACCTCCACCTCGGTCAGGTAGACGCCCCGGGCCGGGACCAGCTTCATCGGGTCGTAGAGGCGCAGGTTGGCCGTCGGATAGCCCAGGGTCCGCCCCAGCTGCTTGCCGCCCACGACCACGCCCCGCAGCATGTACGCGTAGCCCAGCATCGCTTCGGCCGCATCGACTTCTCCCTTGCTTAATGCTTCCCGGATCTTCGTCGAGCTAACGGCCGTTGCCGGCGTAGTGGAAGCGGCAACGACCGCAGGGGGGACGATGACGACTTCGAGCCCGAGGGATTGCGCCAACGGCGCGATCAGGTCCGGGGTCAGGCGGTCGGAGCCGAGGCGGTTGTCGTAGCCGAGCACGAGCCGAGTGGCGCCGAGGCGCTCCTGCAGGACGGTCCGGACGTACTGCTCCGCCGTCAGGCGGGCAAAGGCCCTGTCGAAGGGCAGCACCTCCACCCGGTCCACGCCCAGGGCGCGCAGCAGCGCCTCCTTCTCCTGCGGGGAATTGAGCAGCCGCAACTCGCGCGCGTCCTGCTGGAGGACGGCGCGCGGATGCTGCGCGAAGGTAACGACAATCGCCTCCTCGCCCTTCTGGCGGGCGGAGGAGACGAGCGTCTGAATGACCTGGCGGTGTCCGAGATGGACCCCGTCGAAGAATCCGGTGGCGACTACAGCCATTTGACCAGCGGGAAGTCCTGGCGGTGCGGCAGCAGCGGGTTCTTCGGGAAGATGCGCTTGGCCACCTGGTACATGCCGGTATGCTCCGGAAGCACCTCCGTGCGGAAGGTGGCGATGCCGTTCTCGTAGCTCACGAGCTTGAGCTCCTCGACATCCTGGATGTGCTGCTCGCCCTTGGCATCCTGCGTCGTGAAGAGCACTTCCACGCCGATGTCCTCGGGCTTGATGCGGCCCAGGTCGAGGACGACCTCGCTCTTGAGCATGTTGTCCTGCGAGAGCACGTACGATGCCTCGGGCTCCTTGCTGAAGACGACCTTGAGGTTGCTCCACTCCACCAGCATCATCTGCTTCCAGGCCGCGATCTCACGGGCCAGGCGGGCACCGTCGGCGGAAAGCTCGACCGTACGCTTGGCCTGCGGGATGTAGTACTGGTTGCAGTAGTCGGTGAGCATGCGGTTGGTCGTGAAGTTGCAAGCCACGCGGGCGATGGTATTCTTGATGTAGCCGACCCACACCGGGGAGAGGCCGGAGTTCTTGTCCACGTCGTAGTACGTCGGGGCGATCTGGGTTTCGATCGTGGCGTAGATCGTGGCGGAATCCAGCTCGTTCTGGTAGTTCTGGTCGTCGTAGGTCTTCTCGAGCGGCAGGGCCCAGCCGGCACCCTCCTTGTAGCCCTCGACCCACCAGCCGTCCAGCACGGAGAAGTGCATGACGCCGTTCATCGCGGCCTTCTCGCCGGAAGTACCGGAAGCCTCGAGCGGACGGGTCGGATTGTTCATCCAGACATCCACGCCCTGGACCATACGCTTGGCGAGCGTGATGTCATAGCCGGGCACGAAGATGATGCGACCCAGGAACCGGTCCTGCTTGGAGATCTCGATGATCTGCTTGATGAGGTCCTGGCCCATGCCGTCTGCAGGGTGGGCCTTGCCGGCGAAGATGAACTGCACCGGACGCTTGGGGTCGTTGACGATGGCGTCGAGCCGGTCGAGGTCGCTGAACAGGAGCGTAGCGCGCTTGTAGGTCGCGAAGCGGCGGGCGAAGCCGATGGTGAGCACGTCCTCGCGCAGGCGCTCCTTGATCGTGACGACCTGGCGCGGGGTGTAGTGCGCGCTCAGCTGCGGATCGGACAGGCGCTCGCGGATGGTGCGGACCAGCTCCTTCTTGAGGGTCTTGCGGATGTCCCAGATCTCGGCATCCGACACGGAGTAGATCCCCTCGAAGCAGGACTTGTCATAATGGTGGGTCTGGAACTCGGGGCCGAACACCTTGGCGTGCAGTTCCTTCCAGTACTTGGAAGCCCAGGTCGGATAGTGGACGCCGTTGGTGACGTAGCTGATGTAGAGCTCCTCCGGGAGGTAGCCCGGATACATGTCGGCGAAGATATCCTGACTGACCTTGCCGTGCAGCATGGACACGCCGTTGACGTTCTGCGAGAGGTTGGCGGCGAGGTGGCTCATGGAGAACTTTTCGTCGCGGTCGTCCGGGTTGATGCGGCCCAGGCCCATCAGTGTGCGCCAGTCGATGCCCAGCCGGCCGGGATAGTGGCCGAAGTAGCGGCCGATCATCTCCTCGGAGAAGGCATCGTGCCCGGCAGGCACCGGGGTGTGCGTCGTGTAGAGGCCGGACACGCGGACCATCTCCATCGCTTCGTTGAAGGAGAGGTGCTCGTCCTGGATGCATTCGCGCAGGCGCTCCAGACCGGCGAAGGCGGCGTGGCCTTCGTTGTAGTGGTAGATCGTGGGATGCAGGCCCAGGACGCGCAGGGCGCGCACGCCGCCGATGCCCAGCAGGATCTCCTGCTTGATGCGGTTCTCCCAGTCACCGCCGTAGAGCTGGTGCGTGACCTGGCGGTCTTCGGGAAGGTTGTCCTCGTAGTCGGTGTCCAGCAGGTAGAGGTCGGTGCGGCCGACCGCCACCTTCCAGATACGGGCCTTCATCTGGCGGCCCGGCATCTGCACGGCGACCGTCTTCCAGGCGCCGTTCTCGTCCAGGACGGGCTCGGCCGGGATCTTGAGGAAGTCCTGCGGCTTGTACTCGGCCACCTGGTTGCCCTGCGGGGTGAGGCGCTGGGTGAAGTAGCCGTAGCGGTAGAGCAGACCCACCGCCACGAGATTGACGTTCATGTCGCTGGTCTCCTTGAGATAGTCGCCGGCCAGGATGCCCAGGCCGCCGGAATAGATCATCAAGGAGGTGTCCAGACCGTATTCCATGCAGAAATATCCGACGGAGGGCTCGGTGCGCTCGGCCTTCGCCGCCATGTAGGCGTTGAAGTCCCCCATCACCTCGTCGAGACGGGCGAGGAACTCCTTGTCCTTGGCGAGCTCCTTGTACCGCTTGAGGCTGACCTTGTCCAGGATCACCATCGGGTTGTGGCCGGATTTGTGCCACAGTTCGTAATCAATGGAGCGGAACAGGGCTTTCGCATTGTCGTTCCAGCACCACCAGAGGTTCTTGCACAGGGTCTCGAGGCCCGAGAGCTCCTCCGGCAGATGCCGCGTCACCATCACACTTTTCCACACGGGCGCGGCCATTTCAATGTTATTCATCATACACTACTAGGTTGGTTTGGCAATTACTGTCTTTCCGCCATGGCGTTGTCAACCCGGATGATGAAGTCGCTCAGGACGTTCATGTAGTTGATGAACGCCTCGTACGGGGTGTCATAGGGGTTGAAACGCTTGTGGACCTCGCCGTCGGAGAAGAACTTCGTGCACATGTAGTACAGGTGGTCGCTCTCCTGGAGGTGGCCGTAATCGTTCCACAGGGCGGCGTCATTGAGGATGGAAAGCTTCTCTTCGAGGCCGTAGAGCTTGTTGTAGGCATCCTGCTGGAGTTCGTTGCCGAGCCAGGCGGTGATGTCACGCTCCTCGTCGGCCCAGGAGATGGGCTGCGGCACGGAGAGGTCGCCCACGGACTTGTGCTTCGCGGCGGCGCGCTCCGGCGTCACGAACTCGAGCTCCTTGTCCTTGGCCACGGCGTCGGGCAGGGCGCGCATGAACTCGAAGATGCCGCACTCGGCACCCTGGTGCTCGCCGAAGGTCTCATAGTCCATGAAGAGGTTGACGATCTCGCCCTCGGAGGACTTGACCCAGCCGAGGAACTTCTCGACGGTCAGCGGCCATTCGGCCCAGCCGCGGTCGGAGAAGCGGAAGGCGATGTCGTCGCTGAGGGAATAGTTGCGGAGCAGGAGCTTGAGGCCGGGACGGAGGTCGTTGTTGTAGACGTAGTCCGGGCTCTTCCAGCCCATGATGTGGCGGGCACCCTCGGTGAGCATCGTCTTGAAGCCCAGGTCGTTGACCATCGCGCCGATGCCGTCGGAGTAGATCAGCTCGGTGTTGCGGAAGGTCTTGGGGGTCACGCCGAAATACTGCTCCACGGCCGCCTTGTGCTTGAGCACCTGGTGCTCGAACTCCTGCTTGGAGGCCAGGGAGGCCAGGGAATGGTTGTAGGTCTCGCAGAGGAACTCCACGCAGCCGGTCTCGGCCAGCTTGCGGAAGCTCTCGATGACCTCGGGGGCGTAGCGGTCGAACTGCTCCAGCGCGGAGCCGGAGATGGAGAAGGCCAGCTTGAACTTGCCCTTGTTCTTCTTGACAGCCTCGAGCAGCAGCTCGTTCATCGGCAGATAGCACTTCTGGGCGATGCGCTTGAGGATCGTCCTGTTGGCGAAATCGTCATAGTAATGGGAGTCCTTGCCGATATCGAAGAAACGGTAAAGGCGCAGACGGGTAGGCTGGTGGACCTGGAAGTACAGGCAGATAGACTTCTTCATATTATTGGTTGACTACTGATTCATAAACTTTCTTGAGCTTCGCGGTGGCATTGTTCCACTTGAGCGCGTTGACTTCGTCGAATCCCTGGCGGTTGGCGAAATCCGACAGCGCAGGGTACTGCAGCAGGGCATAGATGTCGTCGGCCATCGCATCGACATCCCAGAAGTCCACCTTGAGGGCGTACTTGAGCACCTCGGCGGCGCCGGACTGGTGGGAGATGATGGAGGGGACGTTGGAGCGCATCGCCTCGAGCGGGGAGATGCCGAAAGGCTCGGACACGGACGGCATGATGTAGACGTCCGACAGGGCGAACATCTTCTGGACCTCCTGTCCGCGGAGGAATCCCGTGAAATGGAAGCGGTCGGAGATGCCGAGCCGCGCCACCTGGCGGATGGCGCGCTGCATCATGTCGCCGCTGCCGGCCATCACGAACCGGACGTTCTTGGTGCGCTTGAGCACCTTGGCGGCCGCCTCGATGAAGTACTCGGGGCCCTTCTGGAAGGTGATGCGGCCCAGGAAGGTGACGACCTTGTCGCGCACGCCGCGCTCGACCTGGAGGTTCTCCCGGCCGCTGAAGTCCACGGCGTTGTGGACGGTCACGACCTTCGCGGGGTCGATGCCGTATTTGTTGATGACGATGTTGCGCGTCAGGTCGGAGACCGTGACCACGCGGTCGGCGGCCTCCATGCCGCGCTTCTCGATGGCGTAGACGCGGGAGTCGACCATGTCGTCGGAGCCGCGGTCGAAGGACGTGGCGTGGACGTGGACGACGAGCGGCTTGCCGGAGAGCTCCTTGGCGGCGATGCCGGCCAGGTAGGTCAGCCAGTCGTGGGCGTGGATGACGTCGAATTCGCCCGCGTGCTGCATCGCGATGGTGCCGCCCACCTGGGCGTAGCGGGACACCTCCTCGAGGAGGTTGGCGCCGTACTTGCCGGAGAACTTGAACTTCTGGCCGAAGCCGACGGTGGTCTCGCGGACCTGCTCGCGCTTCATCTTCTCGATGGCCTCGAAGTACTCGTCCGGATCCACGTAAGGAACGATGTTGGAGTCGACGTTGATGAATTTGACCTTGTCGATGAACTCCTCGACGGTGTCGCTGACATGCTGCACCGCCACGTCGCTCGCATTGAGGATCGTCGTGCAGCTCTGGTCTTCGTCGCCGGAGGCGGACGGCATCACGAAGAGCGTCTCAACCCCGTTGTGCGCAAGACCCTTGACGATGCCCTCGCAGGCCGTACCCAGACCGCCTGCGATGTGGGGAGGAAACTCCCACCCGAACATCAATACTCTCATAGCTTAGTCCTCCTTGTATTTGTCCAACATGTATTCGATGGCGAGGATCGCCGAGGTGCTGAGCGCCGAAGAGATGGCGCCGTGCGGCTCGTGAGGGGGATCTCCGTCGTAGAGCTCCGAGAAGGCGCCGACGCCATGCTTGCCGAGGTCGGCGTAGAAGCCTTCGATCAGCCACTCGGCCCGCTTCCAGAAAGCCGGGCCCTTGACGCGGAAGCTCACCTCCACGTACGGCCGGAGCAGGAAGGGACGGGTGCTGCCCTGGTGGTAGGCCAGGTCGCGTTCGCGCTGGGCGCCCTCATAGACGGCCCGGTACTTGGGGTCGCGGGGCGACAGCGTCCGCAGGCCGCGGGCGGTCACCAGCTCGTTGTCGAAGACGCGGAGGATGGACGGGACGAGCTCCTCGTCCACCGGGGAGTACTTGACGGAGATGGCGTAGATCTGGTTCGGACGGATGTCCATGTTCTGCCCGGCGTTGTCAACGTAGTCGGCCAGGCATCCGCGCTGCTCGTTCCAGAAGGTCGGCTGGTAGTTCTTGCGGACCAGGTCGCGGATGGCCGTCCACTTGGTGACGAAGCGGCTGCCCTTGGCGCCGTACTTGCCTTCCATCTCGATGGCGAAGCAGATGGCGTTGTACCAGAATGCGTTGGTCTCCACCTGGTAGCCGGCGCGCTCGGTGACGGGGCGGCCGTCGACGTAGGCATTCATCCAGCTCAGCGCGACGCCGTCCTTCTGGGCCCAGAGCAGGCCGTTGGGCTGCATCGAGATCTCGGCGCGCTCGCCGGGGAGGTAGCTCTCGATGATGCCGCGGATGATGATGCCGTATTTCTTCCAGACCTGCTTCTCGTCGGCGCCGTAGTCGATGTAGGCCTGCAGGACGCTGGCCATGTAGAGCGGGGCCTCGACCTGCGTGGTGCGGCGGAAGAGCCGCTCCTGCTCGTCGGCGATGAGGTTGTCGAGGATCTCCTCGAACTGCTTGGGGTCATGCAGGCCGTAGAGCGTGAGGCCCGGCAGGGCCTGGAGCGTCTCGCGGAGCATGCCGGTGTAGAGCCAGGAGAATCCGGCGTTGATGCGCTTGCGGTTGTTGTGGTCGATGATCAGCGCGTCGGCGCAGCGGCGAAGCTGGTCGCGGTAGCTCGTGATCTCGCCGGCATTCCTGACCAGGGCCGTGAAGCGGCGCTTGAACTCGGTCGGGTCCTCCTGCATCAGGGATGCGGAGAAGACCAGGACGTCGCCGGCCTTGAGGCGGGACTCGAACCGGCCGGGGACCACCAGGTCCTCCCGGCAGTCGAAGCCGCGGCGGTATTCGTCGGAGTAGGTGATGTTCTTGTTCCAGTAGGGGCCGGCGATGAACTTCGCGCGGCTGTCGCTGACCTGGAGGTTGAGGTTGGGGAAATTGGCATAGAGCCGGTAGGCCATGCCGTTCTGGATGTCGGAACCGGCCATGTTGGCGTCGCCGTTCTCGTGGGTCAGGTCGTGGACGTTGCGGAACGCCAGGTACGGGCGCAGCTGGAGCGTGACGGGGGTCGGGCTCTCGAGGACCTCGAACTTGACCATGACCTGGTCGCGGTCCTGGGCGAGGACCAGGCTCTTGCGGAACACGATCTCGCCGACTTTGTAGGTGATCTGGGGCACGGGGTCCGCACTGAAGTCGACGACGTATTTGTGGCCGCGCGGCTCGTAGGAATCCCCGTAGCAATGGATGCCGAGGTTGAACTGCTTGCCGTCCACCACCAGGCTTTCGTCGAGGGCGGACAGCAGAAGGAAGCGGTCACCGCCGAAACGGTCCAGGGTCACAGCCAGCAGACCATGGTAGCGGCGCGTGTTGCAGGTCACGATGGACGTGTTGCAGTAGGCTCCGGTCTTGTTGGAGCACAAGATCTCGCGCTTGAGCGAGTACGCCAGGTTGACAAGCTCCGATTTGTTGAATTTCAGAAATGCCATAGGTTGTTTATTTGGTTTGCTTCAGTACGATTGCGACCCGGCTGGGCAGGTAGAGCGACAAGCGGCCGTCCACGGTGGCATGGCGCTCGTCCTTGCGGAGCCTCGAGAATCCGCCGTACTCCGGCTCGTCGGAGTTGAATGCCATGGCATACTCGCTCCCGGGAGCCCAGAACGCGAAATTCTCGAAGGATGCATTCGCATTGAAATTGAATGCAAAGATACTATTTCCGCGGCTGAAAATCAAGACTTTTCTTTCTTCGTCCACATACAGCTGGCGGAGGGCACCCGAGAGGATGTGCTCACGCTTGACGTAATGGATCATCGCGGCGTCGAAGGCCTGGAGCCCGCCGTAGCGGAGCTTCGGGTCGTCCGCGATGGACCACAGCCGGCGCGCATGGGCGTAGGACCAGCCGTTGCCTTCGCGCGGGAAATCGATCCACTCGGGGTGACCGAATTCGTTGCCCATGAAATTGAGGTAGCCCCCGCCGCTGGTGGCAAGCGTGACCAGGCGGATCATCTTGTGGAGCGCCACGCCGCGGTCCACGAGCAGGTTCTGCGAGCCCTTGTCCATCGACCAGTACATGTCCTTGTCGATCAGGCGGAAAATGATGGTCTTGTCACCCACCAGGGCCTGGTCGTGGCACTCCGCGTAGGAGATCGTGCGCTCGTCGGCGCGCTTGTTGGTGAGTTCGTACCAGATGCCGCCCATGCTCCACTGCTCGTCGGAGAGCTCCTTGATCCACTTGATCCAGTGGTCGGCGATGCCCATCGCCATGCGGAAGTCGAAGCCGACGCCGCCCGCCTCGAAGGGGGCGGCCAGGCCGGCCATGCCGCTGACGTCCTCGGCGATCGTGATCGCCTCGGGGTCGAGCTCGTGGATGAGCTGGTTGGCGAGGGCGAGGTAGCTGACGGCGTTCTCGTCCACGCCCTGGTCGAAGTAGTAGCGGTAGTCGCCGAAGTCCTTGCCCAGGCCGTGGTCCCAGTAGATCATGCTCGTGACCCCGTCGAAGCGGAAGCCGTCGAGGTGGTACTCCTCCATCCAGTACTTGCAGTTGGCGAGCAGGAAGTACTTGACCTCGTCCTTGCCGTAGTCGAAGCAGCGGGAATCCCAGGCGGGATGGAAGCCCTGTGGGCCCTGGTAGAAATAGAGGTCCTCCCGGCCGTCCAGCCGGCTCAGGCCCTCCAGCTCGTTCTTGACGGCGTGGGAATGGACGATGTCCATGATCACCGCGATGCCGCGGCGGTGGGCGTCGTCCACCAGCGCCTTGAACTCCTCAGGCGTGCCGAAGCGCGAGCTCAGCGCGAAGAAATTGGACACCTGGTAGCCGAAGGAGCCGTAGTAGGGATGCTCCTGCAAGGCCATGATTTGCAAAACGTTATAGCCAAGTTTCTGCACGCGCGGCAGCACGTCGCGGCGGAAATCCTCGAACGTGGCCACCTTCTCCTGCTCGCTGCTCATGCCGATGTGGCACTCGTAGATCAGCGGATGCGGCCGGCGGCCGGGCTTGCGTCCCGTCCACTGATAGGGGACGGCCGGGTCCCAGACCTGCGCGGAGAAGAGCTTGGTCCCGGGGTCCTGGACCACGCGGGTCACGTAGGCCGGCAGGCGCTCCCCGCCCCCGCCCGGCCACTCGATCCAGAGCTTGTAGAGTTCGCCGTGGTGCAGGAAGAGCTCCGGGACGCGCAGCTCCCAGTTGCCCCCGCCGACGGGCTTGAAGGCATAGCCTTCGGTGCGTTTCCAGTTGTTGCAGTCGCCGATGAGGTAGATGCGGGTGGCGTTGGGCGCCCATTCGCGGAGCACCCACTCCCCTTCCTCGCGGTGCAGCGGATAGTAGAGGTGGTTGTTGACGGCCGCCGAGAGCGGGCCTTCGCCCGCCAGCTTGCGGCGGTCGGCGAGGATGCGGGCATGGCGCGCCTCGATGGCGTCCTTGTAGGGCTCCAGCCACGGATCGGTCTCGTAAATCTTGTCTATCATAGGGTTTCCATTTGGTCTCGTGTGGTACGGAGGTATTCGCGGCAGCGGCCGATCAGCGCATCCGCCCGCTTGATACAGCGGTCGATCTCGTCCAGTCCCGTGGCCGGGTCCTCCACCCGGGCGGCGATCTTCTCCAGTTCGGCGACCGCCTCGTTGTAGTCGAATCTTTCTTCCATATCGTCTTTCTTCCCCGGCCGGGCCGGGGTCTCTTCCTATCGTACGACGGCCTCCACCGTGCCGTCGGCAAACATCACGCGGAACGCCGTGCCGGCCGGCAGGTCGCGGGCCGACTTGACCACGACGCCGCGGCTGTCGGTCACGAGCGTGTAGCCGCGCGCGAGCACCCCGCGGGGGTCGGCGCGGCGGATGCGCTCGCCGAGCGCCTCAACGCGCTGCTCCATCGCGGCGAGCCGGGCCACGAAGGCCATCCGCAGGCGGGTGCCGAAGGCGCTGATGCGCTCGTCCTCGGCGGCGAAGGCCTCCACGAAGCGGTCGGCCAGGGCCGTGGGGGTCTTGACGGCCTCGTGGGCCACCCGGTCCGCGACATGGACGTCGCGGTCGTGGCCGATGGCCGTGTAGACCGGCACCGGGCAGTTCGCGATGGCGAAGCACAGCGCATAGTCGTCGAAGCATGCGAGGTCCAGGGCCGAGCCGCCGCCGCGCATCAGCAGCACGGCGTCGTAGGGCTCCGGGGCACACTCCACCCGCTCCAGCGCATCGACGATGGAGGCGGGGGCGTCCTGCCCCTGCATCGTGGCCTCGAACAGGTCCACCCGGAACACGAAGCCGTAGGCGTTCTCCTCCAGGTGGCGGCGGAAATCGCCGTAGCCGGCGGCGTCCCGCGCGGAGATCACGGCCAGGCGGTAGGGCAGCAGGGCGGGCTCCAGCTCCTGCTGGCGGTCCAGCAGGCCGTCCGCCTCCAGCTTCTCCAGCGTGCGGCGGCGCTGCAGCTCGGCCGCGCCGAGCGTGAAGCGCGGCTCGATCTCGTCGACCGTGAGGGTGAGCCCGTAGAGCTCGCTGTAGCTCACCTGCACGCGCAGCAGCACCTCCATCCCGGGCGCCAGGTCGCCGCCCGTCGCCTCGCGGAAATAAGCGCGCAGCGGCACATAACGGCTGCGCCAGACCACGGCCTTGGCCTTGGCCACGATCCGGCCGGATTCGCTCTGGCAGAGGTCCAGGTAGCAGTGGCCGTTGGCCTTGGCCTGCACCGAGGCCACCTCGGCGCGGACCCAGACCCTGTCGGGGAAGGCAACCTCGATCTCCTCACGCAGTTGCGCCTGCAACTCGGCCAGTTCGACATAGTCATGTTCCATACTTGACAAAATTACGCAAAATCCGCAAAGAATTGCTATCTTTGCGGGGAATAAAGTTAGTATTTGCATGAAGATCTCCGGGGCCACGTTTGCAGGAAGCAGCACCAGGGTCACCCAGAAGCCGAAAAGGAAATTGCCGGAATTCGCCTTCATCGGGCGGTCCAACGTCGGCAAGTCCTCGCTCATCAATTCCCTTTGCGGCAACAAGAAGCTCGCGATGACCTCCTCCACCCCCGGAAAGACCAAGCTGGTCAACCATTTCCTGATCAACGACAGCTGGTACCTCGTGGACCTGCCCGGTTACGGCTACGCCCACATGGACCGCAAGGGGCGCGAGGAGCTCGCCGCCGTGATCCGGGACTACATCCTGAACTCGCAGGAGATGCAGCTCCTGTTCGTGCTCATCGATTCGCGCCGCGACATCGGCCAGGTCGACCTCGGCTTCCTCGCCGAGCTGGGCGAGCACGGGATCCCCTTCGCCTTGATCCTGACCAAGTGCGACAAGCAGGGCCCCAACGTGCTCGCCGCGCAGGTGGAGCGCGACCGGCAGATCCTGCTGCAGCAGTGGGAGGAGCTGCCTCCCCTCTTCTGCACCTCCTCGCAGACGCACGCGGGCCGGCAGGAAGTCCTGGACTACATCGGGACGCTATTAGAAACAGTTTAATACACAACATACTAACGTAATATTATGATACACACCCACCGCTTGGAACTATTCGCCTGCCGGGCCTCCGAAGACTTCGCGCGCCAGGTCATCGACCACATCAACCTGCTCCAGTCTCCCGAGGAGCCGGAGCTGCATCTCGGACAGTTGGAGGTCACGCCCTTCAGCGACGGTGAATTCCAGCCCCAGTATGAAGAGAGCGTCCGCGGCGCTTCCGTCTACATCATCCAGTCCACCATCCCGCCGGCAGACAACCTGATGGAGCTCCTGCTCGCCATCGACGCCGCCAAGCGCGCCTCCGCCGACGAGGTCGTGGCCGTGATCCCGTATTTCGGCTGGGCCCGCCAGGACCGCAAGGACCGCCCGCGCGTGGCCATCGGCGCCAAACTCGTCGCCAACCTGCTCCGCGCCGCCGGAGCCGACCGCGTGATGACCTGCGACCTGCACGCCGGCCAGATCCAGGGCTTCTTCGACATCCCGGTGGACCATGTGTATGCCAGCAAGGTCTTCCTGCCCTATATCAAGAGCCGCCACTTCGAGAACCTCGCGATCGCCGCGCCCGACATGGGCGGCGCCAAGCGCGCCAACGTCTACGCCCGCGAGCTGATGTGCCCGGTGATCATCTGCCACAAGACCCGCGAGCGGGCCAACGTGGTGGGCTCCATCACCGCCATCGGCGAGATCGAGGGCAAGGACATCATCATCGTGGACGACATGATCGACACCGCCGGCACGCTCTGCAAGGCCGCCGACGTGCTCAAGAGCCGCGGCGCGGCCAGCGTGCGCGCCTGCGCCACCCACGGCATGCTCTCCGGCTCCGCCGTCCAGCGCATCCACGACTCCGCCCTGGAGGAAGTGTTCATCACCGACACCATCCCCCACCCCGAACTTGCGGACGATCCCAAGATCAAGATCGTGTCCATGACCGAGGTCTTCGCCTCGATCATCCACAAGGTCTACAACTACGAAGCCATCAGCCCGGACTTCGTCCATTAGTATTCCGCGCGTATGTGGCAGGTCTTCCTCGTTGTACTGGTGCTCGTCGGGCTCTGTGTCGTGGGACTGGGGGTCAACATCCTCTTCTTCGGCAAGGAGTTCCCGAAGTACGACGTCGGGTCCAACGAGGAGATGCGCCGCCGCGGCATCCGCTGCTTCAAGGATGAGGACGCAGCCCTGCACGGCAAGGCCTGCAGCGGCAACCCGTCCGAAGCCTGCAAGGACTGCCAGCTTTACAACCAGCATTAATGTCATCCCCGGCGCGGCCGGGGATCCCAAAACCGCTTATTTTTTATGAGTCTCGTCGCCATCGTAGGCCGGCCCAACGTCGGCAAATCCACCCTTTTCAACCGCCTGGTCGGCATGCGCCAGGCCATCGTCGACGACACCGCCGGCGTGACCCGTGACCGCCACTACGGCCGCTGCGACTGGTGTGGCCGCGAGTTCTCCGTCGTGGACACCGGCGGCTACACCACCAACTCCGACGACGTCTTCGAGGCGGCCATCCGCTCGCAGGTCCAGATCGCCATCGACGAGGCGGACCTCGTGCTGTTCATGGTCGAGGCCGCGACCGGCATCACCGACTACGACGCCGAGATCGCCGACATCCTCCGCCGCACCAAGAAGCCGGTCGTCCTCTGCGTCAACAAGGTGGACTCCGGCGACAAGATGTTCGACGCCTACCAGTTCTACTCCCTGGGCCTGGGCGAGGTCTACAGCATCTCGGCCGCCAACGGCAGCGGTACCGGCGACCTGCTGGACGCCGTCGTGGCCGCCCTGCCGGAGGAGACGGAGACCGAGGACCCGTACGCCGGACTCCCCCGCATCGCCATCGTGGGCAAGCCCAACGTGGGCAAGTCCTCGCTCACCAACGCCCTGCTGGGCCAGGAGCGCAACATTGTCACCCCGGTGGCCGGCACGACGCGCGACGCCATCGAGACCTACTACAACAAATTCGGTTTCGAGTTCATGCTCGTGGACACGGCCGGCATCCGCCGCAAGGCCAAGGTCCACGAAGACCTGGAGTTCTACTCCGTGATGCGCTCCATCCGCGCCATCGAGCACGCCGACATCTGCATCCTGATGATCGACGCCACCACGGGCATGGAGGCGCAGGACATGAACATCTTCAACCTGATCGTCAAGAACCGCAAGGGCTGCGTGGTCGTGGTCAACAAATGGGACCTCTTCCTGAAGGATTCCAACACGATGCGCGAGTACTCCGAGGCGCTCAAGGAGCGGCTGGCCCCGTTCAACGACGTCCCCGTGATCTTCACCTCCGTGGTGAAGATGCAGCGCATCCAGGATGTCCTCAACGCCGCCACCGAAGTCTACGCCAACTATTCGCAGAAGATTCCCACGGCCCGCCTCAACGAGGCCCTGCTGCCCGTCATCGAGGAGACCCCGCCGCCGGCGTGGAAGGGCAAGTACGTCAAGGTCAAGTACATCACCCAGCTCCCCACGGCCTTCCCGGCCTTCGCCTTCTTCTGCAACCTCCCGCAGTACGTCAAGGATCCCTACAAGCGCTTCCTCGAGAACCAGCTCCGCAAGCATTTCAACCTTACGGGCTGTCCCGTGCAGATCTACTGCAGGCAGAAATAAAAGAAAACCCCCGGCCGGTCGCCGGGGGTTTCCATTTCTTGAGGATCGGATCCGGAGATTACTCGCCGGCCTGCTTGGCAGCTTCTTCGATCATCTTCTCGTTGGCGGTGATGAAGACCTCGACGCGGCGGTTCTGCGCGCGGCCGGCCTCCGTGGAGTTGTCGGCGACAGGCTGGTCGTAGCCCATGCCCTGCATGGTGATGCGGCTCTTGGCGATACCCTTGCTGTTCAGGTAGTTGCCAACAGACTCTGCACGCTGGAGGGAGATCTTGCGGTTGGCAGCCTCACTACCCACGTTGTCCGTGTGGCCGTAGACGGTGATGCCGGTCTCTTTCATGTCGGACATCTCGGCGGCGAACTTGTCGAGGGAAGCCTTGGCCTCGGGACGGAGCGTCGACTTGTTGAAGTCGAAGAGGATACCGCTGTCGAAGGTCACCTTGATGGCCTCCAGGCCATTGGCGTCCTTGACGGTCTCAACCTGGACATTCTCCAGCTTGGCCAGTTCTTCGGCCTTCTTGTCCATCTGACGGCCGATGATGGTACCCGTACCGGCACCCACGCCGGCGCCGATGGCGGCACCGATGGCGGCGCCCTTTTCACCACCGATCAGGGCTCCGATACCGGCACCCAGGCCAGCGCCTGCGCCCGTACCGATGATAGCACCCTTACCGGTCTTGGAGATGCCGCAGCCCGCAAGGACGGCGACACAAAGAAGGAGAGATACAAATTTTTTCATAATAGGAATGGATGATTTTAGTGGTGCTAATTTACGCTTTTTCTTGCAAATTTCAAGCCTTTCGGCCTATTTCCATTCCGCACGCACGGAATGGACGAGGATGCGGCTCTCGGTGCCTACGGTGCTGGTGTGCTGCAGGCCGATGCCGCCGAAGCCGTTGGGCGTGATGGCGGCCTCCAGGTCCACGGCCGGGTGGATGCGCGGATCGTCCGCGCAGGTGGCCATGTGGTTGGGGCCCTCGACATGGGCGGTCAGGCGGTTGCCTTCGGCGCGGACCGTCAGGGTGCAGCCCGTCAGGAAGCAGTTGGTCGAGACCCCTTCGGTGAGCGGCGTCACGATCCCCTTGTCATAGCGGACCAGCTGGACGTCGACCGCGTCGGAGAACTTCACGGTGCGGATGACCCGCAGGGCATAGCCCGTCAGGGTCTGCGTGTCGAACTTGATGAAGAGGTCGAGGTACTGCATCCGGGCGCTGGCGAAGCCCTGCCCGCCGTCCTTGGCGGGATCGACCTGCCAGGTCACGGACATGTCGCCGTAGGTGCCCTTGACCGGCGTGTAGCGCAGCCGGGCGCCCTGCTGGAGCTGCTGGATACCCAGCCCCTTGGCGCCGTTGATGCCGGGACCGTAGGTCCAGCACGGCAGGGATGGATCCGGACGCCAGCTGTATTCTTCGGTGTCCGCGGGTTTGAAGGCGTCCACGGTCCAGTAGCCCGGACGCACGAGCGGCTGATTGTCCGTCGGAAAATCAGAGAAGTCGGTCTCGAGCACACGGCCGCCGGCCACCTGGGCGGCCTTGACCGGAGACTTGGAGACCACGCGCACTTCCTCGCCCGGCAGGCAGCGCAGGTGCTTGGGCGCAACGCCGACCGCCAGGTAGCAGCCCACGTCGCCGCGGGTCAGCCGGTAGGACGTGAGCGGCCGGCCGCCGCGGGAGACCGCCACGGGGACGGCGCCGGAGCCCTTGCGGTCTTCGCAGCGGTACCAGGTCACGAGCGACTCGTCGGCACGGCCCTGCAGGTCGACGGCATAGTCCACCCGGGCCTCGCCGCCGGCGACCGTCAGCACGGGCGCCTTCGTCAGCGCCGGCGCCGCGACGAAGTCCGGCGCGACCGTCAGCTGCACGGCGCACTCCAGGCCTTCTTCCGTATAGGCGACCAGGTCGAAGGTGCGCGTGAGGTCATCGTGGTTCGCGGGCGTCACGACGATCCGCTTCCCCTCGCGGGCGGAGAGCTGCACGTAGCGCTCGTAGCCCGGCTGGACCCGCCAGAAGACCTTCTGGTTGTCAATCGGGTAGCCCAGGTGGCGGCAGGCAGTGGCCTGCAGCGTGAGCGGCTCGCCGCCCGTCTGCAGGGCGGCTTCGCGGACGTTGAGATCCAGGCAGGTGGGGATGTTGGCGTAGTCGCGCCCGTCGCGCTTCGAGAGCGCCAGCACGCGGTCCTTGATGCCCTGGGGATCCCAGTCGTCGTCGCCGCGCAGCAGGTTGTAGGTGTTGTAGAGCACCGTGCCGTCGTCCTCGACGAGGCGGTAGGCGGCCAGCTGGGCCTTCTGGTCCAGCACCACGGTGTTGTAGGGCTTGGCAGCGCCGACGAAGGCCGGCTGGCCGTCCAGCGTGATGTTGTACTGGTAGCAGCGCAGCCACTCCTCGGGCCGGAAGGTCCAGGCCAGGTAGACCGGACGGCCGGAGGTGTGATAGCGCACGTCGACGAGCGAGTGGCGCGCCACGCTCTTGCTGAGCGCCTGCACGGCCTCACCGTGGCGGATATGGAGGTCGCTGTCGAGGAACACGGTGCCGAAGCGGTCCGCACTGCCGAAAGGCTGGCGGCCCCAGAAATCGAAGTCGCAGCCCAGGTGGACGGCAGCTCCGTTGAGCGAGTCGTCCGTACTCTCGAAGTGGCAGTTCACGAATAGGGTGCGCCGCGACCCGATGAGCGGGCAGAGGTTGAGCCGCGCTTCGAAACGGACGTTCTCCGCATAGATGCGGTCGCCGTGCGCGAAGGCCACCTGGGCCTGCGTGATGGCGGAGTATTTCGCCTTGCGGCCGAGTTCCGGCTTGCGCGGGTAGACCAGGTCGATGTCGCAGTAGTTGCCCATCGTCAAGTCGCGGACCACCAGGTCGTCGCCCCAGAAGTCGAACATCGTGAAATTGCCCACGGCGCCCTGGGTCTGGCCCCGGGCGGAGGCGAGGATGACGTCGTGTGCGTCCTCCGTCATACCGAGCAGCTGGAGCGCCTCGCACCGGACCACCATCCCGAAGGGGGCGGCGCCGTTCACGCCGCGGCGGACCTGCCCGTCATCGGGATCGTCCACCCAGTAGACCCAGGGGGCGATGTAGACGCGCATCGGCGCCTCCCGCGTGCCGTCCTGAAGGTGCGACATCGCTTCATTGAAGGAGTTGAAAACGTACGGCGACTTCGCCGCCTCGGCGGCGCTGAGGCTGCCGTCGACATACAGTGCGCGGGGGCCCAGCGTCACCTCCGCGCCCTTGTAGTTGATCGTCTGCGCGGCAAGTCCCGCACAGGCCAGCAGGCCGCAGAGACCTGCCGCTAACCATTTACTGTTCATGTCAGTCGAGTTTGCGGTATTTGAAGTTGCTGAAGCGGACTTCGCCCTCGCCGGCGGCGACCAGGCCCGGGAGCATGCTCTGGAACTCATGGAAGACATTGTGGTTGTAGCCTGAGATCTCGATGCCCCAGTCGTCCAGCTTCCACTCCTTGCCGTCGAGGCTGTAGTAGGCCGAGACGATCTGGTGGTCGTTGCGCAGGCGCAGCCAGATGTGGGTCACGTCCCGGGTGCGCATGGCGCGGCGCCCGCCGCGGTCGCGCCGCCAGCGGAGCGTGCCGGCGTTGCTGATGCCCTCGCCGATGTAGTACTGGCTGTTGTAGTAGATCACCAGGCCGGCGGTCGCGCCCGGGTCGCGGTCGATCTCGACCTCGAACTCGTAGGCATGGTCGCCAGCCACGAACATCATCGGGGCGGCGTCGGCCGGGCTGCTGCCCGTGGCCTGCAGGGTCAGCACGCCGTTCTCCACCTTGGCGCGGGACGGATCGAAATCTTTGTAGTATTTCCAGTCCAGGCCGATGCGGAACTCGCCCAGCCGGGCCTTGCGGTCGTAGGGCTGCAGCGGCAGCGGGGCGGCGATGGGATCCTCGACGATGTTCTCGCCGTAGCTCCGCCACCAGCCATCCTCGTCAAGCCACACCGGCTCCAGGAGCGTCTGGCGGCCGAGGTTGTAGTAGCCGTTCTCGTAGGCGTGGTAGACGATGTACCAGCGGCCGTCCGGCGTGTCGATGAGCGAGCCGTGGCCGCGGGACCACCAGCGGTCGGTGTTGTGGTAGGTGTGCACGAGCGGGTTGTAGGGAGACTCCTCCCACGGGCTGTCCAGGCTCTTGCTGCGGGCGATGGCCACGAGGTGGCTCGTGGGCGGGCCGGCGGTGCCGCCCTCGGCGGCGATGAAGTACCACCAGTCACCGACCTTGCGGATCTTCGGGCCTTCCATCGCAAGACCCTCGGTGAGCCAGCCCTCGGGAATCTCCCAGCCGTCCCAGACCTTCTCCAGGGTACCGGGGACGGTGTCCAAGCCGTCGTCGGTCAGCTTGATGCGCTGGCCGCCGCTGAGGAAGAGCCACTTCTGTCCGTCGTCACCCACGGCCGGACAGGGGTCGATCTGGCCGACGTGCAGGTCGACCGGGTCGCTCCAGGGCCCGTACGGCGTGTCGGCCGTGACCACCCAGTTGCTGCGGTTGTGGACCGTGAAATAGATGTAGAACTTGTCCCCGATCTTGGAGATGTCCGGGGCCCAGACGCTGCCCAGGTAGGTCTTCAGGGCATAGCTGATGGGCTCCCAGTTCACCAGGTCCTTCGAATGCCAGACCACCAGGCCCGGGTTGTAGTCGAACGACGAATGGGTCATGTAGTAGTCGTCACCGTCCCGCACGATGGACGGGTCGGGATAGTCGCCCCCGAGGATGGGGTTGGTGTAGGTCCCGTAGGGGGCCTCCGGCGCGGAGCCGGCGCACGCGGCGAGCAGCAGCGCCGCCGCGGCCAGCAGGGTCAGGTGGTGTCTCATATTCTCTTGATTCTCAATAACAGGTAAGGGGTGTCGGGCAGGCGGACGGAGCGTCCCTCCTTGTCGAGGATGCGATAGCGGCCGGGGGCGGCGGTCTCGAAAACCACCGGCCAGGGCGTGACGGTCATGTTCCAGGTGTCGAGGATCTCCACGCGGAACTTCTGTCCGGCCTGCGGGCGGGCCCAGGGGCCGTTCTTGACGGGCAGGTCGAAGGCCCACTCGCTGCGGATCTCGTTGCCGAAGTAGACCAGGTAGTAGCCGTCGCCGGCCGTGGCGGTGTATTCGTCCCAGTTGTGGTCCGCGAGGCCGAGGGGGTTCGGCAGGTCGTCGAGGATCCCGCGCAGGAAGCGGATGCGCTTCCAGGATTCGCCCCGGAAGTCGCCGCCGTAGGCGAGGAAATTATTGGCATCTTCCGCCGAGGAGCCCTCCTCGGCGTTGAAGGTCTCGGCATGCGTGACGTAGGTGCCGGACATCAGGCCGTTGTACATCCGGCGCAGCATCTCCTGGCCGCTGAGCCAGCCCCAGCGGCTGCCGACGTTGCCCTCGTAGCAGACTTCGTCGAAGAGCACCGGCTTCTTGTAGATCTGGCTGACGGTATGCGCGCGGCCGCGCTCCAGCACGGGGCCGTGGTCCTGGATGCTGGCGTGCGTGAAGACGGGGTCGAAATAATTATAATAGGTGGCGGTGTAGCCGTGGATGGAGAGCAGGTGGCGGTACGGGTCGCCGGCGGAGACGGCCTGCGCGAACTTGTCCCAGTCCCCGGCCGGAATCCCCTTGACGCCGTCCCACTCGTTGGCAAGCGACCACCAGAGGTTGCGGAAGGCGGAGAAGCGGGCCGTGATGTAGGACAGGTAGCGCAGGTTGGCTTCCAGCGGCATGCGGTCGAAGCCCCAGCGCCCGCCGTCATAGGGGTGGAAGAGGACCAGGTCCGCCTCCACGCCGATCCGCTGCAGGGCGAGGATCCGGCGCTCGACGTACTGGAAATACGCCGGGTTGAAGCGCTCGTAGTCCCAGCTGCCGTCGGCCTTCTTCTCGAAGGGATAGACATCCGGGTACTCCACCGGCAGGTTGTGCAGGAAGAAGAGCATCCGGACCTTGTTGAAACCGGAAGCCTGCAGCGAGGCGATGGTGCGCTCCGCCGCGGCGTCGCCCACGTGCATCCAGTCGTAGGCCGTCGTGCCCACGGGATAGTAGCGGGTGCCGTCGGCGTACTTGAAATGCAGCCCGTCCGGCTCCACGGGCCCGTGGTTGCCTTCCGCGGGGGCCGTGCAGACGAAGCTGCCGCGCCGGCGGTTCAGCGCCCCGGCGCGGCTCGCCGTCACATAGGTCCACGTGCCCTCGGTTCCGGGCATGAAGCGGACCTTGAAGGTGCCGTCGCCGTCATAGAATCCGCGTACGGTCTGCGACGCGGCGCCGTTGGTGAAGGTCGCCGTCAGCTCCACGTCGAAGGGATTGCCCTGCACCGCGGCGGGAAGGGAGAGTTCAAAGCAGCCCCAGCGCTCGACGCGCTGCTGCGCCGCGGCGGCGGCGCAAAGCCCCAGCAGCGAGGCGGCTATCAGCAGGATTCGTTTCATCGGTTGGTGATTGGTTCGCTCAAAGATACGCATTTTTCCGTCATGGTGGCCCTTGTTCAAAATATGGCGCAGATAAATACGCTTTGTGCGCATATATTAATAATTTTCGTATATTTGTCGGATTTTGAAACGCGTTTATTAAACTTTTTTACTAACCATACCTATTGTTTAACCTAATTTCCCACAAGATGAAGAATCATCTCAGAATGGCGGTTGCAGGCCTGCTGATCCTCGTCAGCGGCGCCCTCGCATTCGCCCAGAACAAAGTCACGGGAACCGTCAAGGACGCCAATGGCGAGCCCATCGTCGCCGCCAGCGTCGTCGTACGCGGCACCACCATCGGTGTCGTCACCGACCTCGACGGCAACTACTCCATCAGCGTTCCCGCGAACTCCGTCCTCGAGGCTTCCTGCATCGGTTACACCTCGCAGGCAGTCAACTACTCCAACCAGTCCGTGGTCAATTTCGTCCTCAGCGAAGACGCCCTCTTCCTCGACGAGACCGTCGTGATCGGTTATCAGACCGTCAAGCGCCGCGACCTCACCGGCTCCGTCGCTTCCGTCAACAGCAAGCAGCTCACGGCCACGCCTGTAGCCAACGTCGCTCAGGCCCTCCAGGGCAAGATGCCGGGCGTCAACATCGTCTCCCAGGACGGTCGTCCGGGCGCCACGATGAACATCCGCGTCCGCGGCGGCGGCTCCATCTCCCAGAGCAATGACCCGCTCATCCTCATCGACGGCGTCGCCGGCACCCTCGCCGACATCCCCGCCGACCAGGTCGAGAGCATCGATGTCTTGAAAGACGCCTCCTCCACCGCCATCTACGGCGCCCGCGGCGCCAACGGCGTCATCCTCGTCACCACCAAGGGTGCCAAGGAAGGCAAGGTCCGCGTCACCTACAGCGGCTACGCCAAGTTCAACACCCCGACCAAGTACCTCCAGGCCCTCGGTCCCTACGATTACCTCTATTATATCTGGGCCAACGCCTACGCACACGACCAGTCCTACGCCGCCGACCCGTTCACCGAGCTCTACGGCATCGGACAGTACGGAGACATCAACCGCTACAAGAACGTCCAGCAGTACGACGTCCAGAAGGAAGTCTACAACAGCTCCTTCTCCCACAGCCACGACCTCTCCATCTCCGGCGGCACCGAGGCCACGAAGGTCCTTGTCTCCGCCAACTGGAACGACGAGGAAGGTATGAAGGTCGCTTCCTGGCAGAAGCGCGGCAACCTCTCCTTCAAGATCAACCAGAAGATCTCCGACCGCCTCAACGTCGCGATGGACCTCCGCTACACGGACATGACCTCCTTCGGTTATGAAGGAACCGGCAGCCGCAGCGGCTCCGTCCTCTCCTCCTCCTACCGCTTCCGCCCGATCTCCACGGACATCATCCGTCAGTACGGCAACCTCGACGCCCTCCAGAAGGGTGCTGTCGAGCAGTATGGCAAAGGCGTCCTCTGGGACGTCTACGACCCGGTCAAGCAGCTCCTCGACTATGAGCCCGAGCAGCGCCGCCAGGTCCTGCGCGGCACCTTCTCCCTCAACTGGAACATCGTCAAGGGCCTGACCTACCACACCGACCTCTCCGCCGATCGCGCCTACAACCAGAACAAGACCTGGAGCGGTGCCATCCGCAACAACTACATCGACGACTCCACCGGAGAGAAGCAGCACGCCGGCGACGCCACCGTCTACCAGGGCAACTCCTGGAGGATGCGCTGGACCAACACCCTCAACTACGAGCTCGACCTCAACCAGGCCAACCGCTTCAATTTCCTGATCGGCCACGAAGTATCCAACACCGGCGGCGACAGCATGACCATCACCGCCGACCACTTCCCCGCCAACTTCACCAAGGAGAACGCCTTCACGATGATCGACCAGTTCGACGAGACCGCCTCCACCATCACCCGCAAGTTCTACACGGGCTACAGCACTCCGGAGCGCATCCTCTCCTTCTTCGGCCGCGTCAACTACACGCTGCTCGACCGCTACCTCTTCACGGTTACCTTCCGCGCTGACGGTTCCTCCAAGTTCGCTCCGTCCCACCGCTGGGGTTACTTCCCCGCCGCCGCCTTCGCCTGGCGTGCCAGCGAGGAGCCGTTCCTCAAGGATGTCAACTGGCTGAACGACCTCAAGTTCCGTCTCTCCTACGGTACCGTCGGTAACGACCGCATCAACTCCGACCTCTGGTCCCAGAGCTGGAAGGCCGACGCTGCTTACTACAGCATCGACAACGCCAAGTACGGCACCTATACCATCGACACCTCCATGGCGAACCCGAACCTGAAGTGGGAGACCACCATCACCCGCAACTTCGGTATCGACTTCGGCGTACTCAACGGACGCCTCTCCGGTACCGTCGACCTCTACTGGAACAGCACCAAGGACCTGCTGATGAACATGACCCTGCCGGCCATCACCGGTTTCACCAGCACCTACGCCAACATCGGCCAGACCTCCAACAAGGGTGTCGAGCTGTCTCTCAACGCCATCCTCGTCCAGACCCGCGACTGGGGCCTGACCTTCGGCGGCAACATCAACTTCAACAAGAACAACATCGACGCCCTCTCCGAGAACGTCACCCCGATCTACGGCTCCAGCTGGTTCCACTCCGGCAACCCGGGCAACGACTACGGCCTGTTCGTCGGCCAGCCGGTCGGCCTGGTCCGCGGCCTCATCTATGACGGCCTCTACCAGATCAGCGATTTCAACTACGACCCTACGACGCATGTCTACACCCTGAAGGACGGCATCCCCGACCTCAGCGGCAACATCGCGGGACAGTGGTACGAGACCCAGAAGTTCGTCCCCTCCGGACAGACCGCCTATCCGGGCCTCCCGAAATTCAAGGATCAGCCGCAGTGGGACAAGGATAAGAATGAATATGTCTATGACGGCGTCATCGACGATTCCGACTACACCGTGATCGGCGACACCAACCCGCTCTTCACCGGCGGCTTCAACCTCACCGCCAACTACAAGAACTGGGACTTCGGCGCCTACTTCAACTACAGCGTCGGCAACAAGATCTACAACATCACCAAGCTCGCCACCCTCAACGGCTACAAGGAGTCCGGTCTCTACGAGAACCACCTCGGCTTCATGAAGGACAGCTTCAAGATCTACGACATCCAGGGCGGCCAGCTCGTCCGTGTGCATGAGCCCGATGCCCTGAAGGCCCTCAACGCCAACGCCCAGTGGCCCCTGTGTACGAACGAGAACGGCATCATCTCCACCCTCGGTATCGAGGACGGCAGCTACCTGCGTCTCAACACCTTGACCGCCGGATACACCGTGCCTTCCAGCAGCGCATTCGCCAAGACGCTGAACATCAGCAACCTGCGCGTCTACGCCACGATCTACAACCTCTTCACCCTCACGAAGTACTCCGGCCTCGATCCGGAAGTCAGCACCGCCCAGAACATCAATGGCGCCGCCTACCCGACCCCGGGTATCGACTGGGGTGCCTACCCGCGTGCGCGTTCCTTCGTCCTCGGTGTCAACGTCTCCTTCTAACCGATAAAGAAGAAAGAATATGAAAAAGATACTTTACGCCATCGCAGCTCTCACCGTCTGCTTCACCCTCAACCAGTGCAAGCCGAACGAGTACCTCAGCGTCGCTTCTCCGAACAAGATGGATGACGAGTTCGTGACCTCCTCCGTCAGCGAGACCTTCAAGACGCTCTCCTTCTGCTACCGTACGTACCTGAGCGTCGCCGGCGGCGGCAACTACAACTGGAACGACTCCGCCTCCGACGCGGAGTACTATCCTGAATACAACTCCGGCAACGGCCGTATCGGCTACCTGCACCCGGAGAACACCGGTGTCAACGCCAAGAGCGGCCAGTTCACCAACCTGTTCACCATCCTCGCCCGCTGCTCCCGCATCGCAGGCATCATCGAGCAGAAGGAAGAGTTCACCAAAGCCCATGACGCCGGTCAGGTCAACGACTGGACCCAGCTCTGGGGCGAGGCCTGGACCATGTGGGCCTACTGCTACACCGAGCTCGTGCGCCACTACGGCGACGTGCCCTTCGGCATCGAGAACTCCGTCGTGGACGAGGGCTACGCCCTGACTTCCCGCTTCGTCATCCTCGACGAGGTCATCAAGAAGCTCAAGGAAGTCGAGGGCAGCATGTACTACCTCGGCCAGGGCGGCATCCAGGCCGAGCGCATGTCCCGCACCTTCGCCAACATGCTGATCGCCGAGGCCAACATGATGGCCGGCGGCTACCAGACCCTCCGCACCGACGTGGACGGCCTCTACGAGGGCATTACCTTCGAGACCATGTACACCAACAGCAGCGAAAAGGTGAAAGCCATCTTCGCCCGTCCGACCAACTGGCAGAGCTACTACAAGGAGGCCCAGACCTACTTCCGCAAGGTCGTCTCCGGCGACGCCAAGGGTACCCTCCGCCTGGTCACCACCGACGACCGCGGCCTGGGCAACCCCTACCAGCGCAGCCTCCAGTACATCATGGACATGGAAGTCTCTCCCGAATCCATCTGGGAAGTCGGCAACCAGGCCCCGCTGCAGTCCGAGCGTCCCTACTCCCAGGGCCGCCCGTCCGACGGCGCCACCAAGAACGCCGCTCCCTGCAAGGTCTTCGCCGGCATCCGCGTGATCCCGACCGCTTACTACCAGATCTGGGAAGACGGCGACCTCCGATGGGACGCCTCCGCCGTCGTGACCGGCTCTGACGGCAAGGGCTCCGAAGCCATCGTCCAGCTGATCTCCGGCTCCCGCCTGAAGGGTGGCATCGCCATCAACAAGTGGGACATCAACAAGATGAAGACCCCGTATGTGACCGCCTGCCGCAACTCCGGTATGAACTTCGCCTTCTTCCGCATGGACAACACCATGCTGAAGCTCGCCCAGGTTGACTACGCCCTCGGTGACGCCGCCGAGGCCCTGAGCCTCGTGAACCAGCTGCGCGCCCGCGCCGGACTCGCAGGCCTGGCCTCCGTGGACGACTATGCCATCATCGACGAGTTCAAGCGCGAGTGCATCGGCGACGGCGACATCAAATTCGCCGAACTCCGTGCCGGCAAGTTCACCGAACTGGGCAAGGCCATGCGCGCCGAACTCAAGACCGTCATCGCCGGTCTCGAGAAGGACGGCTACTACACCTTCAAGAACGGCCGCACCATCTCCAACTATGTCTGGACCAAGCTTGTGGACCTCTCCGGCAAGAAGGTCGGCGTGAACACCCACAACCGCGTGGAGGGCGATCCCGCCCGCACCCCGGGCTGGCGCGGTGTCTATGACTACACCACCACGACCTCCAGCGGCGCCGTCGTCGGCGAGAAGCACAACCTCGCCATCGAAGGCCTGTTCGAGTACATCGACCCGGACGGCGAGCGCGCCAAGGCCCTCGAGGCCGACGGCTACAAGAAGACCGACTGGGGCATCGGCATGGTCAAGGAGAAGGCCAACATGTGGGACTACAACATGCTCTCGGGTATCGACGACTCCGACGTGCCTCTGTACTTCCACCCGCTTCCGCTGACCACCATCCAGCAGTCCAAGGGCCAGGTGACCAACGGCTACAGCCTCCCGCAGCAGTAGTCCCCCGCCCATCGGATCCCTACAGGAACCCGCACCCGACCGGTGCGGGTTCCCTTTTTGTGTTAGGATAGTTGCGAAAAATGATTATATTTGTAGACTGCGAAAAAGAAACCAATTTCAATCAATATGTCAAAAGTTATCACCTTCGGAGAAATCATGCTGCGGCTCAGCCCTTCCGGAAATGACCGATTCATCCAGACTGATTCCTTCCGCATCATTCCCGGTGGCGGGGAGGCCAACGTGGCCGTCAGCCTCGCCAATTACGGCCATGACGCCTACTACGTGAGCAAACTGCCCAAGCACGAAATCGGCCAGATCGCCGTGAACGCCCTCCGCCGCTACGGTGTCAAGACCGACTACATCGCCCGCGGCGGCGACCGTATCGGTCTCTACTACGCCGAGACCGGCGCCTCCATGCGCCCGTCCAAGGTCATCTATGACCGCGCGCATTCCGCCATCGCCGAGGCCGACCCCGCCGACTTCGATTTCGACGCCATCATGGAGGGCGCCGCCTGGTTCCACTGGTCCGGCATCTCCCCCGCCATCTCGGACAAGGCCGCCGAGCTTACCCGCCTCGCCTGCGAGGCCGCCAAGCGCCACGGCGTCACCGTGTCCGTGGACCTCAACTTCCGCAAGAAACTCTGGACCTCCGAGAAGGCCATCTCCATCATGCGCCCGCTCATGAAATACGTGGACGTCTGCATCGGCAATGAGGAAGACGCCGAACTGTGCCTCGGCTTCAAGCCGGACGCCGACGTCGAGGGCGGCAAGACCGACGCCGCCGGCTACGAAGGGATCTTCAAGCAGATGCGCGAGGCGTTCGGCTTCAAGTACGTCGTCAGCACCCTGCGCGAGAGCTTCTCCGCCACGCACAATGGCTGGAAGGCCCTGATCTACGACGGCAAGGAGTTCTACCAGAGCAAGCGCTACGAGATCAACCCCATCATCGACCGCGTCGGCGGTGGCGACTCCTTCTCCGGCGGCCTCATCCACGGCATGCTCAAATACCCCGGCGACCAGGCCTCCGCGCTGGAATTCGCCGTCGCGGCATCCGCACTCAAGCACACGATTAACGGCGACTTCAACCTTGTCAGTGAAGCCGAGGTCCTCAGTCTCGCCGGCGGCAATGCGAACGGTCGCGTACAGAGATAAACGATTATGGCAAAGTACACCAAACTGCAAGTCATCCAGGCCATGAAGGAGACCGGCATGGTCCCGGTCTTCTACAACGGCAACCTCGAGACCGCCAAGCAGGTCGTCAAGGCCTGCTACGAGGGCGGCGTCCGCGCTTTCGAATTCGCCAACCGCGGCGACTTCGCGCAGGAAGTCTTCGGCGAGCTCGTCAAGTTCGCGAACAAGGAGCTTCCGGGCATGATCATGGGTATCGGCACCGTCGTCGACGCCCCCACCGCGGCCCTCTACATCCAGCTCGGCGCCAACTTCGTCGTCGGCCCGATGTTCAACCCCGAGATCGCCCCGGTCTGCAACCGCCGGCTCATCCCTTACTGCCCCGGCTGCGCCACGGCCTCCGAGGTCGGTGCCGCCCAGGCGGCCGGATGCGACATCTGCAAGGTCTTCCCCGGCGACGTGCTCGGCCCGGCATTCGTCAAGGGCGTGCGCGCCCCGATGCCCTGGAGCCAGCTGATGGTCACGGGCGGCGTGAAGCCCGAGAAGGCCAACCTCGAGGCCTGGTTCAAGGCCGGCGTGACCTGCGTCGGCATGGGATCCAACCTCTTCCCCAAGGACGTCATCGCCGCCGGCGAATGGTCCAAGATCACCGAACTCTGCAAGAATGCCCTGCAAATCATCAAAGACGTAAGATAAAATGGCAAGCACACAACAAAAACTGATGACCAACTGGCGCTGGTGGCTCTGCTCGCTGCTCTTCGTGGCGACGACCGTCAACTACCTCGACCGCCAGGTCCTTTCGCTCACCTACGAGGAATTCATCAAGCCTGAATTCCACTGGACGGATGCCCACTACGGCACCATCACCTCCTTCTTCTCCATCTTCTACGCCATCTGCTGCCTGTTCGCGGGCAAGTTCGTGGACTGGATGGGCACCAAGAAGGGCTACCTCATCTCCATCGGCGTCTGGTCCGCCGGCGCCTGCCTCCACGCCGCCTGCGGCTGGGCCACGGCCCACATCACCGGCCTGGACAGCGTCGCCGCCATGCGCGCCGTCGAAGCCGGCAGCAAGGCCGCCCTCGCCATCTCCACGACTTCCGTCTACCTGTTCCTGCTCTGCCGCGGCATCCTCGCCCTCGGTGAGGCCGGCAACTTCCCCGCCGCCATCAAGGTGACGGCCGAGTACTTCCCGAAGAAGGACCGCGCCTTCGCGACCTCCATCTTCAACGCCGGTGCTTCCGTCGGTGCGCTCGCCGCTCCGCTCGTGATCCCGCCGCTGGCCGTCAAGTTCGGCTGGGAGTGGGCTTTCATCATCATCGGTGCCCTCGGTTTCCTCTGGATGTTCTTCTGGGCCTTCATGTATGAGAAGCCGGAGAAGAGCAAGCACGTCAACGAAGCCGAGCTCGAATACATCCACCAGGACGACGCCGCTGAGGCCGCCGAGAAGGCCGCCATCGCCGAGCAGAAGGCCATCCCGATGCTGCAGTGCTTCAAGTACAAGCAGACCTGGGCCTTCATCGTCGGCAAGTTCTTCACCGACGGCGTGTGGTGGTTCTTCCTGTTCTGGGCTCCTTCCTACTTCTCCAACCAGTTCAACGCCCCGGCGACCTCCGGTCTGGGCCAGGGCCTGATCTTCACGCTCTACGCCATCGTGACCGTGATCTCCATCTTCGGCGGCTACCTCCCGAAGATCTTCGTGGAGAAGAAGGGCATGAACCCGTACGCGGGCCGTATGCTCGCGATGCTCATCTTCGCGTTCTTCCCGATCGCCGCGCTCTTCGCGCAGCCGCTGGGTATCCACTTCAACACCCCCTGGTGGCCGGCCATCCTGATCGGTCTCGCCGGTGCGGGACACCAGGCCTGGAGCGCCAACCTCTTCTCCACCATCGGTGACATGTTCCCGAAGAGCACCATCGCCACCATCACCGGTATCGGTGCCATGGCGGGCGGCGTCGGCTCCATGATCATCCAGAAGGTGGCGGGTAACCTCTTCACCCACGCCGAGCAGATGGGTTCCGCCTTCCACTTCCTCGGATTCGAAGGCAAGCCGGCCGGCTACTTCATCATGTTCTGCTTCTGCGGTGTCGCCTACCTCATCGCCTGGAGCATCATGAAGGCCCTCGTGCCGAAGTACAAGCCCATCGAGGTCTAATGAAGATCTGTCTTCTCCAACACGATATCGCCTGGGGGGATCCCCAGGCGAATTGTGTTCATCTGGACGCCTTGCTCGCCACGGCGCCGCAGGCGGACCTATATGTCCTGCCGGAGATGTTCTCCACGGGCTTCGCCACGCTGCCCGGCGCCACCGTGGAGCACGGTGAGCCTTGCACGGGCCTCGCGTGGATGCAGCGCAAGGCCGCGGCGCTCGGCGCCGCCCTCGCCGGCAGCATCGCGCTGGAGGATGGTCCCTCCTGCGTCAACCGCTTCTACTTCGTCCGCCCCGACGGGAGCTACGTCCAGTACGACAAACGCCACCTGTTCGGCTACGGCGGCGAAGGCGAGCGCTTCCGGGGCGGCGACGAGCGCGTGGTCGTCGAGTACGGCGGCGTGCGCTTCCTGCTGGCGGTCTGCTACGACCTGCGCTTCCCCGTGTGGCTGCGCAGCCGGGACGACTACGACGCCATCCTGCTGGTGGCCAGCTGGCCGGACGTGCGGCGCTTCGCGTGGGACACGCTCGCCCGCGCCCGCGCCATCGAGAACGCCTGCTACGTCGCCGCGGTCAACCGCGTGGGCGAGGATCCCGCCTGCAAGTACAACGGCGGCACGGCCCTGATCGGCCCCTACGGCGAGACCCTCGCCGCGGCGCCGGACGGGCAGGAAGCCCTGGTCTGCGGCGAGATCGACCTGCAGCGCCTCGCAGACTACCACGCCAAGTTCCCCGTCCTGCGGGACGCCGACGCGTTCAAACTGATCTGAGCATCTTCACTCCGGTACAATAAAGCGGGCGGCTTGTTTCAAGCCGCCCGCAATCTTGGTTCTTAGCAAACTGTCTGTTTAACCTTTATTCCAACCAGTCTATTAACCATTTCTGCTAATAACCAGGATTCTGCACGATGTTCGGATTCTCGTCGATGACGGACTGAGGCACAGGATACAGGGCGTGGTACTCTTCGGGATGGAGCCCCTGTTCAGCGACGCTGCTGACGAATTTTCCGTGCCGGATCAAGTCGTCCCGGCGGAGACCCTCACAATAGAACTCGCGGCCACGCTCGTCCAGCAGGAAATCATTCAGGCTCTCTTTCGTGAAATCGCCCAGCTTGATCTCAGTGGCACCGGCACGGCGACGGATCTGGTTGATCAGTTCGATGCATTCCGCAGTAGGGCCGTTTTTCTGATTCAATGCCTCCGCCTTTGAGAGCAGGACATCCGCATACCGCAGGATGACGGCATCGTTGCCTTGATAGCCACCCACCTGGTCGGGATCCTCGCTGTACTTCATCGGGCTGGCGCCCGTCTGCTTGGCGTGGACGACCTCACGGAAATCCACATAGTTGCCATCCGTGTCGTAATAATAACGAATCAGGTTGCAGAGACGGCCGTCGAACGGCTCGAATTTGTCATAGAAGGACCAGGGAACCTTGAGGCCGCCGGAAATACCTGTGATATCCGAGACCTGCCCCTTGTACATCGGATAGTTGGGCAGCACGACGGTGAACCAGGACCAGGCAAAGGAAGTGTTGGAAACCACACGGCCTACGACGAAAATCTCTTCCGTATTCTGGGGTCCCTCGTTGGCGATGTCGAACAGGGCCTTATAAGTCGGCATCAGGGAATACTGGCCCAAGGCGATGATCCGGTTGGCAATGTCGATCACGTCGTCCCAGCGCTTCTCGTTCAGGTAGATCTTCATAAGCAGGGCAAGGGAAGCACCCTGTGTCATACGACCCCAGTTCTGGTTATCCACGGACACCGCCAGATCCTTATAGGAAGAGAGGATGTCGTCCTCCATCCAGGACACATATTCTTCGCGCGTGGGTCGTGAAGGCTTCCACTCCGTGTACACATCCGTCGCCACCGACGGATCACGGACAACCGGCATCGGACCCACCAGGGAATAGATCTGCTGCATGAAGAAGACCCGCAGGGCCTTGAGTTCGGCGATGTACTGCGACTTCGTCTTCTCCGTCAGGTTGTTGGAGTTCTCCACGGCGACGATGATCTTCGTCGCTTTCGTGATACCTTTCTGGTAAGAGTTGTACAATCCCTTGATCGGATCGTTGTTGGCTGTCCAGAGGTAGGTATCGTAGATGATCCAAGGGTTGCTGGTCCATCCGGTGTTCAGTTCGTCCGTGGGCAGCTCCTGCGCTGTCAGGCCGGCATTGTTGAGCCATACCTGGATGAAAGTGCTGCCCAACACATTGTATACGCCGATCAAGGATGCATACAGGTCTTCAGCCGATTTCGGGAAGGACTCAGAATCGATATAGGTATAATTCTCATATGTCAGGTCCGTACATCCCGCGAGGAGAGTGACCGACAATGCGATTGCGCCAAATGCTTTCTTTATGCTTTTTTTCATATTCGGGACGGATTAAAAGGTAATGTCGACAC
>Ga0310697_10000913_pt1 | contig 37015 bp, 31 predicted proteins | sample 172DNAGHGlowgp2_FD_203883 | JGI IMG/M metagenome (GOLD analysis project Ga0310697, IMG submission 203883) | Sheep rumen microbial communities from Palmerston North, Manawatu-Wanganui, New Zealand - 1728 DNA GHGlow gp2 (v2) (version 2) | ecosystem: Host-associated > Mammals > Digestive system >... | reverse complement strand
TACCTGTTGTCGCAGATAAAATAACTACACGAGAGTAATGATTATAATTGTTAATCAAAGACAGGAACGCCTTTCTATCCTCGTTACGGTCGATAAAAATATCCATAATTAGTTATTATCGTTAGTTCTGTTTGTAAATATAAAAAAAATCTCGAAATAACTGAAGAGTAATCGAAGAAAGAACATACTCTCAATCATTATCACCTTTAGTCCCAAGTTACAACAATGTAATTATACAACTACATGGTTTGATAAAAGCGAGAACTCCTTACAATTTCCTTATTTTATAGCTGTGACTTATACCCGCGTAATCAACAGTCAATCCAATCATATAAGAAGAAACAAACCTATGATTCTTCACTTTGATAAGAATGGATGTCCTATGTCATTCTGCGCTCCGAGTTGCTCTGTACAAATCTATTAATTTACCCCCAAAACTACTCATTGTGGCTTGCACGTTAGCAGGATTATTTGTATATTTGAATCATTAACTGCTGATAGTAAGATTTGTACGAACCCAGTCCTTTGCTAGCGTTTTATAGTGCTTCTGCAAATCCAGCATAGGCGGATCGAACGGAGTGGTCTTTGCTTGAACAATAATGTTGTTCGGGCTATGAATGAGAACTATCTTGAGTCTGGTTTTTGATTAGAGTTTATAGTTTTAATCTTGAAAGTATTATTATGTTTAAAAAGAAGTTAATTGACAAGACAACTAAAATGATTGATAAACCCAATAATAGCCCTGGCTATGAACAACGAGCTAAGAGTCTGCGGAAAGTTAGTTGGTTGGTATTAATAGGATCACTCGTTCTCCTATTATGTATTGTTATCATAAAGTCATATTCTAACTGTTTGCCTAATTGGCTTAGCATAGTCATAGACTTCCTGATTGCTATATTGGCTTCAGTTATCGCCGGCGCAATTGTTACCATTATTTTCGATATCCCCGCATTAGTTGGAAGCTTTAAAGATTTGGTAATTAATTCATTGACAGAGAACCGGTATCTTGATGGACTCAAACTCCCTCAACTGAGATCTCTGAAACAGGATGTCATTAAGTTTATTCATAAAGAGAATAATCTTCCTCAAAGTTTGCTTCAATTAGAAACAGAATTGAGCGATACTATTGATAAGCCATATTATAGCTATTTTAACGAAAATGTCACTTGTTATGAAAAAGGATTATATGATGATATGGCGAAGCTTTTAGCATCCTTTAATGCCTTTAAGTGCAAACATCAAGATCCCACTAAGTCAAATGGCACAAACACTTTTCAAGGGATTAAACCGAATCTGGCCAACACGCCAGCATCGGCAAATCAACCAGACGAGAAATACGTTTTGAAAGATATCGACAATGAGTTTGAGATTATTAACCCGGGGAAGGATGAATGCACTGTTGATATCGGTATTCGAAAGAGTCTAGAACTTCCTCCTAATAGATCAATAAGTGATATGTTTTGTCTCCAAGAGTTTTCTGTAATTATAGATGGTGGTGATAGAATTGATATAAACATTGCAGTAGAAACCTTCTCGAGGCAATCTGTTTCTAGGAGCAGTTCGGAGACAATGACCTATAATTCTACTCTTGGTTTAATTGTACCAGGGTTGTTAGACGAATTAACGTCATCAAACATCGAACATTACAAGAGAGATAAGAATACGGAAATTGAATGCAAAGTCAAAGAACATGACTCCCCTAGCCTTCTTAAAGTCAAGTTTAAAGATAGGGTAAGGGTTAAGTTAAAGTATTTTCTGATGGTCTCTGCAAATGATAGCCATTACACTAGGCGAATGAGATACGCGGCGCAAGCCTTTCTGTTTCAATACGAATGTAAGGATAATGTCCAGATTCATGGTCAGGTTCTCGGTACCCTTTTAAAACAGAATAAGATATCTATCTTACAGAATGATAGTAGTAAAAACCGTATAACTATTCAATGTCGTGATTGGTTATTACCAGGGAATGGCATATTTGTTGTTCTTGATGATAAATAAATTTGTTTTATTGTTTTAAATGCGTATTTTTGTTGAACTTAATACTGAATTTGTCTTATGGTTTTTAAAGAAATTGATGAGTAAGTCTTATGGACTTATGTTAATGAATGATTCTAAAGTCAGTAATGAACTGTCTTTGTAGCATTAGAGATTTCTCTATAATGGCTGTATTAGGGGCTGGTGTTTTCGATGAAGACCTAGCCCTTTAGATTTATTATAGATTTATTATGGGGGGCATCATTCCCCAGTTACCGAGTTTCCTTTTCAACTTAAGACGATAAATAAGAGCCCGGCTATTAACCCGGCTCTCATCTTTGAGAAGTAATCTCTATCAATCATGACGCCTTTCAGCATCTGAAAAAAGGGCAACTTCTCCGGTTTAATGTCCTTGTCTTCAAGGGACATCAGAACTAGGAGGCCTTCAGAAACGCCAAGTCCTTCCGCAATAACTCCGACTGTTTTATAACTCGGACGGCTCTTCCCTCTCTCGATACAAGATAAAGCAGGAATGGACACTGCAAATCTACAAAATGTCACAAAATAAGGCCACAAAACTGGTGACATTTATGGTTCAGTGAAAATCATTCTTTCGACTTTCTGTTGCTATTATAACGAATAGTGTGACGTCTGTCATAATAACACGTTCCCACGTTTCATCTATTTCTGAATAAAGAGATTATTGGCTCAACAAAGAGTTCAATCAACCTTTGGTCCCGGGTGATAATCTCTGCCTCTCCATCCATGTCTTGTATAAATGGAAAAGTTCTTCGATAGGTGCTTACAAGTCCGCACGGGAAAGATACCTCCACATTATAAGCCACACTCCCATCAGGCAACTTCTCCGGAACTTGGGAGATTCTTGAGATTACTCCTTTCAGAATGCCAAATTCAATATAGGGAAATCCGTTCAAGCGGATATTAACCGTCTGCCCTTTCTCAACCCGGCCAAAGCCCACTGATGAGACTTTCATTCGTCCCTCTATATCGGCCCCCGCATCCGGCACAACGCTGGCTATGACATCACCGACGCTCACGTGCTGTCCCTCTCCCCAAAAATCCTGCAAAGAAACGGTCCCGTCGAAAGGAGCGATTATGGCATATGTTACCATCCAACTTTCTATTTGTGCCAGCAACTCCTGTATAGTTCGGGAGAATCTGAGGTTGAATCCGTCTTCTTCTGCTTGCCGCTGAATGTCCAATTCGTTAAGGCCTTGCTCGAGGGTTAACATATTGAGTCTCGCAGATTTCAAATTTGCATCGAAGGACGATAAACTATTAAGTTTGGAGATATAGGCCTGCTGGCTGGCTTCATATTCCGCTTGCGCCGTGAGTCCTTCTCCCCAAAGAACACTGTCCCTTTGCATAGCCAATTGCTGTAGCTTAGTATCCCTATCAATCAAGGCTCTTTGCTGGAGCAAGGCACCGTAATACTCTTTGTTGTTCCTAATCTGCTCGGAAAGAAGCGAGCGTCTTTTCCCAATCTGGTCTAAATGGACATATAGCGAATACTCTCTTGAAAGGCTGCGTAATTCCGTCCACTTATCTTGGAGACTGCCAAGTGCGAGCGTAGCCTCAAATAGTTGGTTGTCGGCAATCTCATGCGGAGTTGCATTACGGGCCTGCTCAACAAATGATTTCACCGTCATAATGTCTCCATACTCGGCTGGGGTATTCAGCAGTGCTATCAAATCTCCTTGTTTGACTGATTGACCGTTGATAACTGCTATCGTATCGATAATACCGGAGTACCTGGCTTCAAGTTGAGAAGGCGGATTAGTGCTGATGATTGAAATGGCTGAGACGATAGTTTGTGGATACTTGATAATGCAGCACCCTATCACGATAAGGATGAACACTGAGGCTATGACGGTAATGCCCCAGCTCAGTATCCATCCCGGTCGCCGGCCCATTATCTCTTGGACCTCCTCGCTGTGGAACGTGGAGTATATTTGCTTCTCCGTTCGAATATCTTCCTTGTTATCTTCCATATCAGTTCCCAAGTTCCAGCTGGTTGCGTACCAATTCGTAATAATACCCCTTCTTTGCAGTTAGTTCTGTGTGAGTGCCTTCTTCCACTATCCTGCCCCTATCAAGGACGATTATGTTGTCTGCGTTCTTTACAGTGCTCAGGCGGTGCGCCACGATTACCACAGTCTTATCACGAAACAGACTGTTGAGATTCTCCATGATGGCTTTCTCGTTGTTTGCGTCGAGGGAGTTGGTAGCTTCGTCGAAAAACAGGTACGGGGAGTTTTTGTAGGCTGCGCGGGCTATTAAGATGCGCTGCTTTTGTCCTGTGCTCAGGCCTTGCCCCTCCGTTCCTATCTTGGTGTTGTAACCCAGGGGAAGATGCTCAATCCATCCGCGTATATTTGCTACGTCGGCAGCCTGGCGCACCCGCTCCATATCTGGGACCTCGTCGCAAAGGGCTATGTTTTCCGCTATGGTGTTGTTGAACACGTATCCCTCCTGCATCACGCAGCCGCACTGTCTCCGCCAGGCGTTCTCACTGTAGTTCTTGAGGTCCACGCCGCCAAGGTTGACGGTACCGTCCACGGGGGAATAGAACCCAAGCATCATCTTGAGAACAGTAGTTTTCCCGCTGCCGGAGGCGCCCACTATGGCCGTCACCTTGCCGTGGGGAATGCAAAGTGTGACATCGTTCAGCACTTTTGGAGAGCGGGGGCCTTCATACTGGAAAGTAACGTTCTGGAGGACGATGTCCGCCCCGGCGGGGATATCATACTGCTTTCCCAGACCTGCCGGTTCCTCGTCATCACGGTTGTGGATTTCCCCAAGACGTTCCATTGATATTCCGGCATCCTGCCACTCACGGACGAAGGATATGAATTGGGTCACCGGGGCGTTCAACTGTCCGATGATATAGGTCAGTGCTGTCATCATTCCGAGGGTCATGCTGCCGTCTATGACGGCTTTAGCCGCAAGGAAAGAGATGAAGATATTCTTTGTCTGGTCGATGAAAGTGCCGCCCACCTGTTGGGTTTGCGATAGGGTCAGGCCCTTGATGCTTATCTTGAAGAGCTTTGCTTGTATCCGCTCCCACTCCCAACGCCTCTGCCTTTCGCAGTTGTTCAGCTTAATGTCCTGCATCCCGCCGATAAGTTGAACCACGTTACTCTGGCTGTTTGCCGCCTCTTGGAAGCGCATATAGTCAAGCCTTCGCCGCCACCTTAGGAATAGGAGCACCCAGCATACGTACAGGATAGTTCCGAATAGAAACACCAGCAATACCTTTATGCTGTATCCGCCAAGTATGGTTCCGTAGATGACAAACATCATCACGGCCATCACTATGCTCAGAAGAGAATTAGTTAGGAAGTCTTGAATACGGCTATGGTCCTGGATGCGCTGCATTATGTCTCCAGTCATCTTGCTGTCGAAAAATGATATAGGAAGCCTCATCAGCTTAGAGAGAAAGTCCGATATAAGCGATATGCTCACCCGGGCTGTCATATGCAGCATCAGCCAATTGCGTATGAGGTCGTTGGCGAGCTGGCCCAAGACTATGAATAACTGCGCCGCCAGCATCGTCTTCACGAAGCCAATCCGGCCCAAGGATACGCCCTTATCCACCACGCTTTGGGTGATGAATGGCAGTATCAAACTAAGGAGCGATGCCACTATCATGGCAAGTAGTATCTGAATGATACTCTGACGATGGGGCCGAAGGTACTTTATAAGATGTCCAAGCGTGAAGCGGCCCTTTTCCTTTCCTCGGGCCGATGATGTCTCCGGCTGTTCGTCCCTAAGGCGGTAGAATTCAGGAGTAGGCTCTAGCAGAAGAGCGATGCCTTTGGGAAGTGAAGCCCCAGAACTTCCTGAAATTATGACTCTCCCGGGACCATCGACTACGCCATCGGTTTCATTTGTCTCTATCCATGACTTCAGAAATTGTTCTTGGGAGTACTTGAGGTGTCCCGCACCAGGGTCCGACACATATACATTCCATCGCCTGCCTTGACGGACAATTCTGTATACCACCACGAAGTGATTCTGGTTCCAATGGACAATGCAAGGAAGTTGAGCCTCGTCACGCAGTTGTTCCCACGAGAGTTTCGCGCCCATAGTATGGAAGCCGAAAGATTCTCCAGCATCAGACAGGCCCAGCAGCGAAACCCCATCCCGGGATGTGTGGCACGCCATACGAACCACATCCGCCCTCAGCGTCATACCGTAATGTGCCGCAACCATTCGCAGGCATGTAGGCCCGCAATCCATCGCATCTAGCTGGTGAATATGAGGAAAGAACATTGTCTATCTATTTCTTCTATGACTGCTTTCTTATAGAGATTTGGAATCGAATCCATTAGAGGCAAAACGAGTAATCTCCGACCGTAGGACAGAATTAATCTCATCCGGCTTGATGCCCATTTCCATGTCTAAAAACAAAATTAGGTCTTCATCTGTATGCACTATGTTGAGAGCCTTCAGCAACTTCTCGTGTCCGCATTTATCTTCAATCATCTTGACGAGTACCATGCCAATCAAATAATTCTTTTCCGTTAAATTACCCGAATCAAAAGAATCAAAATTCTTCAGGTCGATTTCTTTTTTCGATGAAAGAAAATCATCGAGATGCTTGAAATGTTCCTTATGTGATATCCCCCTCAATTCCGAATCGTCAGAGTAATACTCCGACAAACCATCCGATAATAGCCGATGAACTCCAGGATAACGGGCAATGACAAAACGCATCATCTCATGCTGATAATACTCGCCTTCAGATAAATTGGAATAAATGATGCAATTATCAAGATCAGTGCTCGCCCCCTTATCCGTATAGTCTGAAATAGCAGTCTCGCCATAATCATAACCAAATCCTTTCAACCGCTGGGTCTCCTTCCACCCGTTGGAAATAAAAATGTCAAGGGAATCAACATTGACATCGAATTCGCTCTTCATAAACGCAAGGAATTTTACTGCCTTTTTAATCTTTTTCTTGGACTTATTGTATACTTGATAATGGAAGGTTATTATTCCTTCCCGATATGTTTTCCAATCTTTTGAATAGTAGTTCAGCCAATTCCCTAGAACAAACCTTCCGTGCGTGTCTTTGAATGCCAAAACATGTGTTGTACACAACACCATCGGGTAGCCCTCAAAATCCCCCCAGTAATACATCGAATGGATGTCATAGTATTTGTCGTCCAAAGGCTTGATTGATAGGACAAGATTCTTTAGCTCTCCGTATTTTCCCAGAGAATATATATTCATATAGCCCTCTGAGCGGAGCAAATCATAGCTCTTATGTTTCTTTTTGTCAGCTTCATTCCAGTATGGATTGTTGTACAGGCTGTCAGGCGAGCTTGCCAAATAGTCTTTCCATAATTGGTTTATAACCACAATATCCTGATTCTTCTGATTCTCTGTCATAACCTGCGAATCCGAGTGAATAGTCTGGCCGAAAGAGTATATGAATACAAAAACAGAAAGAGTTGTAAGTAGTTTCTTCATAATGATATTATAATAATTCACATTTGGGGAAGTTTAAAAATAGAATGCTAGGCACGGTTTCCCATTTGGCAAAACGTAGCATTTGATAGGCGGCCCCGCTTCTGCCTAAGAATAGACCATATGACGGCATATGTCTCCCATCCCCATATATTAACTCATTGCCGTTTATTATTTTAGAAGCTAGTGAGCTCATGCCGGAATGCGCGATGTTAATTATTTGCACATCGTCAAGGGACTCTCCAATAATCTTTAAAATTTCCAAATTCCCCAAATCTCCATGACAGACGCAATCGTTTTTGCCGAGAGTAGATATTAAACGTGATGCGGCAAGTCTGATTTCATCCAGAATAATCTCATCACGATAGCCCTCTCTAAGCAAAAGAGCACGGCTCAGCCCTATTCCGCCTGCCCCATGACACCATGCGCCCATATCTTGTTGAAAAGAACCCGACCTCCCGTCTCTCCAGTATTTATTCTTATTATCAAAGAAGGACCTATCGTGATTTAAAGTTTTTTTAAACTTGATATAGATCTCGTTATCTCCCGTTAACTTATACAACTTGTATAATACATATGCAATCCCTGAACTCCCATGAGAGAAACCGCCAAGAGTAAGTGTCGACTCTTTACCTAAGTTTAACTCATGGTGGGGCCAAAGCGAGTACTGTCCTTCCTCTATTTCATATGAAATCAGTTTTTTGTAAACTTCAGTCAGCTGTGATTGTTGGACGTCATAAAAACCATTGAGCTTTAATTCAATAAGTAAATCCAAGTAGCCAGCAAGGCCCCCGAGATATCCACAATCACATTTCTTATATAGATATTTGGCACTAATGTAATGGATGATATCTTCTATTATTTTATTATCGTGACCGAGTAAATGTTGATTCCTACATAGCAGATATATCACGCAAACAGGAAAATGATGGTAAGATAGTGCGGGCGAGTCCTCTATATGTACAACAGAAGATGTCATTTCATCAAATTCACGATAGAATTGATTCTTTAATGTAGTAAATATCACTTTAACAATTGAGGCATATGAGTTGTCTCTAATTGTGTAATACATATTGGCAAACATCTCCGCAATGCCTGTAGTGCCAGAATACAAACTTTCATCAAGAACATCTGCTTGATATCGGCCATCAACTCTACTTGTACTCTTAGCCACCCAATTAATTTCATCGCCAATGATAATCTTTTGATTATATATTTCCTTGGTGACCATTTTTGCGGCTTTTAAACATAGTCGCGAATAGGTATTGTTTCCCATATCTGCATGGGGATTTCCAACAAAAGCCTCAGTTCTTAAGCAAGACGATCGCGGTTTTAATGACTCAAGTGCATGTTCTATTGAGGTTTCTATGACTTTACATTGAAATTTTAGATCATCCTCGAATATCTCATTATTGTTGACTCGTATGTCCTCAATAGACATTATAAAATTGTTATATCCATCTATGATGTGGCCCTTCGGGGTTATATAAAATAAAGGTATATCATTATTTAATAACTGGCCATAGATAGATTCGCTTAGTTTTGTTTTGCAGGTATTGAACGCAACCGGAATACTATTTCTTATCAAATCTAATACATCTAATTTGCCAGATAGAAATTCCGGGAGTAGCATTTCTCGTTGGAGATAAGAATAGACGATGGTGTCATGTATCAAAAACCTTTGCTTGTTTGAATCAAATTTATCCAAGAAAGGTTTTAAACACATACCCTTAATATTCATATAGGCCTCTTTAAACCCATCGATGAAATCTTTAGCAAACTCAGCATTTATTTCGTGGGATTCCCCGTTATAATAAGGCAAATGAGTGTTTTGACCAAATTTAAACAGAACAGAGGACAGCGTATTTCTCTCATTTATTGAGGAATACTTCCAGACTGGAAGAATTCCAACAGTTATTACGCTATTATCAAAGTAATTGGAAGAGAGAGATTTGTAAGGGTTGACGAACCGTTTATTCTGAACACATTCCAGATCAATTAATACTGGGATACCATCCGTTACTATAATGTTATCAGGGATGATGTCGGATGCGCCTATTTTATATAAAACGCATAATACCCGGCCCATGTTATTAAAATAATCTTTAAGATTAACCTCTTTTCCTTTGATATCAGGACTTAGGAACTCCGTCCAAGAGTGATCTCCTATCTGAATATATGACGGGACACGCAGTTCTATCTTTAGGCGGCCACCGTTTAAATATTGAAGTAGTTCTGTCAATACTTTTTCGTTCTCAGATGGTCGTGGTTTATACATGAGGGAAAATCCGTCATCAAAAATCACTTTGGATACGAATTTGCCCATCTGATGTGTATCCCCAACAAAAAGCTGAACATCAAATAATAGTTTTCTCCTATTTACACCAAGTTCACATAAGGATTCTTTGTCGTTAATATAATCACTAAAGAGCTTGTTTATGTAATCAAGTGTGTTGTTTGTGAAAAGCTCTATAATCTTCTCGAACCTATAGTATTTCTCAAAGATATATTGAATCCACTCTTTCGTGTTCGATATTGTGTGAATATAGTATTTTTCTCTTTCTTCTGATGACTCGCCTTTCAATAGATCAAAAGACTCGAGTATATGCCTTTCGTGTTCAATAACATATCTTAAAAGTCTTGTCTTTAAATATGTGTCAATTTGAAAAGACAAGCTTCCAACGAGTTGATTTAAGTCCCCAAAATATTCTTTGTTCGTAAAAACGGGTAACGAAAACAACATGTCGTTTAAATAATTACGATATGCACTTAGGTAAAAGAAATAATTGGTCTCCTTGTAAGAGTTGATATTTATATCAGACTCTTCAACATAATTATAAAGTGTCGTTTTAAAAGACATGCTCTGGCCATAAATAGTCTTGCAGGCATTATGCCTGCAAGATGGTGTTAATACCTTTTTCCAATCATAGTGATACCCTAATTATTGTGTGGGTTTTCCTGTGGAGGCATGGTACAGCATACCTTAGTAGCATCACACTGATAATTGGATGATGTGCTGTTGGTCGCGGCAGTCGCATCTGCACCACCCCTAATTAACAATGAATTCTCATTTAGATGTTCGAACCGAGAATTCGTTAAATTCACGAATGAAGAATACTGATTTTTAGTTCTCATTTTGTAAATTATTTAAATTTTTGTTGCCTACTTGGACCGGGCATCGGCTTTCCCGAGAGTCTAACAAAAAACTTGATGTCTAAAAGAATATGAGTAACTCCTCTGGCACCCCTTAACTATAAACTGAGGAAGCTGGAGGCTTTCATCAATCTGGTGTATATTCCTATGCGGATATAATTCTTGCCATAGAATTTCGCAATCATCCTAAGGCAGGTGGGGCCGCAGTCCATGCTGTCGTGCTGATAATAGGAGGGGAAATGCATCGTATCGCGCTTTATTCAGATCTCAAAAACAAGATGGGGTTTTTTGATACAACCTTCGAAATCTGAGAATAGACAGAAACGGTGGTGACACCAATGATAAATGCTACGACTAGTAGATATATCCAAATTGTTGAAGACAATCGATAAGAATAACTTTGTATAATTGTTCGGTTTATAATTACGCTGACCATGATTCCTAAGGAACTTGCTAGCAATGTGGTCTTTAGATATATGGCGATATTTCTACCGATTTCTTCATTTGTCGAGGAACCATAGACCTTTCTTATGGCGCTATCCTTCTGATGCAAGGAGACATAGTTTATACTCATCGCGACTAGTCCAAGAATACCCAATAGCAATGAGAAGAACGTATATACAGCTAACATGTATAAGATTGATTTTGTTGGCCTTATAGATTTTTGATAATAGTATTCTAAATATCCCGAATCAGTCGGAGGAATATATAAGGAGTGAGTCTGCAAGATTGCCTCTTCAAAGGTCTTAAGTATCTTCTCCGGATAATCGCTATTATGCCCGATGGTGTTTATAATGAGGCGATTGAAATCACCGGATTCTGTGATCTCAACACCTGAATTCACATTTGATTCAATGTTCATTACATAATCAGATATTATTCCAGCTACATTTATAGAACGCTCGTCGATGATGCCATAGTCGGAATCCTTCCCATGAAGAGTTAGCTCCTCAATAGCACTATTAGAAAGCCATAGCCCTTCTGCAACTGTTACATGGTTTCTTGTAATAAACCCAAAAGCTCGAAATGCGTCACTATCACACCTCAAGATATACAATGGTGTAATTGTGCCATCTGGGGATTTTACTGTTACACGGGAGAATCTACCATCACCTGGACAATCATTCGATTTACCTACTTGACGGACAAAGGGAAGAGATCGAAGAGCATTTGCTGCCATAGTAAGAGCATCATTCGAATAATTCCCGGAAATGATAAAAACATTATCGGCCATCTGACCACGTGGCCTATTGATCATTTTTCTATACTGGGCATAAAACAAAGTGGTAACAGAAAGAAGTATAATGGTCAAAAAGCACTGTGCTCCAATAAGAAAGTTACTGGTCCCACTTTTGACCATCTTACGATATCTCCCACTGACAACATCAATAGGAGAGTATTTGCACGCAATTCTGGCAGGAATAATCGTGGCTATAATAGAAAGAACGACAATGAAAACAAAGTATAAAAGAGCCTTTCTAAGAGTTATTGAAGAATTAAGTTCTATATAAGTATGAGTGGCAAGAAAAAAATCATTAAATAATGGAACGATAATATGTGATAATGAATATCCTATCAAGAAGCAGGATAAGGTCACAAAAAATGTTTCAATAAATGATGACTCAAATGCTTTAATATGACTGAGCCCTAAGAGCTTTTTCATAGACCATTCTTTCCCACGTTTTAAAGAAAGCGCGACAGTTAAATTAACATAGTTAAGAATGGCAAAAACAAGTAAAATCGCTCCGAATAGTTCGACGGCCCAAAGTGACAGCCCCCAGGTTTGAGTTAGTCTATCATTATTGATATTAGACGAGATTCTGTCATACCGAATTAATTTTATGTTCTTTTGATTATCAGGATGCTGCGAGTAATAACTGGAGTAGTAATCCTTACATATTAATATGCATTTTTCAAATAGTTCCTTCGTTTTTACACCCTGTTGTACTTTAATGAGAGTATATATGTTGTCCCAATATTCTGCTGGCATTTTCCTTTGCTCATCCAATAGTGGTGAATTAATATCAAATATTATATCCGTTGGGGGTATAAGAGAATTACGGATATCATCAAAAACACCTATGACATGATACTCTTCTCCAGAGAAAAGAATGGTATTTCCAATTGGAGTAGAAGCAATTTTTGATGCAAAACTCTTGGATATCAATATGCTCCGTCGATCCGCAATGGGTGACGGACTCCCTTCTAGAAGCACGATATCAAATAAATCATAAAAACCTGTATTGACAGCTAGACCAGATGCTTGCAGGGAGCCTCCTTCAAGTTGGACTACATTCTTGTCAAAAGTGTATATTTGGGCATATTGCTCTATTTCTGGAACCGATTCGGATATTTTGGGGCCGAGTCCGATTGTTGTTTCAAAATCACCTATTGGGCATATTGCATATATGCTCTTATAATCGGGACAATAGTCAATGGCCCCTTTATCTCCCCAAAACGAAAGTAGCGGAATGGAGAAGGCAAAGGCAATGCTGATGCCAATAACTTCAATAATAAAATATAGCCTGTTCTTGGACAAGAATCGTAAATAACCTTTCATCTCAATTCATTCTTCTGTTGTAAGTTCTGTTCCCTCAAGACAAGCAGGATGCTTCATGAGCTCTTCATACGCTGTTGGTGACGGGCACAACCATTTGCATAGACATTGGTGACACGGTTTTGTATCCCTCGTTTTTAGCCATCCTTTCTTGGATTTCATTTCTGCACCAATAATGGATTGTATCGGTTCTTTTATTGTTCCTATCGGTCTTCCCAACATGTTAGAATACACATTCCCGTCAGGGAGGACGCTCAAAACTCCAAACTGATTCAAGTTAGCCCTCTGTCTTGCAAAAATGATTCGTTTGTCAAGTTTTTGCCCTAATATTTCTGAATGAGATAGGAAAACATTGTCACAAAAGAACTGTTGATTATTACCGGTAAATATTGGAGAAGCAGAGATGGTTTCATCTCCTTGATATATTTCATTATTAAAAGAATAGTCCTTCTCGTTATCTATTAGGAATCTTTTCTTAATGCTTAGACCTAAATCATCGTTTTTATTTATAAATGTATTTGTTTCTGCTTCATAGTCTTTGTAGTACAATACGATAATTTCATCAAAGAAATCATAACGTCGCAAATCACTTATAGTCATATCACTCGCTTTTATATACAAGCGCTTTTTTACCGGAATACTACGCAGTACATTTAACAAGCGAGATTCAGACGGATGCAGTCCCGGTTTTATGCATATTGAAATAGAATCAACGCCGATTCTTAAGCATTCATCAAGGAAATGCAATACAGGATTTATAGGTAACGGAGTGTCACCATTTAATGGATAAACCTCTTGTTTCGCTATATCGTTAGCACTTAAAGTGCCTGTCAAATAAAAAACAACTTCCTTAAGATATGTGTTCCAATATAGATCCTCTCTTACATTTTCATTATTTTTCATTCTAAAAGGATCACTTTGTAGATTTAGAACGGGAGGATATGAAACTGGTGGTTCATTTGTTTGAACAACCCTACCTAAGTTGAGAGAAGCAATTTTGCTAATAATTTTACGTGTCTCGTTTATCATTAGCGGTTTTTCGTCTAGTATAATACAACTCAAGTTGTTCGAATCCGCCATAGAACGAAAGAAAGACTCTGCCTCTGGAGAGTCTATATGCCATAGTAAGTGCTGCCCTGTCGCGGGATTGTAGAGTAATGCTGATCTGCTATTTACCCACACAAAAGTGTCGTTTTCCAACCTTAACCAGTTCATGACATTTATGTAAGAATAACGTTTTCGAAAATAAGCTTGTACAATTCTGGGTGTTTGCCAAGAATGGAAAAATATTGCTTTCTTAACTCTTCATATTTCTCATGGGTAAGGTATCCACTACAAGCAGTATTATTAGGGAAATCATCAATTTGAAAAACACATTGATTACATGTTGTACTTCGTGCACAACTCCGGCAAAACTTTGATAATAAACCAAGCCATGTATTGTATCGAGAGGCAATCTCTTCATTATTCAGATAAACTTTTCCACCAACTATTCTCCCTATGGAAAATTTGCTTGGTATCCTTTCGCATGCAAGTATATCTCCATTTGTGCAGAGGTATACTTTCTTGGAAAACGGAGTGCATGTGCCGGTTTGAAAGTGCCGGGAATCTTGCCCAAATACCAATTCGTTATATGAACGAAATACATTTCCACTGTTGAGGAAATAATCTCGAACGATGTCATGTATAATAGGGATATTGAAAAACTGCTGCTTAATTAATGCCTCCTTTGCCTTATCATCTAGCTTCTCGAAAGTTTCAGCAGTTTGTTTCATCCTATTGAAATCATCAAGATATTTTGGGTTAACATTGGAACTGGCCAATGGTGATACTTGTGGGGTTTTGCCAAACGTATCTACAAAATATTGGGTTACCTTGGATAATGAGTTTCTGTTATGAAGGACAGCATTGAAAAGAACTCTTTTCTCAAAATAAGCAGGGTAGTTGTTTCGAAGATATAGAATGTTTTTTATTAGCTTATCGTAAGTTTGAGTGCCACCAGCACTGATTCTATAAGAATTGCTATACTTATCTCCATCTAGGCTAATAAGAAGATGAAAATCTTTCTTAACGAGATACTCCTGATATTTATCTAGCAGCCAGCCGTTAGTTGTCATTGAATATACAAAACGCCTATTAAGAGAATGAAGACTCTCAATATACGCAACAATTTTGGAAATGAGCCTCATGTTTAAAAGGGGTTCTCCTCCAAAGAAACTTATATACACTTCTTGATTCGGTGTGTGCGGCATGTGGCTTGACCATCCTGAAGCAAGATAATCAATCAGTGCTTTTGCGTCAGAAAAAGATAGTGATTCATTTTTATATGATTCGGCTTTATCATGCACATATAGCCTACCATACGAGCAATACTCACACCGGAAGTTACATGCCGATGTGACTTCAAAAACGACTTGCGAGAGATTTAGCAAATTGTTTTTGATTACCTCAGGAGTGATTGTTTTGAATTCCACAGTATAAAAAAAAGGAGGCTGGGCTCATCACACAGCCTCCTAAAAAGATTTGTTATTTCCAGGTGACGGTAAGAAAATCAAAGAAAGAGTCACAGACACCGTAGCCCGGAGTCTGAAGCCCTCCCTCAATGTTTGCGCTCCTATTATCCTGCTTTGACGATGTTCCTTGACATCCGCAAGAGCAATTGTAGCCTCCTGTTACAGTGGCAAGTTGGCGCTCAGACAACCTGGTTGCCTCAAGCTCATTTAGTTTTAACTTTTTCATATGAGATAGTATTAAAGGGTTTGGAGAACTCATAGTAAAGATGCGATTACAATTCTAATACAGCAATGTACTGTAGTCCATTAGGAATGGAAAGGGTTATTGTAAAGACTCCACCATTAGAGCTAAAACCAAGTGGAATTGCTTGCGCCCCTGAATCTGTAGGGATGACTTCAGACATTGATTCTCCTGTCATCTCATTTTCAATATTGACATTAACCATCCCCAAATCATATGTAAAGGAAAGATATAATGTATTAAGATAGGATGAGTAGTATCCTTGAACAGGAATAATCGCTGGAGAACGATAAATGGGGGTGTCTACGTGGCCTTGGGCAACAATCTGAAAATCCACGTATTGGTCAGGCTCGTTTTGGGCCATTGATGATGCCGCTATGCAGCAGAACATTAGAAGTGATGCGAAGATGCGTTTCATTTTCTTTGGCTTTAAAGTTTTTGCAAAGGTAAATGACGCAATTCACAATGTCATCAAAAATTGACGTCTAATTTCTTACATGGCGCTATTTGTAAATCGCTGATTATAAGCCATATGCGGGATTATTAAAGAGCGTGTAAGAAATGAAATCTTACACGCTCTTTAATAGGCACGTGATGCAGTGTCTATAACTCGCTGATTATCAAGTAATTATACCCCCCCCCGTCACTGAATTTTAGACATGTCATTTTTGTAAGAAAAATCGTCATGTTATCTACTCGCGTTATTATTAATTGATATTCAATGGATTGAACCAGATTCTCGATGATTACTATAGCATTCTCAGATACTCTTCTTTATACGGAGAATCTAATCCTCTAATCCGTTCTTTTAAACGAGACTTCTTTGTGTAAACGTTTGAGATTGAAAGACCTAGGATAGAACCTATCATTTCAGGCTCAAAACCAACGATACAGTAGCAGATAAAACGGCTATCTTTTTTGTCAATATCTCCCAAATCTGCCTTAAGGTGCTTTATAATGTTGTTCAGATCCTTATTAATCTGATTCTCAAAACGCATATGTAGTTTATCATCGTCACTAATGTAGGCAATCAGGTTCTCCACTCTTCTGGCAATGAAATCGTTTTTATCCGTTCGTTTACTTGAATCCATATAAGCATTGCATAATTCTCCTATTGCCGAGAACTTGTCCTTATATGTCGCCACATATGCTTTTCTCAGTTCCTCCAAAGTGTTTTCGAGTTTTCCAGTGTTTTGAAGCAGTGAACTCACTTGCCCTTGAAGTTCTTCGTTAACTTGCATTAATAGCTTATTAGATTCCTCGCCAATTTTCAGGAGCCTGTCAACTTCTTTTTCCCGTTTGTCCTTTTTATACTTTAGATATCCGAGAACTATAAGAAATATGAAACAAAGACCTAAAGCAACAAGTGTCAGCTGTAATTTTAAAATGTGAGTCTCTCTTTTTAAGTTTATGTCCTCTGTTGAGTAATAGTTTTGTAAAGTCTGCCCGATAGAATCAGATAATAGACTGTCGATTAACATCGAATTCTGGGCATTTGACTCTATATTATATTCTAGTGCCTTTTCATAGTTGCCGCGATTCTGCTCAATTCGGTAAAGCCAGTATAAAATAGTATTTCTATGAGACTCATCCAGTCTTTCCAGTTGGCTTTCAATTTGTGAACATGTGCGCTCGTCGCCAACTAGAGATGCTGCATAAGCCCAAACCCCATAGTCGGTTAGAGATAAAGGATGCTTATAGGAAAATGATAGCTTCCTTAAAAGATCAATCGCTCCTAACGGGTCTTGATCCGGTTGAACCACCTTCATTCTGGCATAGTTCGATAGAAAAACAGACATGGCTACTGTGTCCTCTTTTGCCTGTTCTATTCCTATCTTGAACAAAGAATCAGCCTTGTTCCAGTCTTGCCCACTGTAATATATGATAGCAAGTCTCCCCGAAGACAGATTACAATGCTTTACATCACCAACTTCTTCAAACGCCTTTATCCCCTTTATTACATACTCCTCTTCTTTTACTCTGTTTCTTGTTTTATTATAGATGTCAGCAAACGCCATATATAGCAGTCCTTGCATTTGTATGTCAGATGCTTCAGGAGTATATCTCTCTCCTATGGAAAAAGAAACTGCTGCCGCATTGAAATCACCGGAGTTCTCTTGTATCCGTCCAAGGTAGAAATAAGACTTTAACCTTTCGTCTGCCGTTCCATGCTTGCGATAGTACTCTACCGCAGGCATAACCACATTTACATCAGTCGTATCAATATAGTTTTTATCTAGCGCAGCCGCGTAAAGGAGAGAATGATGAGCCTGTAATTCCCGAGATCCTAATGATTCTCTGGGAATTGATTCAAGGATGACCAATGCGCTATCTGGTCGTTCCTGAATATACTTTTCAATGTCATCCAAAACAGCATTGATGTGATGGTTGACACAAGAAAAAACAGTGCATAAAAGGGACAGCGATATGAATATAGACGGTTTCCTCATAAAGTTTATTGCAAACAACTTTACAAAGATACCGCTTTTCAATGATACAGCGAAATGTTTTTACCTTGTAACGAATTGCATAACAAATTAGGATTCCTTCTTCCACCCCCCTCCAGCGCCTCCTTGACGGCGTTCTCCGGCAGCACACCGGCTTCAACGCCCACATTGCAGGTAAGGCGGAAGTTGTTGATGGCGGTGCGACGGAGTTTATTCTGGGCCTGTTCCAACTCCAGCAGGCGGGCCGCCACTTTTTTGTGTCCGTCGGTGAGGCGTTCCTCCGCAGCGCGGAGGTCATGACGGGTGATATGTACGCAGCAGATCAGGTATAGGATGGCTCCGAGGTAGAGCAAGGCTATGACGGAGAAGATGATGAAGGTAATCTCGTGTTGTTCGACCTTCACCATCAACTCCTCTAGCATATCTAAGACATGGTTTATAGCCGACGTGCTTTATTGATGTCGTTTGGGGAAAGGGTTATGCAGAAATTGCGGGAGCCGCCGCGTTCGTAGAAATAGACGCGAAGGACCTGACCGCGAGTGAGCGTCACCTTGTCGAAGGTGAAAACAGGGCGGGAAGTGCCGTCTGGGGCCGTTACGCCCAGACCGTAGGACTGCCTGGGGAAGATAGCTTTCTCATATTGCAGGCCGCGTTTGGTCTTGCGCTTGCTCTCGATGGCAAAGCGAGGATTGGAGAGGTCGTAGCTCACGGACGAGCCGTTCTTGATGGAGAAGACAATGAAAAGGACATCGTCCCTTACCAGCAGATTGTCGCAGAAGACCTCGATTCCGTAGTCTTTTGCGCCGATATGGTAGAGTTCTTTGGGCATTTCGGAAATGGTTCGAAAGGAGTGCGCTGAAAAAGAAAAAGAGGTGTCCGCCGGTGCGGAAGGGCGTGCCTCCGAGGGACCGGCAGTGCCGACGGGGACAGGGGTGCGCGTATCGACGTCCAGCCGCTGCGGGTGTTCGCAGTACGCTACCAGGAATGTGTGCATGGCGCCGGTGCTCTCCAGGCAACTCATCGAGGTGCAGATGTCGAAAGGTTCGCGGGCCTTGACGGCAACGTAGTCCTTACTGCCATCGACAATCTTGGCGACAATGGCCTTATTGCCGAGGTTGACGTATTTGAGCTCGGAGCCGAAGCGGATGTGGACCACCTGCGTGGTGGAGATAAAAAGCGTGTCCGGGGCCTGTGCAAAGGCGATTCCGGAGCATAGCCACCCAAGTGCGAAGATGGCAGTCAAAAGTTTTGTTTTCATCGTCTTTCAGCTTTTACAAGGTAAAACTCATAGCCGCTCACGACCGAGACGGAGACCTCTCCGGAGGCGCTCTTGGCTATGGTGGCGCCGGTGCGGATGACCGTGGAAGCGATATCCCCGACCAGTCCGCCGAAGGTGGTCCCGGCGGTGGAGATGGCGTCATTGGTGGCGGTGCGGCTGTTCTTTTGGGACGACGTTTCCGGGCAGTAGATGCCCTGCAGGCCGTCGGTGTCGTAGGCGTCGAGTGCCAGCGGAATGATGCGGCCGTTCATTTCGAGGGAACGGACCTGCAGTTCCAGCCGGTCGCCGATTTTGCAGATGCCGGCAAGGTGGGTATTGGCCGGGATGCGCACGCTGTCCTGGTTGTAATCTTCCAGCAGGCGCAAGGTAACACGCTGGCCGCTAGTTATCTTCTGGTCTCTGACGAACATACATTTGAAGGGCCGTTTGGCACCCTCGTACTGCACGGCTGCATCCTCAAACTCATCATCCAAGGATGAGATAATGCCGTCGGACGAGCCCACAGCAGAGAGGTCTATAGACTGGGGTTCTGCCTTGGGTTCCTCAGTTGGTGCTGTCTCAGATGTCCCGCCGGTCAGCACATCCCGCACCATTTCCGCCCGGCGGCGGTCATAATCCAGACGCTCCTGCTCGGTCATCGGGCGGGACGCAGAGCTGCCACCTCCGGAAGAGCGCCGGGATGGGGCCGCAGACGAGGATGCGGATGAAGGAGGAGGCGTTCCGAAGGTCCTTGCCACGGCCGCTTCGTCGCTTTGCTCCTGCGTCATGGCGGGGGAACTGTCGGTCTGGGGCGTTGGCCTACCATCAGAAGAGACCAGAGAGATTTCTTCATCATCGGTCAGTTTCCCAAGTTCGGCAAAGTAATCCTCCGTGGATACGCGTCCACGGAAGGCTTCTGACTTGGAATCCGACATCTTCTGGACCTCGCCGTCTGGGATGGTCGCCGTCACGCTTTCCTCTGCCGGAGCCTTACTGCCGCCTCCGAACTGGGAGATAAAAACAAATATCAGAAAGCCAATCACCATCACGCAGATGGCGCCAAAGAGCAAGGCCTGTTTCTTTTTGTCAAGTTGCATGGTTTCAATGGAATAAAGAGATTGCACGATAGATATACCAGATGGCCCCAATCACGGAAAGGGCGATGCACACGTAGGCGCCGATGCGCACGATGCGCGAATCATTCTTCAACTCTTTCATCGTTTGCGGGTCTCTACAAGGTTATTTTCTACCACCTTGAACTTCTCGATAATGAGTCCGTGTGGGTTCACGTCCGAGCGTCCGGCGTTGATAAGCTGGCAGGTGGAAACAAAGGAATACTGGCTCACGGTGCTCTCACGGACCACATACTGCCGGGCATAGGTTTTCACCTGATAGGGGTATGCCGTCGAGATGAACTTCACCGAATCCACTATCATCTGCTGTGAGATGTTGGCCGATACCAGGCGCGAATAGTAACCCTTCTCTGCCAGGTCCTGAGAGTATTCGTAGGCACTCCTGTCAGCCAGGTTGAAAGCGCGGTCCAGATTCTCCTGAATGGTCTGTTTCTGGGGTGAAAGGGTGAACATCAGTTCATGAAAGCGCGTCACATGGTCCCGAATCTCCACATCCTTGGAGAGAATCGCATCCGTCTGAAGCGCCAGCAGCAGGGACTTCCCCTGGTCCAGCACATATATTTTGGAACGCTGTTTCTCGGCATAAGAAAAGGCGCAGGTGCCCACTACCGTAGCAAACAGCAACGCCCCGGCAACGGCAACAATTGTCAGAGAAGAAAGCTGCCGGAAGCTCTTCTCGATGTCCTTTGTCATAGATAGAATCTTATTCATAGTCATTTACTTATTTGAGTTTACCAAGAAGCATAGCACCCTTCTGAGCAGTGGTGGCGATACCACGGTTAACGTCTGATGCACCGCTGCCCGAAATAATCCACGACGCCATCTGCGGCACCGCCAGCAGGCAGATGAGCGTTACCGCATCCATCACAATCAGGTGCAGCGGGAACCCCAGCTGCGCCACGTTCGGAGCTGTCCAGAAAGCAGCCATCATCGCATCCTTCAACTTGAAGTTTACGTAATCGATGAGCGCTGCCATCGGACACCAGAACGAGATCTGGATATACCTCGCAATCCATACGGTGATATTGTTCTGAAAACCAGGCATCAGCGATAAGGCGAAAACAAACGGACCGATGAGTCCGAGGATAATCAGGTAGATACTCGACACTGCCAGCAGAATGTACTGCACCAGCTTGACAATAATAGAAAGAAGGGCCGATATGATATTCCCAACATTGTTCAGTACCGAGCCGACCTTCCCGCTTACAAAGCCTTTTACTCCCGCCCAAAGCCGTTTGAAAAAGCCCGGGCGCTTGCCATCCTGAATGGCCGCCTCCGCAAGAGACTCGGCGACGGCCGAGGTTTCGTAGGACAGGCTCTCCACCGTGGTGTTGGAGCTGTTGCGCTCCATCTCCTCCTCGAACTGGCCCGTGAGCGTTTCCTTCTTGCTCCTTTCCTCAATGGAGGAATAGACCTCATTCACCTTACCCCAGAGGCCGCTGGCATCCTGGTCCACGGAGGCAGACACGGCCTTCGTAACCATATGCGTAACGCCGTCGAAAGGTACTAGCACGAACGAATAGAAGTTGCACGTCAGGAACAAGACGATGAGCGTCCGGATGATGGCCCGCATATCCAGACGGCCAAACGGGTCGTTCAGCATCTTATTGTACCAGGTGATCAGCGAAAAACTGGCGGCAATGCACGCCACGGCACAGGCCATACTGTAGATGGCGCTGTGGTCGCCGGTGAAGATGCTCAGCTTGATTTGCTGAAGCATATCCGGATAGTTGAGTCTGATGGTAGCCATATTACCAGTTGATTTTGAAGGCTTCTTCCAAGGAGTCGTAGGCTTCGGCCAGACGCATCCCTGTGTCAATGTCCTCATAGGTGTCCTTGATATGATTGTAAAGCGCTGCATTGGCTCGTGAAAGACGCCGGTCGCACTCGGCCAGCTGGGCAATACGCTCTTCCTCGCTAATCTGTGATTTACTGTCCAAATACTCTCGGGCCTTTTTCACCTCCCGGGAGGCGTAAAGGAGGTACTGGAATCCTTCATTTACCATCGAGCGGCCCTGAAAGTAAGTTATTTGCTTGCCATTCAGGTCTTTTACCCGTCCCACATATCTGGTGAACATGCGGGCCATCTGCTCGTAGTTCTGCGCCATCCGGATGACGGATTGAGCCTTATACAGGTCACCACGCACTTCCCGGTAACGTTTGTCCATCTCTTGCAGAAACTTCAACTGCTCTTCGGCAACGCCTAGGTTCTGAAGGAACTGCTCCGTATTCAGAACCATATTGTCCCCGTCCTGCAGGAACGACAACACCGCCTGTGCCAGATTACTCGCATCAAACGTCGCAAACTGCGCCGATGCCCTCGGAGCAGCCAGTAGCATAGCTGCGGCGACTATTGTCATTTTGAGCGCAGCGAAAAATCTCCTTCTCATTTCTCCTCCTTCTTTACAAGTTTCTTAATCGCTTTGATATAGCTGCCGCCTGATTTCTCAACAGCGGCTGCAAGACGTTCCTTGTCGCGCTTTTGCGATGAAAAAGCAATCCTTTCTTCCGGAGAAACCTCCAGCCGCATCACGAAGCTTTTTTTGTTACCAAGGTTGAAGAACACTTCTCGGCCGGAGGTGCCGCCCGGCACCCCCGACCCAATCGGGGGTCTATACCGATTCAGCGATAGCACCATTCCTTTATCATCCTCGCTCAGCGAAAGCTGGCTTGCCAGCTCCTCAAACCGGTTCAAATACTTGGTCTGGTCCAGCAGAATCTTCACCCCGGAATTCTCTACTATGGAGTCCTTGATGATGGGTGAAGATGTGATGTCTTTCAATTCCTGGGTTACGACCATGGCCGATGTCCGGTGCTTGCGGGCGGTCTTCCATAGCTCCAGCATATATGTGGCCATCTGGGTGCCCATGATGGCCTTCCAGGCTTCCTCGATGCACATGACCTTGAAGTCGCTGCTGCTGGTCATCTTCTCCATAAAGGCATCCATTATCACCAATGTCGTGATAGGATAGATAACCGGATCACCCTTAATATGGTCAATCTCAAAAACCACGAAGCGGTCTTCAAGAATGTTGACGCTCTCGTTGGAATTCAGCAGGTAGTCATACGGCCCTCCGGTGTAGAACTGCTCCAGAGAAATGAGGTAGTCTTTCAGGTCAAAGTACTCCTTACCGGCTTCCTCCTTTGCCAAAAGGTCCCCAAAGACATCGCGGACAAACTCAAAGTAGTCGTTGAAGACGGGGGCGGAGTCCTCGTTCCACTGGCTCAAGAAGGCGTTGATGCTCTCTCGAACGTATTTCTCTGCCGAGCTGGAAATCTCCACCTTCCCATTCTTCCAGAGCGTCACCATCAACGTAAACAGGAAGTTCATCGCCTCACTGTCGGCTTGACTGAAACGCCGGTGATTCCGGAAAGGATTGAAGGAAATGGGCTTACCCTTCTCGAAGGTGTAGTAGGTCCCGTCTTTGCCGCTGGATTCCTCCTTGATGATATGGCAAAGCGCCCTGTAGGAGTCTCCCACGTCAATGAGAAAACATTGCTGTCCGGCAACGTAACACGAACGCAGGTACTTGTTCATAAAAAACGACTTTCCTGAGCCGGAAGGGCCGAGCAGGAACACGTTGTAGTTCTCAATAAACCCGAGCTCCAGGGCCAGTTCCTGAATGTCAAAACGCTGCGGTACCAGCCGGATGCGGTCGCTCATCTTGAGCACTCCGCCCGGAATGCCTGTGTCAAAGCCGTCATACAAGTTCAGGCAAAGCGCTGAGTTCAGCTCCATGGTCATATACTCGCTGAAGGCAAGACCACTCTCGTTTCCCGGGATGGAGGACCAGAACTGAGCTGGAGCATTGGCGATATCCCGAACTGGAGTTATTCCCAGCTTGGAGATTGCCGTTGTCGTTGCATTGTCATCCGTAGAGAAAACACTTACATGACAGCGCACTGTACTCATCTGCTGGACCGCAACCGTCTCCAGATACTCGTTGATTTCTTCTGCGTATTTGCGGTTCTCTGCATTCCGGGCGCTCATAGACTGCATCTGCCGGCGCTTGGAATCCAAACTGCCGTGAATGTCCTTCAGTGGTTCCTTTACGCAGAACCAGTTTACCACGTGCTCACAGTCCAGGCTCTGGCCAATATCATTCAGCCAGGACAGCATTACAGCCGAATTCTCCGTAGAGAGGTCGCGGTTTCGTTTACAAGAAGCCACCTCTCCAGGCAGTTGGTCCAGGTCTGCGAACAGGTGACAGACTACAGTCTTATCACCCACACGTACGCAATCAGGGGCCACTTGTATATCCGAAAGAACGTCGGCGCCTCCGTCCGTAAAGTTCAGGTAGTCCTGCAAGATGCCCACATGGCTGTCATTTCCGAAGATATCACCCTCCGTCAGCCGTTGCAGGCTCCAAAGCCCATTCCCGGCCATCATCGCAGCGAACTGGTCCGCAGCATTCATGCACCGGCCAATAACGGTGGCTGACGGAAGTCCGGAAGCAACCAGCCCCAGTAGTCCGCTGGATCCGCTACGGATATTCTTCCGGGATGAGAAGGAAAGCCACAGGAAACATCGGTGGTCAAGGTATGCCCGGACATCGAAATGCTTCTCATAGGCTTTCTCCAAAAAACCCTGTTTCGTCATGCTTGGCCCGACCGGGGATCTCACTGCATCATACCGTTTCCGCATAAACACATCCTGCTTATGCACCACCGTATAATCCGGCAGCAGCGCAATGGCTCCGGAGAGCGTTCCCAGCAGGGAATCATATCCAGCCTCGTTGCACCGGAACGCCGGTGGCAGCTGGAGTTCCCAGCCCACGCAAATGTCGCCACGCTTACTGAGAATCACCCCAGCACCGCCGTTCATCACAGGGAAATTGTCTCTTATGTCTATCTGCTCCATACCTTGCTCCTCACTAAAATGAACTGGGGCAGCCGCTTGCCGGCAATGAAGCGCGAAAGCTGCTTCTCCCCAAACTTCTGTTGTATCTCCGTCAGTGCCAGATAACCGCCTACGATAAACACTACGGCCGATGCCAGACCGATAAACGTCCCGAACACCGTCCCCAGGACGATGGCAAGAACGACAATCCCCAGCAAACCCACCAGAGCCACCGGGATATATCGGCCTTTAACTCCAAGGAGCGTGAACGGCCGGTCCAGATTCCTGTAAACCCTGCACTTCATAGGCCGATAAAATTTTTCAGCACGAGGGCTGCGATAATCACGAACACCATGCCTCCGGTCCAGCCGAGGGCCTTCTGGGCGCTTTCCTGATCTCCGGAGTACATCTTGATGCCTACGGTAATCAGCGACACAATGGCCACGATAGCCAGAACGGCAATTACTACCTGGTAAATGATGGAACCCGCAGAACGGATCTGCGTATTCGCTTCGTTCAAAAACGAAATGGCATCTTGTGCCGATGCCGAGATGCTCACGGCAAGGCCCAGGATGCCACACGCCGCATATCTCTCTCCTCTAGTCTTCATCACTTATGCGTTTTTAATTATGTTACTTGCTTCCTCTTCATCCAGCGCATTGAGGTTGGACTCGTATTTGTCCACCATCGCCTTCGCTTCCGGGGATGCTTTACCGGACTTTTTCCCTGTCTTTTTTGGCGAGGACTTCACTTTATCGAACGAAGCAGCTCTTTCCGCAGCTTTGGTACGTTTCGTCTCGGCTCCTTTCACAGCAATAGTCTTGGGATCCGGCGGCTCGAAATCTCTTGGAATCTCATATTTTTCCGGGACAACCACCGGTACCAATTCCACCTTGGGGATAATCTCCAACAAGAGGTTACGAGTCCACGGCAGGCGCTTCTTTTTCAGCCATTTCCACATACTCCAATACCTCCTCGAAAAGTTTCATGATGCCAGGGTTTCTCTTTCTGGCGTAAGCCAGGGGAAAGTCAACAGTGCTACGGATATGGGCCGTTGCGTCCTTTTCCTTTTTCATGGATTCGGACTGCTTCACAATATGCTCCGATATTACGGAGCCGCCCTCGGCAAACCAATCCCTTATACGGGCGTAAGCTTCTTTGGGTTCTCGTCCACCTACGCGGTTGAAAAAGAGCCGTGTGCGCTGCCTGTATTCCTTCATGATATGCGAGAGCGTCCGCATGGATGCGATAATCATCGGGTCTAGCTCCACCGGAATCACGATGAGATCAATCCTTCCATCCAGCAGCAACTGGCAGACAGGGTCTTCGCTGGAGAACGAACCGCCGAAATCAAGGATCAGATAATCCAGCTCGGAGCTGAACTTTGCGAAATCCTCAGCGAGAGCGCGGATGTCTTGCGCCTTTTTCTTTCTCACCTTCTCGATGGGATAGAAGTCCTCTTCACTGAAGGGAATGCCTTCCCGTTCCATATATAGAAGGTCTCGCTCGCGCATGTGCCAGAGGTTAAACTCCGGGTAATCGAAGTCCAGGATCATCACCCGTTTGCCCAGGCGATACTTGATATAAGAGGCAAGGAGGGCATTAAATGTTGTCTTGCCGGTTCCGCCCTTGGCGGAGAAGAATGAAATGACTTTCATACGCCTCAATCTTTAAACTCTTCGTCATGTTCTCACTGGCAAAGGTATATTCTACCTTCCATATCACCAAATTTCAGAACAAAAAGTGTCACATTTTTGAGCCAATTTTGCCAGAAAAAAGGCAGACCTTCCGGACGGCCTGCCCAACACAGATCACCAAAACCCAAGCCGAGGATTTGAGCAATCTGTTACCTGTTCAGGCCATCTGAAACAACACCGTACAAAAAAAGTGCAGGCTCCATTTCCCCTATACCTGGCAGTATATCCCGGAAATGGTAAACGCCCGCACTTAATGTGCAGGCGCATACCACAATGGACCGGGATTTAACAAATCTGCCAGGATTTACTAGGTGGCCCAAAGCGATAAACGCTCTAATATGTCTTGACTTAACTCGTTCGCGCTAACTCACCGGCAAAGATACAAACTTTTTTTTAGAATCATCGCCAACAAAAACGAGGGCGGCATCAGCCGTCCCCGAAACACGTTTTGACGGGACCATGAAAACCCGGGCCCGGGTAATCACATGCTTAATCCCTGTTTAGCCTTGGGAAGTCACTGTCCATCAACTCATCCAGCGCCTGTCTTACCGAATTGACTTCCTCTGGAACTGGCACATTCGCTTCTATCAAAAGCGCTTTGGTTGATTGCCAATTATCATCTCCACTGCACAGTGCAGCGATGTCGATGATCAGTTGGAACAACTGTTGTGAACAACTCCTCTGTTCAACTGTCTGGACATCTGTTTCAAAGGGTAGTTTTTTCAAAAGGAGAAGGCCGCTGTATAATTTGCGGACAATGGTTTTCCCTCGGCTTGGGATTTGGTTTACAATAAAATGATTGCTCATAATGACATTTTTATTAATTAAACAATCCCGTCGACGGTTATTAGCATGATCTATTCTGTTAGTAGTAGGGGTATACTACAAATAATACGACCAACGGAGTTCTCCTTTCCAAAACTTCTCATTTCTTGTTTGTTAACAAACTTTTTCTTATTTTTGCAGTGAAGAGGTTGGTAGACCTCTGAGAAATATTTGGTCATCCTATCAAGCATAAAGGGAATCTCGACAATTCAATTAAACAGGTGATAGGTTGATAGGATGGTATTATGCCCTGGCACAGTACCATCTGCACATCGCCGAGCCCGTCGAGAGCTTCCTTTATGCATGGGACTGTGCCTTTTTTGTATAGTCCCCATAGACGATATCACGGCCGCCAGTCGTAAGTGCATTGGTCTATCGTATAGGGGTATACGAATTCTTGCATTTTTCGCTGGTGGCTTTTGTTATTCAGGATTAATTATTACCTTTGTATCGAAGTCCAAGGACTTCACAAAAATAATGATCATCCTGTCAATGCTATAAAGGGAATCTCGACAATTTCAAAAGTTCAGGCGATGGGATTGATTAGGGTGGTGGTGTGACCTACGGGGAGCACAGGCCACCTATTTGTTCACCTGAGTTGTCGAGACTCCCTTTAACATCTAGTGTGGACTGTGTCTTCCCGTTTTGATGGCATTGTCCGAGCTAGAGCGACATACTGGCTGTCAGGCGCGCGCCAACTTGGCATAGGGCAAATCATTATTACGGCCGCAAGGTCATCGCCGAGTGGCGAACTCCTGACAGCTTTTCGGAAATCTCAACATAATATAAAGAAGGCGGGCTCATTCAAGTCCGTCTTCTTCCGTTAAAGGACACGGCCCTGTCCTGTATCACCTAAATGAAATTGTCGAGATTCCCTTTATGCAGGACAGAGCCATGTCCAAAGGAGATACACTACGGAGTCATTCCCTGAAGTGCGTCACTATAAGTAATGGTAAATCCATATGGGACAAAACCAGAAGTGCGAGGTCTGTCGCCATTAGTGCAGTAAACGGTGCCCCAATCAAGGCCATCAGCATGTGCCTGCATTACAGGAAGTGGATCAACATCTGAGCTTTGACGAAGGTTGAAATGCATTATTGCGCCATATCCATCGTTGAAGGAATTTGATGACCATGTCTGGATTGAATTCAAAGCACTAGTTGGATAAGTGTTTCCTAACATGAGCGCAATGGGCGACCATCTATCTGCTGTTACACCAGTAACATTGGAATAATAGTAAGGAAGATAGTAACCGTAGTACCCATGATATACATAGTCGATTTCGGCTGCAGCAGTAGAACTGATATAACTAGTACCACCCCAATCAAAAACTATTATGTATTTACTCGGCAATAAAGCGCGTAATTTGAGAATTATATTTGAGTAAGAGCCATTAATTACGGTATTATCTCCAGTATACTCATCACCAAAGCATATACCATCTAATCCGTATTTTGTTATTGCATAAGCGAGTATAGTAGCAAATTGGGTGGTCTGCGTATCATTCATATTGGATAATCCTAAGCCGCACCAATCCCCCATAACGCACATTAATACACCCATTCCCATGTTCTGGAGAGGCTCGATATAAGTTTCCACGCCTCCATTCTCAAATATATTCACCATTTTTGGATTAAAATATAAAGTTGGCTCAACTTCATTATTGACGATTGTCTTGTGGATATTTGCAGAGAATAATTGAACAAAATCGTAATATGTAGAGCCATCCTCCAAGAAGTAATCACCAGCATTCAAAGGATTTGTATCATTCGTCTCTATGTATACCGCAACCATAGGTTCCTTATCGCCAATACCTTTGGTATGAGTAATAATGGGAGTCCTGTTTGATTCTGGTTGTAAATCTATGCTCTGTTCCATATGGCATGCCACAAACAGAAAAAAGTACAGAGCGAATTTGGTCGCAAATTTGAACTTATTCATGTGAAGAACAGAATTGAAAAAGGGTGCATCCCTTTGAAAGTCATGGAACGCACCCTAATAATTTACTCGGAATATCCAGTCCAAGACAAATCAATAATCATGAAATCGTCATTGGTTGTTCCGGTATTGGAACATTTATTTCCTGTGACTACGATGATAAAGTCTCCCGAAACATTGAAATCAAATGATAGTTTACTTCTCTCGTATTGTTTTAGAGTATCATCTACGTGGCTATCTGATTTTAGTACCGTCTCTCCATCACTACTCTTAATCTCAATTGTAAAATTACTACCTGTGTTAGTAAAAGCACGAGTATAATCTATTGTTACTGTACCACACCCTCCAGATAGTAATGGAGATGTAAGTGTACCATTTTGTGAAGAACGTGCAGCCAAAACGGGGCGAGGTGTATCAACATCGTCATATCGTGATGAATAATTCAAAACACGGGAAACAGCAGCAGTCCATCCACTCGCAGTCTTATAAGTGCTAATAGCAGGACCATTTGCACCATTATTAATTGTTTCCAAATCTGCAGCGCCACCACCAGTCACCGGTGTTGTGCTTTTACCTTCCTGCACAATCGTGTACTGCTGGAAATTAATAGAAACCTGACCGGTACGTTCTTCCTCAGAAGTGTTTTCTTCAATGCTGAATACAATCTTCCCATTACGAACAGCTTTAGTTTCCACATATGTAATCCAGGAATAGCCCGGAGCGACCATCACCATAGGGTTGTCTTGATTAGTCTGGAAGGGAACTTCAAATGCGCCACCAGCAGCAGGAACCTTTACAGCGAATGCTGTTTCGTCTAGATTAAAGACTCCTTCCTCACAGGAAAGGATACGGGCTGCCGTAGTTCCATCGCCCTTCACGGCAATGACATAAACTTTACCGTTTGTTAGCGGGTTGGGGGCTGTAATCCTTACCATACCTGCAGAAACTGAAGAAGCCATTACCTCTGCTTCAAAGCCCTTGGTTCCAAAGGCATCTACAGCCGTAGCATCATCTGACGAATTAATAGTATAAGTTACATTTACGGATGAACCGGCTGAAATAATCACATCAGTATCCATATTGATGACAAATGCACCAACTTTGGGGATAACAATAGTTGTTCCATCTCCTAAAGTAAAGGTTACTGCATCGGCACCATCCTCAACCTTAGAAAAAACTACTGCGCCAGTATTCCCAGCCTCACCTATGATATCCCATGTAACGCCACCGTTGTAGGAAATCTCGAAGTTACCATTGTTTATGCGCAATTGTGGCGTAGCCACGTGGGCAGTTGCTGCAATCTTGTTGCCGTTCTCATCCAACATGTAATCACCATTAACTGTCCAGTAATAATTACCGTCAGCATCCAACTTCACGCCAATGGTAGGTGTTTTACCATCCTGGCCATTGGTACCATCGGTACCGTTGGTACCGTCCTTACCATCTTTACCGTCAATACCGTTCTTACCGTTGTAGATGGTAATCTTGCCAGTTTGGGAAAACTCTACAACCCATCCGGACTTATCGGCAAGTTCTGTTACAGATACAATGCGATCCTGAGCCTTAAGCGCATCCACAGTAGTAGCTAGGCCGGAAAGTGTAGAGTTAAGATGACTTACCAACGTCTGGAGTTCTTTGATGTCAGCCTCAGCCTTATCCATACGGGCAACTAGAGCCGAATCATCATATTTTTCACATGCCGCAAATATTGATACAGAGGCGATTGCGATTATTATTGCCCTAAAAGAGAATCTATTCATGTTGAAGATTAATATTAAGGGTGCTCATGCCCTTAACAAGAGCACCCTTTGGTTAAGACTTAATTGCAGCAGTTCAGTGCCATATCATACGTAATAGTATAACCGCCTGTTACAGGTGCGAGAGGTGCGCGGCAACCATCAGTGCACGTCACAGGAGTGTCCCAACCTGCTCCTGTAGCTATTTTATTCAATACAGGTAACGGATCAACATCACATCTGCTTCTCAAATTAAAAAACATAATCTGACCATAGCCAGAGTTCGCAGCATTTCCAGCCCAAGTTTGAATTGTTGACAAAACACTGGAAGAATAAGTTTGACCCAGATTGAGAGAAATTGGAGACCATCTGCCTGCATTCATTCCAGCAATGTTGCTATAGGTATAAGGCAAATAGTAACCAAAGTATCCATGATGGGCATAATCAATATAAGCTGCTGCACTTGAAGAGATAGTATTTGTTCCGCCCCAATCAAAAACAAACACTTTCTTGGTAGGGCATAAGAGTTTAAATTGTTCAATAACACCACTATAAGAACCATTAACTGGGGTTATTGTACCATTATACTCGTCATCAAAAAGCACACCATCAAATCCACACTGAGTCACAATACAACATAGAATATATGCGAGTTGGTACTGCTGAGTAGTATTTAAACTTGTCACTCCAATATTTGCCCAATCGCCCAAGACGCTTAATAGAACTTCTTGGCCATACTGATGAAAGCAGTCTGTATAGGTAGTAATAGGTGTTCCATTGTTGCATAAATACGGAGTAAGTTCCGGATTTAAATAAATTGTTGGCTGAGTGACACCACTTACTGTCGTCGCGTGGATGTTAGCGGAGAAAAAGCATACATAATCGAAGAAAGTAGTACCATCGTTTAGCCAATAATCCATTGCATTTAATGGATTAACATCATTTGTCTCAACATAAACAAACGTTGTTGGAGTTTTTTCTCCTACACCTTTAGTCAATACTCCCACTGACTGAGAAACAATGGGGTCAGAAGAAACAATCACGTTCTCTTCTTTTTGACAAGAGAATGTAATTAGCGCTGCTATGGCAGCGAGAAATACGTAATACTTTTTCATAATAAAACCGTTAAAGTGTTAATAATTAAAATATTAAGGTTGCTCTTAGTAGGGCAAATCATTTACCAATCCTTGATCCATTTTCCATAAAAAGTCGAACCGGAATTATTAAAATTAGCGATGTCTATCATGTAATAATTATTAATATCTAGTACTGATAGAAGATGATGAGGCATATTGATTCCACTCTCATACCGATCCTGTAGAATTGAACGAACGTCATAATAAATAGACATATTATTGTTTGACAATCCATTTCCCGTCCAAAGAGCGACGTCATCATATCCTGAACTTGAACTTTGAATATACCACGTAGTATGAATGCAGCCGTAGCGTTTGGAAGAAAGCCCTGCCACCGGTTTTCGTGGATACTTTGTCGAAACAAACTCGCTCCCTTGATGATACGGATCAATTATCTGGACGGGCTCATCTCCATTCACATACCCAGACCAAGCGTAATCCAGATACTGCCCTACTTCTATTCCACCCATAGCATCAACATCCCAGAAATACTCTGTTGGAGCAGCGTAATCGGCGACGGTGATTAGTTTGTAAGGACCAAGTTCTTCACGTAGCTTTTTAATCAACTTTGGATACGACGTAGTATTCATTTCGGGGAATTCCTCCTTTCCATATCCAGAATTCCTGTCCCAAAGATTAACACCGTCAAAACCGTACTGCTCAATTACTTGTTTTACTTGACGGACGAAATCTGCTATCTGAACATCTGTCATATTGCAGAATCCAATACCCTTATTGCCACCTTCTATGCAGATACAAAGCTTTCTTCCAGTGTCCTTAACGGGTTTGAAATAAGTATCAAAATTATCGCAGAGATAGCGCATATCGGAGCCAAGATTCAGTATAGGACGGTCAGCAGAAGCATCATAGTCAACTGTAACAGTTCTGAAGTTAACTATGTTGCCAATAGCATTGTGCCAGATAACTTCCCAGCTGGGAGATAATTTCTGAACGACGAAATCAGTCGCAAGCCTCGGGTCAAACTGGCTGGTATTCAGATAGAAGACAGTAAAGCAATCGTCCCCTGTATAAAGGTCAGGCCTTCCCGTGAACGGAGCCTGGACTATAATCTGGACATAGACAACCCCACCCAAAGATGCTTTAAGAGGAAGCAAATAGTTACCAGCTTCAAGAACATTACCAATTGGGTTGGTTGCATAGATTCTAACGAGTTTCTCGTCACTCTCTTTTGTCCCCGCCGTGATATCTATGACGCCACCATTATCAATGGAATAGAAAGGAGCAGGCAACAAGGTATAGTTTGTTTTGTTTCGCGTATTATATGTACCCAGGAGTTCCTCCTCTACTGAAAGAATCACTGTCTGGGAGGCTTCAAGTTCTCTTGATGCCTGAACATAGATTTTCACGGAAGTAAAGTCACCGCCTTCGGGAAGATTGATTCTTACGATGTTGTCAGGACTGCCTACAGCGCGGAGGTTAATTGCGGGGAGGCCAGTAAGGACTTCTTCATCAGGAAGCTGTCCCATCTGGAGCTTTGCCACGTTAGCTTTTTCGCAGGAGGGAAGGAGATTACCGGTCAAGCCAGCAATGACGGCGAGAAGGATGAGATTTCTCGACTTCGCTAGAAATGACAGGGTGGTGTGCGGTCGATATGACAGTTGTTTCATACGCTATTCCTCCTCTTTGTTTATTTCCGGGATTTCAATGCCGGCGGGCCAAAATATGTCTTTTTCTGCCACACCGTCATTCCCATACATAGAGTAATCCTTAATGGTATTCCCCTTGCCTTCATCAAATTTCCAGTAACCGATAAGTTCAGGTAGCTCCTTGGGATTTGTTATGCGGTACATGTTATCCCAAATCTGTTCCGGAGTACGTGCAACAGACCAGACTCTGGCTTCTGCCATTTTCCCTTGGAGAGGGCGGAAGTCATTATAAGATTTTCCAAGGAAGAATTGGTATGCTTCTCCGACACCAAGAGCCCTCTGAGCGAGGTTAATTCTGTTGTCTGCACCCATTACGGAAATACCTTGTTCATTGGCTTCGCTCTGTAACTTGCCGTTGACATATACTCTTACCTGACGGGAGGCCTGGTCGTATGTGCAGGCAACGTGGTACCACTGTCCTTCATAGAGTTTCTTCGTAGGGTCGCTTGCAGGGAACTTGCCAAAGGCGGAACCACCGCCGGAGCCATCAAACTGAATCTGCTGCCGCTCAAAATTGGTATCTCCAATACGCATTAACAGATACTGTTCTACACCCATGACAGAGGAGATATTGCAGGCGCCGAAGTCGTTTGTCAAATCAAACTGGTCAAGGTATATCAACGCCTCATAGGTGACGGCCGTAAGTCCATTATATGCATTTGCCTGGGGGCTATCCGGCACATCCAGCAAAGGGAAGTTAATCCAGTTATCGTGCAATGACGCAGCTGAAGTAATTGCAGAAGAACGGCGGACAAGGTAATAAGCAATGGCGCTGCTCTCCATTATCTTCATACTCGAGGAAGATATCCTCAAAGGAAGAAGATATGTCTCATCAACCGCCAAAGCTCCCGCCTGTTCTTCTCCCTCGCCCATCAGACCCTTTAGTTTCACTGCTACCGTTTCTGATGTCGTTTTCCCAGCAGGAATACTTACATTCGCGCTCGCAAAATCAAAATACTTCGAAGGGAGCATGCGTAATGACGTCCCATGCTTCTCATTGTATGTTGCAATAAGACTTTCATCTATTGATACAGTTGCAGCCACTGCCTCTTTAGCCGGATATGCCAAAGTCACGATAACCTCCTTTGTCAACTCTTGGAGATTGTTGCTGAAAGTGGTCAGCTGAACCTGGTCTGTTGCACTTACATTCAGATATACGGAGTTCTCAAATGTGTGCTCGGCTACAGCAAAGCGGTCGCAACCGCACAGCGCCACAACTGCAAGTATAACCGTCAAGTATATATGTTTATTCATCATTCTCATACTCCTCTTATTTTGAAGGGTTCAGAAGTTGAATTGCATTACGGGTAACGACATAGTTTCCATCATAGGAATAATAGTCTGACTTGATATTGTACACTCCAAGTCCGGCCAAGGGTCCAAACGATATAACTCGTTTGGAGAGTTCCTCCACATCATTACACTTTTCACGAGCTTCATTCTGGATGGTTCCATCCATGTCTGCACCAAGTAACAGCTTTGATGCAGGAATTCCGGCATAGTCAATTGCGGTCAGAATCTGGAAGTGAAGATCCTGAGCGTGAGACGTACTTTCGCTGTCCAGGACAAAGAAATCTACTTTATCTCTGTCTGCTTTGGGCACATACAGAGGATTGCCTTCGAAAACCAATACCTGCCCTTCATCCTTTGCATCTGATAACTTGTTTACCAAGGCAGAAGCCAGTGCTTCATTCTCTACACTGCCCAATTTGTAAGAACCGGTAAACGAGTAGCCATTAAGTTTTAATTCCTTAACTGATGCAATTACGGTTTCCAAATAGGCATTCAAGGATAAGGCATCCGCAAATCCTTTTTTGTCCAAATCAATTTGGTAAAGGACTTTAGTTCCGATACTCTCCATCCATGCCATATCCTCTTTGTCAGACTCCGAGAAATTATCTGCGTTAGTCAGACTTACAAAGTCAAGACTGTCCGGAAGGCAACGCATGAAGTCTCTTTCGCTGGCAGCTTTTTCCGGAGCATTGTCAAATCTGGCATAGATTAAAAAGTGATCGCTTGCTTTGTAATCTACAAGGGAGGCCTTGTATTTATTCCAAAGCTCCGGATTCTGGTCCCATGGACGGAGATAGTTCAACTGGATGGATTCCGTCTCCGTCCATTTGGAACAAGAAGAAATCAGAAGTAATAATATGATGTAAACTAACCTTTTCATGGCGCTCAGTCGTTAAAAGGTTTGACATCCCACCACACGCGGGTGGAGTAGTTGTCTCCCGTGAGGCTTTGGTCTCCTGTTGCTTCCTTATCGAGGATAGACACAGCTTCCTGATAGTTTGCCCGGTTCTGACTTGCTTCCTCTGCGGGGTAACGAAGCCTTCTTGCGTGATGGCTCACATTAACCGCTCCTCCGGAAAGATCCTGGGCGGCATCAAACAAGCGGGGATAA
>Ga0310697_10000912_pt1 | contig 37039 bp, 22 predicted proteins | sample 172DNAGHGlowgp2_FD_203883 | JGI IMG/M metagenome (GOLD analysis project Ga0310697, IMG submission 203883) | Sheep rumen microbial communities from Palmerston North, Manawatu-Wanganui, New Zealand - 1728 DNA GHGlow gp2 (v2) (version 2) | ecosystem: Host-associated > Mammals > Digestive system >... | reverse complement strand
CTCGAAGGAGCCCGACTGGAACAAGTTCCAAGACTTCATCATGGGCGAGGTCCGTTACAACAGCTTGTTGAAGACCTTCCCCGAGGAGGCCAAGGAGCTCTTCGCCAAGACCCAACAGTTCGCACAGTTGCGTTATGAAGGGTATAAGAAACTGAGCGAAGGGAAGTAATTTTAATGACTGGTTAGCGGGAAGTAATTTCCCGCTAACTTTTTTATGCAAAAAAAGAAAAGTTTATGAATAAAGTTAAAATAATGAAAGTTTTTGTTGTGGTATCATTATTTGTTTTTTGTAGTTGTGTCAATGATAGTACCAAACTTAATGATGATACGCAACAAGATAAAGCACAATTTAGTAATACCGCATATTCAAATGATAATACTAATGTGACAAAGAGTGATGAGAGTCAGGAGAATGTTGATGACTGGTATAGAAAGGCTAGCATTATAGCTCAAGACATTGTACAAGACAAGATGGGTAAATGCGATTTTGAAAAACTAAACTATGTTGGAGAGACAACAATGGTCGAAAATAGGTTTAAAATTCTTCAAAAATTTACTTATAAAGGAGAGTCGTATGTTTATAGGATTTATATTCAATATAAAGGAGGTGAATGGACAAATCGAAATAATTGGAACTATGGAGAATTGACCATAGAAAACTCTTCAACTGGAGAACAAGTAAGATATGATGGTACTATGAAATCCGAAGAAAGAGTTTCAAGTGGAATGATAACTATAGGTGGCATTGATTTTAAGATTGCTGAGAAGATAGGCACAACGATTCGAGTTTATTCTGATAAAAAATTGTCATTGAATGAAATAAAGAAAGTTGTAAAAGAATTGTATAAGCAATATGATATTATCCATTTTGCAGTTTCTCCAAGAATTGAACGAGGAGACGAATATTGTACGTATCAAATGAAAATGTTATTTGATTATGATAAAGATGATGTGATTGGGTTTAATCCAGAGAAGGATTAATTGTATAATTTGCGGCTGCCACGGTGTGACAGCCCTACAACCCGGCGGGACAATTTCACCTCTGGGTTGTAGGGCTGTCGTACCACGGCAGCCGCAAAATATCAGATTTTCACGCCACAGCCATTGTTTTGTACCGAAAAAACCATATCTTTGCACCAAATTGATTGACAATGCCATACAATCTTCCGCAACGGAAATCGCCGCGTGCTGCATGGCACGATTATAATGGTGGGAACTATTTTGTGACGTTCTGCACCAAAAATCGCGAATTGTATTTTGGCGACATCGTTGGTGGCAGGATGCAATTGTCTGATATTGGCAATTTTGCCTGTTCTTGTGTGGAAAAGATTCCGGAAATCAATGATAATATTTTGGTTCCTGGATTTGTGGTGATGCCGAACCATGTTCACATGATTGTTGTTATGGCTAATTTGCCAGAATCCACGGATGATGTGCGGTTACCACAATATGTGTGGCTGCCCCGGTGGGACAGCCCTACAAGCCCAACGGGTGATGGTAATCCCGATGGTGGTCTTGTAGGGCTGCCGTATCACGACAGCCGCAATGATAATATGCCAGATTGCGAAAATGTTTCGTATTACGACAGCCGTTGGGAGATCAACGAAGAGATGCAACGTCGTTCTAATTGTTGTGGGCGGTTGTCGCGCATTATAGGTCAATACAAATCTGTTGTTACCAAATATGCGAATCAAAATGACATTTCATTTGCATGGCAACCGCGTTTCCATGACCATATCATTAGGAATTGGACGGAAATGGACCACATTGCCCGATATATCCAAAACAATCCTATGCAATGGGAATTGGATCGGTTTTATAAAAAACGGTGATTTACATAATGCGGCTGCCTCAGTGGGACAGCCCTACAACCCATTGGATGGATGTCGTCCCCGCGCAGGGCTGTAGGGCTGTCGTACCACGGCAGCCGCATGGAAAATGATGACGATTTTTGTTTGCTGCAATACGATGATGATATGCGGCTGCCCCAGTGGGACAGCCCTACAACCCGCCGGATGGGTGTCGTCTCCGCGCAGGTCTGTAGGGCTGTCGTACCACGGCAGCCACAAAAATACACCACGGCAGCCGCAAAACATCGTGTCTTTGCATATAAGAAACAAAAAAAGAGGATTGTTACATCCTCTTTTTTCATCTGTTTTATGATTGTCTCTTTATTCTGCTTGTTCTGCCGGAGTCTCAGCCGGAGCGGCATCAGCAGGAGCCTCGGTGGGCATGGCAGCGGCAGGAGCCTCAGTCGAAGGAAGGTTGGGAATCATGGTCTCAATCTCGCTTCGCGGCGTGCCCTCTTTTGAAGCCTTGGGAAGGGTGATGCTCGAAATGAGGCACAACACCACCAAGATGCCAGCCATTGTCCATGTGGCTTTTTCGAGGAAATCGGTCGTCTGACGAACGCCCATCATCTGGTTGGCACCACCGAAGTTGGACACCAAACCGCCACCTTTTGAATTCTGAACCAGAACGATCAATCCTAGTAACACACTGACAATCAGGATTAAAATTACTACTAACGTGTACATTTTTGTTTATTTAATTGTTTGACTTTCTTTGCTTTCTTTCAAGCGTTCAATTTGGGCTGCAAAATAACGACTTTTTTCTGGATATTTCAAGCCTAATTTTTCATAAATTGATATTGCCTTCTCAAAATACCCTTGTTTTTCGTAAATTTTTGCCAAAGTCTCGCTCACGATGTTCTCCTGGTCGATGATGCTGTTTTGGGCCACCGAGATGGGGTTGTAGAACTCCGCCTTGGGTCGCGAGATGCTCGGGTTTTCGAGTATAAATTTGTCTATCAGTTCTTTGCGTGATAGTTTCTTGGGTTTCTCAGGCTCTTTTTCTTTGCGCTGCTTCTCGGCCTCAAGTTCCTTCAAGCGTTTGGCGATGATGGCTTTCAGCTCGTCGAGCGACTTGCGTTTTTCTTCGAGCAGGGCCATTTCGGCGGAGAGTTCTTCGTGGCTGCCACTGAGGTCGATCTCGGGGATGATGAACACTTTCTCGCGGATGATGCCGCTGCGTTGTTCTTCCTTGGGCTCGATGGACTGCATCGACGAGAATATATTGTCGGTAGATGGCAACTCGTCGGGCAGGGCAGGCACTTCGGGCTCGCTCTCCCAACGGTGACGAGCGATGAGGGTGAACAGCCGCAACTTGTCGCGGTTGGGCATGATGGCGGCAGCGCGTCTCAGTTGGCTTTCATAACGGTCGTTGCCAGCGTTCTGGTAAGCTACGGCCAAAAGTGCTTGCCCGATGGCGAAATAGGGATAGTCGGCCACCAGCTGTTCCACCTCTTTCACGGTGTCGCCTTTCAGCCGCTCGGGCATCTTCATGTATCCTATCAGTTGCTTGCCGTCCATCTTTTCAGTTGTTCAGTTGTTCAGTTGTTCAGTTGTTCAATTAGCAGTTGTTCAGTTGTCCCGTGTCCCGTAGTCCAGTTTACCAGTTTACCAATGCTTTGTTGAATATGTCTTCCACCAATTGGTCGATTATCGTGGCCGTCAGCGACTCTTGCACCGAGTTCAGGTCTTGGTTGCTGGGGTAGTCCTCGTAGCGTGAGAAAGTCTGTTCGAAGTCTTTGCTGTCGTCGATGCGGTTGCTGAAGCGCACTTTCACGGTGATGGTGAGGCGGTTCATGGCAGCGGTCTGTCCCGTGATGGCCACGGGATTGGTGCGGTAGTCGGTGATTTCGCCCTCAAATGCAAGGTCACCACCAGCTTCCACCATATCCAACGTGGTCTGGTTGGTCATGGCATCGCGCAAGGCGTTCGTAAGGTTGTTGCTCAGCATCGGGTTGACGAGTTGGGCATGGTTGGGGAAGTAGTCGACCGATACGGTCTTGGCCTCGGCTGGTATCGAAGCGCCCGAGAACGAATAAATGCCGCAGCCTTGGCAAATCCAAGCCAAAGTCATCGCTAAAACCGCTATTTTCGCCCAATGCTTCATAGGTCGATGCCGTATTCGTTGATTTTCCTGTATAAGGTGCGCTCGCTGATGCCCAAGGCCTTGGCTGCGTCTTTGCGTTTGCCGCGATGGGTTTCCAATGCCTTGATAATCATTTCTTTCTCGTGGTGCTCCAATGACAGCGTTTCGGTCGTCGAGCTTGTCGAAACGCCGCTATAATGGGTCTCCTCGGCGGGGACAAATTCGGCAAACTCTTGCTCGACTTCTTTGGGTTCGCTTTGGCTGACGCGGGTCACCACGGTGTCGCCGATTTGGGTGACAGGCGAGGATTGCACGTAGTTCTGCTCCATCGGTCGGTTGCCGCTCATGTTGTTGACCTGGGCGCGCAGCTCGGCGATGTCTTTCTTCATGTCGAACAAGACGCGGTAGAGCAGGTCGCGCTCCGACATGCCGTCGGGCGTGTCCTCGCGGGGCAGGAGCATCGGCAAGGCGCTTTGCACGCGGTTGGGCAGGTATTTGGCCAAGGCTTCCGAATTGATTGTGCGCTCGGTCTCCATGATGGAGATTTGCTCGGTGACGTTCTTCAGCTGGCGCACGTTGCCGTCCCAGCGGTAGTTTTCGAGCATTTTCACGGCCTCGGGCGTCAGGGTGATGGCAGGGATGTGGTTGCGTTCGGCGAAGTCGGCGGCAAACTTGCGGAACAGCAACGGGATGTCGGCCTTCCGCTCGCGCAAAGCGGGGATGTGGATCGGGATGGTGTTCAGACGATAGTACAAATCCTCGCGGAAACGGCCTTTCTCGATGGCCAAGGGCAGGTCGACGTTGGTGGCGGCCACAATCCTGACGTCGGTTTTCATCACCTTGTTGCCGCCCACGCGGATGTATTCGCCGTTTTCGAGTACGCGCAAAAGCCTCGCTTGGGTGGAAAGCGGCAGTTCGCCGACTTCGTCCAAAAACAAGGTGCCTTTGTCGGCGATTTCGAAGTAACCTTTGCGCTCGTTGACGGCTCCCGTGAACGAGCCTTTCTCGTGGCCAAACAGCTCAGAGTCAATGGTTCCCTCGGGGATGGCGCCACAGTTGACGGCGAAATATTGGCCGTGTTTGCGGGCACTGTTTTGGTGGATGATCTTCGGAAACACGTCCTTGCCCGTGCCGCTCTCGCCCGTGATGAGCACGGTGAGGTCGGTGGCGGCCACTTGCGCGGCGATGCCGATGGCGCGGTCCAATTCAGGGTCGGTGCCGATGATGCCGAAGGTCCGCTTTATTGCTTGTACGTCCATTATCTCAAAACTCCTCCCAACTGCTGTTCAAACGCGCCCTGGATCTTCCCCATCGTCTTCTCAATCACTTTGTCGGTGAGGGTGGTGGTGGGCGACATCAGCACGAAGCTCATGGCGTATTGTTTCTTGCCTGCCGGAATCTTCTCACCTTCGTAGACATCGAAGAGGCTCATGGATTGCAGGAGCTTGTTCTCGGCAGCCATGGCCACTTTCTTGACCTCGGCAAAGGTGACGTTCTTGTCGAATATCATGGCCAAGTCGCGGCGCACGGCGGGGAACTTCGACAGCGGCTCGAAGTGTACTTCCTTGGCCTTGGCCAAGCATTGCATCATCAGCGTCCAGTTGAAGGTGGCGTAGTAGACGTCTTTCTTCAGGTCGAAGTGCTTCAAGGTTTTCTTGCTGAGCTTGCCGAGGGTGACAATCTCTTGCCCGTCAATGCGATAGGTGGTTGCGTAGTCGAAATGGGGTTGGTCGCATTCCTTGGCCTCGAGTTGGTTGAAGTCGAACTTGAAGTGGTTCAAGACACCCATTACGTATTCCTTGAGGTCGAAGTAGTCGACGGGCTTGTTTTGGTTGCTCCACAACTCGGCTTGCTTGTTGCCGGTGAGGAAAAGGTCAAGGCAGGTGTGCTCGCTATAGGGCTTGAGGGGTTGCGTCTCGTCGCCGACTTTCTGTGCGTCGAAGAAATAGACGTTGCCGAACTCGAAAAACTTCATGTCGCCGACCTTTCGGTTTTGGTTGAAGGCGATGCTCTCCAAGCCGCCCCACATCAGGGTTTGGCGCATCACGTTGAGGTCGCTGCTCAAAGGATTCAGAATCTTAACGTTCCTTGCAGGGTCGAAGGTGGGGAAGGCCTCGCTGTAGGCTGCCTTGGTGAGCGAGTTGTTCATGATCTCGTAGAAGCCGTTGGCCACCAGCATGTCGCTGATTTTCTGCTGCATCTTGTCGGCATCGGGCTTCGCGGCGCGGCTGATGGAGGCATGGATGCGGCTCGGGATCTCGATGTTGTCGTAGCCATAGATGCGCAGGATTTCTTCCACCACGTCGGCGGGACGGGTCACGTCGACCTTGCTGGTGTGAATGTCCACAACAACGTGCTCGTCGTTTTGTTCAACGACTTGGCATTCAAGGCTCTTTAGTATGTTGACGGCTTGGACAGGGTCGATGACCTTGCCAGCCACTTTGTTCAGGTAGTCGAATTTCAAATCGACGCGGGCAGGGGTGAAGTCGCCGTTCTGCACGTCCTTGATTTCGGATGAAATCGTTCCACCGGCCAACTCCTTTATTAATAAGGCCGCGCGTTTCAGGGCGAAGAGGGTGATGTTGGGGTCGGCGCCGCGCTCGTAGCGGAATGAGGCGTCGGTTTGCAGACCGTGGTATTTGGCCGTCTTACGGATGCTCGTTGGGTTGAAGTAGGCGCTTTCGAGGAAGACGTTGGTGGTCTCCATCGTCACGCCCGACTTCTGTCCGCCAAACACGCCCGCGATGCACATGGGTTCTTCGGCGTTGCAAATCATCAGGTTGCGGCTGTTGAGCTTGCGCTCCACACCGTCCAAGGTGACGAAAGGCGTGCCTTCGGGCAAGCATTTCACCACGACCTTCTTGCCCGTGATCTTGTCGGCATCGAAGGCATGGAGCGGTTGGCCCACTTCCATCAGGACGAAGTTGGTGATGTCGACGATGTTGTTGATGCTGCGGAGGCCGACGGCGGCAAGGCGGTTCTTGAGCCAGACCGGCGATTCGCCCACTTTCACGCCGCTGATGGTCACGCCAGAATAGCGCGGGCAGGCTTGGGTGTCTTCAACGACAACCTCAATGTCGTTGTCGTGGTTTTCCACCTTGAAGTCGTCGACCGAGGGGCGGATGAGGTGGTATTTCGTGGTGTTCTCGCGCTGGTTGAGGGCGGCCACGAGGTCGCGGGCCGAGCCGATGTGCGAAGTGGCGTCGCTGCGGTTGGCGGTGAGGCCGATTTCGAAGGTATAATCCTCTTCCACAGGGAAATAGAAGGAAGCAGGCTTGCCCACTTCGTAGTCGTCGGGCAGCACCATGATGCCGTCGTGCGAGGTGCCGAGTTGCAGCTCGTCCTCGGCGCAAATCATGCCTTCCGAGACTTCGCCACGGATCTTGCCTTTCTTGATGGTGATGTGTTCGTCGCCCATCCAAAGCTCGGTGCCGATGGTGGCCACGAGCACCTTTTGTCCTGCCGCCACGTTGGGCGCGCCGCACACGATGTGGAGCGGCTCCTCGCCACCGCAGTCGACGGTGGTGATGTGGAGGTGGTCGGAGTTGGGGTGGTCGATGCAGGTGAGCACCTTGCCGACGACCACGCCACGCAGGGCGCCTTTCACCGACTCAAAACGCTCGAGGTCTTCCACTTCGAGGCCCGTGGAGGTGAGCAGTTCGCCGACTTTCTCGGCTGGATATTCGCAGTTGACGTATTGTTTCAACCAGTTGTAGGAGATTTTCATTTTATTGTATTTATTTAATTTTCAATTTATTTCATTGTCGCAAACTGCGTCCCGCAGTTTGAAAATGGAACTACGGAAGTAGTTCCCGACCATGAAGCCGCAAAGATACGAAAAACTGACAAAATGGCACGAAGATTTCTTCTTCAAAAATTGCGAAAACTCAAAAAAGTGTGTTTTTTGTGTTGCAATAACCTCAAAAACGTGTAATTTTGCACCGAAATTAAAGTCAAAAACGTGAAAAATAGGCTGTTTGTTAACCTCAAAAACGTGAAATCTATATTATGAAACGAAAGATATACAACAAGTTACTTGAATGGAAAGAAGTGAGCAAAGGAACGAGTGCATTGATGGTGGAAGGTGCGCGTCGTATAGGTAAGAGTTTTATTGTTGAGGAATTTGCCCGAAATGAGTATGACGATTACTTGCTCATTAATTTTCGCCTTGCTCCAAGGGAGGTAAAAGAGTGGTTTGACTTGTATTTGGAAGACCTCGACAAATTGCTGTTGAATCTCCAATTGCATTACAACAAGCAGCTGAAGCCTCGTCGGTCGGTCGTCATTTTCGATGAGGTGCAGGATTGCCCTCGCGCTCGAGAAGCCATTAAGTTCCTTGTAGCCGACGGACGGTTTGATTATATGGAGACGGGTTCGCTGATTAGCATCAAAAAGAACGTGAAAGACATTGTAATACCATCGGAAGAAGAAGCGGTAGACATGTTCCCGATGGATTTTGAGGAATTCTTGTGGGCCATGGGAAACGAGACCATGATGCCTTATATTGAGGATTGCTATGCGAAACGCCAGCCGCTTGGTCAGGCGTTGCATCGGAAGGCGATGGATTTGTTTCGGCTTTACATGGTGGTCGGGGGGATGCCTCAAGCTGTGTTGAGATATATTGAAACACAGGATTTTAAAAAGGTAGAAGCCGTCAAAAGGCAAATCTTGACGCTCTATCGGAATGATATTCACAAATATGCCGACAACGCCGAAAACAAGGTGACAGCCATTTTCGACGAGATTCCCGGACAGTTGCAAAAGCACGAGAAAAAGTTTCGGCTTTCGGCTCTCGGCACGGATGCACGGATGCGCGATTACGATGATGCATTTTTCTGGCTCAGCGACGCTCGCATCGTCAATTGCTGCTACAACGCAACCGAACCGAGCCTTGGCTTGCGCCTGAACGAGAGCCGAACCACGCTGAAATGCTATATGGGCGACACGGGGTTGCTTGTCAGCCATGCTTTCAATGAAAGGGGACAAGTGCCAGTGGAAATCTACCAGAAGATGATTCTTGGCAAGTTGGAAACCAACGAAGGGATGTTGGTGGAAAACGTTGTGGCGCAAATGCTTGTTGCGGCAGGGCACAAGTTGTTTTTCTACAGCAAGTCGAACAACAAAGATGCCGAGGATCGCATGGAGATTGATTTTTTGATACGTAAGTCGAAGATTACCAACCGCCACAACATTTCGCCTATAGAAGTGAAAAGCGGTGACAGGTATTCGCTTACCTCGTTGGAGAAGTGCATCAGGAAATACGGACCTTATCTCTCAACGCCATTTGTGCTGCATGACGGCGACGTGAAAGAGGAGAATGACATCGTTTATCTGCCTCTATACATGGCATCTTTGCTGTGATTTCTTGGTTTTTGGGAAATAATTCAAAAATTTCATCAAAAATATATTGTAATTCGATAAATATTTGTAATTTTGCAGCGTCATGACACCCGAAAAACAAACAAAATGTCGAATTTAAAAAGTTAAAACTATGAAAAGAATCATCACAGCAACACTAATAACCATGGCGGTTATAATGTCGGTTGGTTGTACAGAAAAAAGTGAAAATTGCAATCACTCCTTTTCTTGCTATGCGTTAGAGGATGAAATATGGAAGAAGTATTTCCCCTATCAAGTTGGTCAAGACTTGGTTTTTGCCAATCAATTAGGAGAAGAATTATTGTTCCATGTTGATTCGATTTTTAAATGTCCTGATGAGTATTACATAACATTTGATTGCAATCAACCTGTTGAATGTGCCGCTGTCAAGACTGTGTATTTGCATTCTAGTACGGGTTTGCATGTAGAACTTACGAATGAGAATGCAAAGATGTTTTCAATATTGTTTGCAAAGATTGACCTTTGGGAACAGTCTTTTTACTACACTTGTGAAACAACCGATGGTATTGAAAATGCAATTGGGGATACTATTTTTTATACGACCACCAATGTCGCACAGCATATAAAAAATGCTGTTCAGATAAAGAATATAGGTCTTTCATCATTTTATGATGTTGATCGTCAATGTGCTTGGAATCTTGTGGAATAAGGTGCTAAGTAAATGTTCAAAAATACTATTAGGCAGTGGTTCTCATTAACACGGATTAAACTATGTTGTGTAAATAAAGAAATGGCAAAATGAAAAAATCTAGAATCTTGATGGGAGCCTTGGCGCTCGCAATGGTGGCAGCGACCTTCTTCGCTTGCAACAAGGAAAAGACAACGCAACAAGAAACGCCAGCCGCGCAACAAACGGCTAATCCCAACGACCTTACTCTGGCCGAAATATTTCGACATCCTTTTTTCGGTATACGTGCAATTAATGTTTACTTTTGCAAAGACAAACAATAAAAACTCAATTCATTATGACAAACAAAACATCAAGAAATATTCATGTTTGCTGCTATGTGGCATTATTTTTTTGCCTTGTTTGGGTAATCTCAATGGTAATCAATGCCATTTTTTTGTTTTCTTCAAAGCCTATTGATTGGTCGAATGGCACGATTAGGAAAATATTTGTTCTTGTTTGCTACACGGCAGGATCAGTCGCCATGATAGGATTGTGTGCCAAAGCCGTTATCAATGTTATGAGTGGGCTTCGCGAAGGTGTTGCTTTCCCAAAAAGCAACGAAAAACTGATGTTTTGGATCGCCCTTGTTGACTTTTTCAGTCTTCTTGGGGATGCAAATATCGCGATACTTTGGGACAATGATTTGGTTAATTGCGCCAGAAACCCTCGTCACACCCTTCTTCCTGCTCTTCTTCGCCTTCATGTACAAAGTGGCCGCCGACGCGGTGGAGGAAAACAAACTAACCATCTAATGTCACAAAACTTGCAAAACCTACAAAACCTTTTTTGGGTTGTGGGAAGCCTGCCAACCGGCGGGCTTCCGGTGGCGCACGGTTGTGCAGCCGCCACACTGTCTCGTGGAGTTTTGCCTTGTTTTGAAGGTTTTGTGATAAAAAAGAAGAAGCTATGATTATCATGAACTTAGACGTAATGCTGGCCAAGCGTAAGATGCGGTCAAACGAGTTGGCCGAGCGCATCGGCCTCACCCAAGCCAACCTCTCCATCCTCAAGACGGGCAAGGCCAAGGCCATCCGCCTCACCACCCTCGACGCCATTTGCCGCGAGTTGCAATGCACGCCGGGGGATATATTGGAATATAGACCCGATGAAGAATAATGTGCCCCCCCCTTGCAGTCATGGCGGATAAGGATCCGCCATCTCCTGTGCACAAAGGATTCCCCTTTGCTTTCAGGAGATTGCGGATCGAGTCCGCAATGACTTCGCAGGGCGAGCCCGCAATGACAGAGAAGGCTTGATTCTGTCGTTTTTGCTAATGGTAATACTTATGATATCCAAACGGAGTGATTGTCCGCCATAATCGGCGCGTGGTGCTCAGAACAAATCGGAATGGGTGCCAGAGTTGAGCATCAAGAGGGTAAGTTGGGTGTCGTTTTGCTCCCAAACAAGTAGCCAGTCAGGTTGGATGTGGCATTCCCAAGTGTTGTTGCCTTTGAAGCCTGAAAGCTTGTGTGGATGGTATTCTTGAGGCAGAGAACCTCCTACCTTCAGAATATCCACTATCACGGCGATTTTAGAAACATCAAGTCCGCGCTTGGCGCAACGCTTGACAGCATGTTTGAATTGGTTGGTAAAAATAACCTGATACATAGCTATCATTCGTCTAAACATTGGCGAATAAGGTCGGAGCCGTCTTTGGCATAATAAATCCTTCCCGCCTCAACGTCCTCGTATGCCAATTCAATACCGCTTTTCCGACGGCGGCGTGGGGCAAGTTCAACGCCTTCCATCGAGCGAAACAGCTTGCGAAGCATGGGAAGCAGGCTTTCATCGGTCACATTCAAAGTAAGTTGTGTCATGGTTTTGTCTCTTTCTATAATTGATGTGCAAAAATACATATTATTTCTGGAAACACAGCGCTTTTGGGGTCAATTAATCTTTTTCCGACACACTTTTGCCGTTGGTTCGGAAAAATGCAGTATATTTGCGCCCAAATATATGTAAGATGTCTGAAAACAACTTTTCGACCGACTACACCGACCTCCGCCCGTTGCACGCCTCGCGCTACGGCAACAGTAGGGTGTTTACGGCAAGATTTGGTGGCAAGAAGGTGATTGTCAAAGCCTTGAAAGAAGAATGCGCCAACGATGCCGCCTGCCGCGCCTCGCTGCGCCAGGAATTTGAGACCACCTCGATGCTCGACAACAAGTACATCCGCAAGGCCTTCGACTTCGTCACGATCGAAGGTCTGGGCGATTGCATCGTCTTCGAATACATCGAAGGCAAGTCGCTCGCCGAGCACGTGCGCGTGGGCACCCTCTCCGAGAAACAGGTGAAGAGCGTCCTCACCGAAGTGTGCGACGCCTTGTATTACCTGCAACGCAACGGCGTGGTGCACTGCAACCTCAACCCCGAGAACATCATCGTGAGCGCCAACGAAGGCCGCGTCAAACTCATCGACATCGGTATCCCCGAGACCAAACAGGATGCCGACCGCGAACTCCTCATCAAGGAGATGGAGTTTGTGGCCCCCGAAATCATCAAGGGCGAGGACTACGACGCGAGGGCCGACATCTATTCGTTGGGCAAGATCATGGAGTTCATCGGCGAGCGCAACATCACGAAGCAGTTTGGCGCCGTGGCCACCCATTGCACCCAGTTCTCGCGCGAACAGCGTTTCGACTCGATCAGCGACGTGCGCTCGGCCATCACCAAGGGCCATTCCTTCGTGAAAGTCATTATCCTCGCCGCCGTGCTGCTCGTGCTTGGCGGCCTAGCCTTCATCTATGTGCCGAAAATCAAGGCCAACGTGGAGAAGGAACGCGCCGAACGCTTGGCGGTCGACTTCTCGCGCGAGGTGGAAAAGATACAAGGCCAGCTCCCCGGACTGTGCGAGAAATATGAGCTGAAGTCGCTGCAAGAACCCATCGCCGTCGACTGGACCGACGACAGCCTGAAAGCCGCCGAAGGCCTGATGCAGTTCCTCGCCCTCGACGACTATAGAGGCAAGGCCATGCAAGTCCTCCAGCAACAAAGCAACGGCATCATGGCGAGCCGACAGGCCGACTTCGACCGCCTGCTCCTCAACGAGTTTAAGACCACTGCCGACACCATCGCCGTGCAGATGCGCTCGGCCTTGGAACTTCCCACCGACGACATGCTCCTCATCGAAGCCCGAAAGTGGTACGGACAACGCCAATGATTTTCCGCCCCGCTTGAAATAAACGCTGCAATTTGGAGTTATTGTTTTATTAAAAGAAAACGAAGTGCATAAGAGAACCTACATATTCATGGCGTTAGGCTGCGTGATGGCGCTGCTGCTGAGCGGCTGCTCCACCAAGAAAAACACGCTCACCCGACGCATGTACCACAACCTGACCAGCCACTACAACATCTACTTCAACGGCGAGGCAAGCCTCAAGGAAGGCCAACAACAGCTCCGCACGGCGGTGAAAGACGACTACAGCCAAGTGTTGCGCGTCTACAACTACGGCACCGAGCAAAACGGAATGGCGCTGAACTCCGTCATGGACCGCGCCCTGGAGAAGACCGCCATCTGCGTGCAGAAACACTCGATGAAGTTTGGAAGCCGCGAGCGCGTGAGATGGATCGACGATGCCTACATGGTCATGGGCAAGGCGCATTTCTTCAAGCACGACTACATCCCGGCCAAGCGCACCTTCGACTTCGTGGCCACCGAATACAACTACAACGACATCGCATACGTGGCCAACATGTGGCTCATCAAGACCTACGTCCAGACCGAGGAATACCCCAAGGCCGTCGCCATGATCGAGCAGCTGCTGGCCAAGACCGCCGGACTCAGCAAGCCTCCCAAGGAGCTGATGCGCAACGTCGACTATACCATCGCCGACTATTACATCGCCACGAAGGACTACAACAACGCCGTCAAATACCTCAAAAACGGCATCCTGCTCAACAGAGACCGCGACCTGCGCACCCGTGCCATGTTCATCCTCGGGCAAATCTATATGCAGCAGGGCGACGTCGACCGCGCCACGGCACAGTTCAAGAAGGTCATCAAGCGCAACCCCGAATACGAGATGGTCTTCGAGTCGCGCATGAACATGGCCAAGATGGGCAACGCCAACAACGCCCCCGAACTCTACAAGATGATGAACAAGATGCTCCGCGATGCCAACAACGAGGACTACCGCGACCGCATCTACTACGCCATGGCCGAGCTGGCCCTGCGCGAAGGCAACGAAGCCAAAGCCATCGACTACCTCCGCAAGTCGGTGAAGGCCTACAAGGACAACCAGATACAACGCTTCCAGTCGTCGCTCAAGGCGGCCACGATGCTCTTCGACCGCAACGAGTACGAATTGGCACAGGCCTACTACGACACCGCCGTCAGCAGCATGGACCGCAAATACGAGGGCTACGACAGCATCATGAACATCTCGCAGACCTTGAACGAGTTGGTGATGTATGCCTCCGTCGTCCGCGACCAAGACAGCTTGCTGCGCGTGGCCGCCATGGACTCGGTGAGCCGCAACATGCTCATCGACCGCATCATCGCCAAAGTCATCGAGCAGGAGGAGATGGAGAAGGCCCAACGCGAATACGAGGAACAATTGGCCCTGATGGGCACCGCCGTCAACGAAGGCGAGACGCCCAAGTCGGAACCGACGGGCAGCACAGCCGGCTCGTGGTATTTCTACAACCCCACCTCGGTGTCGAGGGGCATCACCGAGTTCACCCGCAAATGGGGCATGCGTAAGAACGAAGACAACTGGCGCATCAGCGACAGGAGGAGTTTGGCCAGCGCCTTCAACCCCGACGGCGGCAACGACGAGGAACTGACCGAGGCCAAAAACGCCAAGGCCAAGCAAGACTCGCTCAATGCCACCTACACCAACCACGACCGTGGCTACTATCTGCAAGACCTGCCCTTCAGCATGGAACAAAAAGAGGTGTGCGACTCGCTCATCGCCGACGGACTCTATCACCTCGGCTTCCTCTACATGGACCGCCTCAACGACCTGCCGCGCTCCATCGAATCGTATGAACGGCTCGACAACCGCTACCCGGGCTACGAGAAAGAGCTGCCCACATGGTATGCCCTCTATAAGATGCACAAGGACCTCAACCACGAGGAGCAGTCGTTGGTCTACAAAGGCAAGATCTTCGACAAATACCCCAACTCGAGCTATGCCGAGTTCATCAACGACCCGACCTACTTCGAGAAGCTGAAGGCCGAGGAGAAAGAGGCTTCCGACTTCTACAGCAAGACCTACGAGGCCTTCGAGCAAGGGCAGTATTACCGCGTGAAGATGAACACCGAACGCGCCATGCAACTCTATGAGAACGACACGGCCTTCATGCCGCGCTTCGCCTTCCTCCATGCCGTGGCCCAAGGCCGCCTCGTCGCCATCGACACCATGGCTTTCGCACTCTACGAATTGGTGCGCACCTATCCCACCAGCAGCATCACGCCTTATGCCCGCCGCGTGCTCGAAGACGTCAACGAGGAATACCATCTCGGCCTCGTGCTGACCGAACTCGACAGCAAGGAAGGCGGCGACCAGCCCGAAGTCAAGAAGGCATCGCCTTACGCCTACGAACCTGACAGCGAGCATTTCGTAATGATCGTTTGCGACTCGAAGACCGTGCGCATCGACCCGCTCATGGTCCGCATCAGCGACTTCAACAAGCGCGAACAACGCACGCGGACCTTCAATGTAAAGAACGTGGTTCTCGACGAAGCCCGCAGCATCATCACCATCGGCAACTTCGAGAGCGAGAAGAAAGCAAACGACTATATCACCTCCATGTCGATGAACGACTACGTCTTTGGCGGCATCGACAAGGCGAAATACAACATCGTCGCCATCTCCATCAAAAACTATCCGGTGTTCTACCAGGCGAAGGACTTGGAGGAATACAACTCATTCATTGAATCCAACACTAAAAAGTAATATATTATGGCTATAATGGAAACACCTGCACGCAATCTCATCGGCAATGGAACCACCATTAAGGGCGACATCGAGTCGAATGGCGACATCCGCATCGACGGCCACCTGATTGGCTCACTCAAATCGAACGGCAAGGTCGTGATCGGCGCCACTGGTGTCATGGAAGGCGACCTCAATTGTAAGCAAGCCGAAATATCGGGCGCGGTGAAGGGCAACATCGTCACCGAGGAGCTGACCGCACTCAAGTCGACCTCGAAAGTGGAAGTGGACCTCAACACCAAGCAGTTGCTCATCGAGGTCGGCGCACAGTTTACGGGCAAGTGCGTCATGGGACAGCAATCCACAGTGGCAATGCCTAAGCAAAAAATCGGCTGATGATGGACGAAAAGCTAATGAAACGTTTCGGTTACGAAGCTGTTGAACAATTCGACACCGAACGCTTGGCCAAACTTCAGGAACATTACGCCGCCATCTTGGAACTCTTGGGTGAAGATCCTCAGCGCGAGGGCCTTCAGAAGACGCCTTTCCGTGTGGCCAAGTCGATGATGTTCCTTACGCATGGCTACGAGCAAGACCCGATGGAGATCCTGCTTTCGGCCAAGTTCAAGGAGGACTACCGCCAGATGGTGATCGTCAAGGACATTGAAGTGTATTCGCTCTGCGAACATCACCTGATACCCTTTATCGGCAAGGCGCATGTGGGCTACATCCCCAACGGCTACATCACGGGGCTGAGCAAGATAGCCCGCGTGGTGGAGGCCTATTCGCGCCGGCTCCAGGTGCAGGAGCGCCTGACCACCCAAATCAAGAACGCCATCAACGAGGCCTTGCATCCCTTGGGCGTGGCGGTCGTCATCGAGGCACGGCACCTCTGCATGTCGATGCGTGGCGTGCAGAAACAGAGCGCGGTGACCACCACCAGCGATTTCATCGGAGCCTTCGAGCGCGAGTCGACCCGTGAAGAGTTTTTCCAACTGATAGGAGCCAACCTACATTGACGCCTTGCGTCACTGCGAGGAGGAAAGACGAAGCAATCCATAATTTTGAATTTTGAATCTTTAAATATTTGAATTTTAAATCTTTAAATCTTAAACCGAATAATGATTAAAGCATATGTTTTTCCGGGCCAAGGGGCCCAATTCGTGGGGATGGGCAAGGACTTGTACGACAACTTCCCCAAGGCCAAGGACATGTTCAAGAAAGCCAACAACATCTTGAAGTTCAAAATCACCGATGTCATGTTTGAAGGCACCGACGACGACCTTCGCCAGACCAAGGTGACCCAACCGGCCATTTTCCTTCATTCGGTCATTTTGGCCTCCATGCTTGAGGATTTCGACCCAACCATGGTGGCAGGCCATTCTTTGGGTGAGTTCTCGGCACTCGTGGCCAACAAGGTGCTGAGCTTCGAGGACGGACTGCGCCTCGTCAGCAAACGTGCCATGGCCATGCAAAAGGCCTGCGAGGCCCAGCCGGGCACGATGGCCGCCGTCATCGGCATGGAGGATGCCACCATCGAGAACATCTGTGCCTCGGTGAAAGACGCCGTGGTGGTGCCGGCCAACTACAACTGCCCTGGCCAGCTGGTCATCTCGGGTTCGATAGAGGGCGTGGCTGCCGCTTCCGAGAAGCTGAAGGAAGCTGGTGCCAAGCGCGTGGTGCAGCTCAGCGTGGGCGGTGCCTTCCATAGTCCGCTGATGGAGCCAGCCCGTGTTGAACTGGCCGAAGCCATCAAGGAGACTACTTTCAACCAAGGCATCTGCCCAATCTACCAAAACGTCACCGGACAGTCGGTCAACGACCCCGAAATCATCAAGAAGAACCTCATCGCCCAGCTGACGTCGCCCGTCATGTGGACGCAGACCATGAGCAACATCCTCGCCACGGGCGTGCGCTCGATCGTCGAGGTGGGTCCGGGTACGGTGCTGCAAGGCTTGTTCCGTAAGATGGATCGTAATTTGGACTTGTCGAGTGCAACAGTCTGATTGACAGAGTAAAACATGGAAAACTATCGCCTCAGACCCATTATGGTTGTCCTCCTGCTGATGGTGGGCATCTTGATGGGTCTCTATATTAATAAAGGTGTAAGGCAGCCTCAGGTCAACGTCGAAGGTGGAAGCAAGTTCGACGAGGTGATGTGGTATGTCGGCACCGACTATGTGGAAGCCCCCGACGAGGTGAAGCTCGAAGACGGTGCCATCGCCGCGCTGATGGAGGAACTCGACCCGCATTGCGCCTACGTGCCACGCGAGGAATTCAACGAAGTGAACGACCCGCTTATGGGCAGCTTCGACGGTATCGGGGTGCAGTTTCGCATCGAAAAAGACTCCATCGCCATCGTCAGCGTCATCAAGGGCGGACCCTCCGAGAAGGTGGGACTCCTCGCCGGCGACCGCATCGTTTACGTCGACGACTCGTTAGTGGCAGGCAAGAAGCTGACCAACGACGATGTGATGCGCAAGCTGAAAGGCCCCAAAAACACCAAGGTGCGCGTGAAGGTGAAACGAAGCGGGCTGGATGGTTTGCTCGACTATACCATTACCCGTGCCGCCATACCGACCTATAGCGTCGATGTCGCCTATATGGTCGACGAAAAGACGGGCTACCTGAAGCTCAGCAAGTTTTCGGCCACCACAGCCGACGAGTTCAGGCAGGCCATCAAGAAACTGAAACGCGAGGGGATGCAGCAACTCGTTTTCGACCTGCGCGGCAATACGGGCGGATTCCTGAAAGCCGCCGTCGACGTGGCCGACGAGTTCCTGCCGAAGGGCAGCATGATCGTCTACACCGAAGGCCGCAACCGCCCAAGGCAGGACATGGTGGCGCGTCGTCACGGCATGGTGGAGGACCTCCCGTTGGTGGTGCTCATCGACGGTGAGTCGGCCAGCGCGAGCGAAATCGTGGCTGGTGCCTTGCAGGACAACGACCGTGGCACCATCATCGGACGACGCTCGTATGGCAAGGGATTGGTGCAGGAGCAAATCATGCTCAGCGACAACTCGGCCATTCGGCTCACCGTGTCGCGCTACTACACCCCAACGGGTCGCTGCATCCAGAAACCTTACGATGGCGACTTGGAGAAATACCTGTGGGAATCGTATGAACGTTATGAGACGGGCGAGGTGTTTCATCCCGACAGCATCCATTTCGCCGACTCGCTGAAGTTCACCACGCCCAAAGGCAAGACCGTATATGGCGGCGGTGGCATCATGCCCGACATCTATGTGCCCCTCGTCGACGACAGCACGGAATACTATTTCAACCGTATCGCCAACAAGGGCTTGTTGTACCAATACGCTTTTGAGTATACCGACAAGCATCGTGCCCAGTTGCAACGCTACAAGACCGTCGCGGCCTATGACAATGCGTTCTCGGTGACCGACGCCATGTTTGAAGAATTGGTGAAGTTGGCCGATGCCAAGGGCATCAAGGGCACCGATGAGCAGAAGGTGGTGGCACGTCGCGAGACCGACATCCTCCTGAAGGCCTACATTGCCCGCAATCTCTACGACGACGAGGGTTTCTATCCCCTCTACGCCCCCATGGACGAGGTGTTGCAACGGGCACTACAAGAGTTTCATGAACCCATAGCCCCATAGTGGCGACAGCCCAGCCCCGGTAGGCTTCCCCCTCTATAGAGGGGGGCAGGGGGGAGTAAAACAGCCATCCATTCCACTGCAAATCTACTCAGTTAGCGAGTAAAAACATACACAACCAAGCAATAAATCAATTCAAACTCATGTTCTATCGCGGCATCACTCCAGAATTCCTCTTAGGACATGGGATCAATCCCGATGGGTTGCTTTTTGGCCCAAGGTTCTTGCCTTATAACCCAAACTTGAAACAGTTTAGCCGCGATTTGCGGAAAGGTTATCAGCTCGCTGAGGTCAAATTATGGAAATGTTTGAGAGCGAAAAACATGGGCTATGCCTTTCGTCGGCAATATCCTATTTTGAACTACATTGCAGATTTCTATTGCAACCAACTGAACCTGGTGATTGAAATTGATGGTTTTTCCCATTTTTCGGCAGAAGCTCAGGAGCGGGATAAGGAACGCGATAGGCAGATGCACGCAATTGGTTTGAGGGTGGTTCGTGTGAATGACAGCGAAGTAAGAAAAGATGCTGAGCGTGTGGCAAAATGGATTATTGAGCAAGTTGAAGGAGAAAAATTGGAAGAGTTAGGAGTTTCTTGACTCCCCCTTAATCCCCCTCTATAGAGGGGGAAGCGCAAAGCGACGCGAGACTGAGTATAGAGATTGGCACTGCAAAAACAAAAACCCCACTGAAAATCAGCGGGGTTTCTTTTTGTGGAGCATAACGGAGTCGAACCGATGACCTCTTGCATGCCATGCAAGCGCTCTAGCCAACTGAGCTAATGCCCCTCGTTGTTTGACGCTGCAAAAGTACAACAAATTTCTTTCCCTCCAACACTTTTGACGAAATTTTTTTCTTTTTTTCTTCAAAATGCCCGAAAACCCCAATAAATCCGTACTTTTGCACCCGCTTTGCGTCATTGCGAACGCAGTGAAGCAATCCAGACCAACCCTTTTCTGGACTGCTTCGTACCTCGCAGTGACGCGATGCGTGTCATCAAACCCTACACTACAATGAAAACCATCCGCGACATATATAAAATAGGTGTAGGCCCCTCAAGCAGCCACACCATGGGGCCGCAGAAGGCCGCCGCCATTTTCAACGAACGCTATCCTGACGCCGCCCGCTTCGAGGTGACGCTCTACGGCAGCCTCGCCGCCACCGGCAAAGGCCACATGACCGACTGGGCCATCCTCAACACATTGCAGGCCCCGACCGAAATCGTCTGGAAACCCGAAGTGATGCTCCCGTTCCATCCCAACGGGATGCTCTTCAAGGCCTTCGACGAGGCCAATGAGGTGGTGGGGGAGTGGCAGGTGTTCAGCATCGGCGGAGGCAACCTTGCCGAGGAAGGCAAACGGAGCGAACAGCCCGACCTCTATCCGCTGACCAAGATGACAGACATCCTCGACTGGTGCGAACGGCGGGGCAGGACCTATTGGGAATACGTCTACGAATACGAGAACCAGAAGGAAATCGAAGACTATATGCTCGAAGTGTGGCAGGTGATGAAAGCCGCTGTCGAGCGCGGCTTGCAGGCCGAGGGCGTGCTGCCCGGCCCGCTCAACCTGAGCCGCAAGGCCGCCGCCTACCACATCAAGGCGTCGGGCTATACGCATACGCTCCGCAGCCGTGGCTTGGTCTACAGCTATGCCTTGGCTGTGGCGGAGGAGAATGCCTCGGGCGGACGCATCGTCACCGCACCCACCTGCGGCTCATGCGGTGTGATGCCTGCCGTGCTCTACCACCTCTCACACAGTTATGAGTTCACCGACCTGCGCATCGTGCGTGCCTTGGTGACGGCGGGCTTGGTGGGCAACATCGTGCGCACCAACGCCTCCATCTCGGGCGCCGAGGTGGGTTGCCAGGGCGAGGTGGGCGTGGCTTGCGCCATGGCCGCCGCTGCCGCCAACCAATTGTTTGGGGGCAGTCCCGCCCAGATCGAATATGCCGCCGAGATGGCCTTGGAACACCACTTGGGCATGACATGTGACCCCGTGTGCGGTCTCGTCCAGATCCCTTGCATCGAGCGCAACGCCTACGCCGCCGCCCGCGCCCTCGATTCCAACATCTATTCCACCTTCTCCGACGGTCGCCACCGTGTGTCGTTCGACAAGGTGGTGGAAACGATGAAAGAAACCGGCAAGGACATACCTTCTTTATATAAGGAGACCTCGCAAGGCGGTTTGGCACGCGATTTCCGTCAGATGGACTAACCTCCACGACAGTTCCAACCAGCCCCGAAGGGGCGACAGCAAACGAGGCAGGCGGTGTAAATCCCTGCCTCGAAAACGTATTAAGGGACCGGCAGTCGGTGTAAACCCCTGCCTCGAAATCATATTAAGGAGTCGTAGTCGGTGTAACCCCCTGCCTCGAAATCATATTTACGCATTATTGCTCCGTAGGAGCTTCCTTTTAATTGCAACTGTATTTTTTTTCTTACATTTGATTCGCAGAAACCATAAATTATTCGTTTTCAACGAAAATCAAATTTTATAACGCATTGAAAATAAATAAAATATAAACAAATTGGAAAAATAAGCAAAAAAATCTGCATTATCCGCTAAGGGTAAAATCAAAGTTGTTAGTCTTATTGGTGTCTAGACAACAAAAACGCGTTATCCATGCATTCGAATGTTTTCAGCATTTTGATGAATATTGATGCCACCATGCCTTCGGGCAGCGGTGCTATTTCTGTTTATGGCGGACGACATAAGGTCTCGCGTCCTTCTGTCCTCCGTCTTTTGTTCTTTATTCCCTTGATTTGCAACCTATTAATTAACTTATTTATTAACCAAACTCAATTCATTATGAAAAAGAAAGTATTTTCTTTGATGATGATGCTTTTGCTCGCCTTTGTTGGTGTGGCGAAAGCTGAGGTAGTTACCATTGGTGACGGAACGAGCACGACCTACGTGACCCCGTTCAACAGCCTTTGGGGCTACTCCTTCGTTGAGCAGATTTTCACTGCCGACGAAATTGGAACTGCTGGCACGATCAATGCCATCAGTTTCAACATGTCGAGCACGGACTCCCAGACCAATCAGGTGGACGTGTTCATGAAAGCCGTGACGAGAAGCAGTTTCTCGGGCACGACGGATTATGAGGCCGTTACGGCCAATGACATGGTGTTTAGCGGCACCGTGACTTTCAACAATGGTTGGACGACCATCACACTTGACACTCCGTTTGAGTATGATGGTACAAGTAACCTGTTGATTGGTATGCACGAGTACACCTCGGGCTACAGCACGCGTTACTTCTACTACACCTCTGCCACTGACAAGGTTATCACCTTCCACAGTGACGGCGCCAACCCGAATCCTTATGATTTGGGATCGTACACCGGTAACAAGTACGTTTCGCCCAACCGCGCCAACGTCCAGCTTGACATCACGGCTGGCGGCAGCGGCAGCATGGAAGACCAACTCCATGTGAAGTACATGGCTGGTGAAGAAGAAGTCATCGACTCGTTGAACTTGGGCACCCGCCCGATCAACGCCTGGATGGAACCCTTCGAGTTCACCATGTACACCGATGGTCCGACCTACACCGTGACCCACCTCGACTTCACGCCCGTCAACGGCATGTTCGTCGTCGAAGGTGAAGAACTGCCCTTCCAGGTGGTTCGCAACGATGACGTCGACCTGACCATCGCCACCAACGGCACCGAAGCTGGCCTCATCGAGCGTCAGTTTGTGGCCATCACCGAAGGCGACCGCGCCGCTCACGTTTGGCCCATCGTGGTCGAAATGTACGACCCGGCCATCCCGGATGTGTGGGAGAAGGCTTGCACCGAAGCCACGACGTTCCCCTTCGTTGAGGTTCCTGCCAGAGCACACAACACGACCTTGCACAATGACTATGACCTGCCCTTCGACGAAATCGAGGAAGGTTATGACGCCGTCTACAAGCTCGAGTTTGCCAACGACATGGTGCTGAATGCCGAAGTCACCCAAGGTGAAAACGGCAAGGTGGCCCTCTACACCGAGGACTTCTACGGTGAAGGCGGCCCCATGGCTACCAACAACTACAACGGCCCCATGGCTGCCGGTGGCTCCGCTGCCGCTCCGTTTGAGGCCCAGATCGGTGAAGGCACCAGCACGACTGGCTACTTCCCCTTCTACACCCTTTACAACTACACCATCTCTGAGAACCTCTTCCTCGCCACCGAGCTGGCTGAGGCTGGTGTGACCACTGCTCCTATGACGAGCTTGAGCTGGTATGCTACCAACGCTCCTGGCTATGCCCAGCAGGGTATCACTATCTGGATGGCCAATGTTGAGGATGCCGCTCTGACGACGACCTCTCACATTGTCACCAACATGACCAAGGTCTACACGGGTGCCATGACTCCCGCCATCGGCTGGAACGAGTTCGTCTTCAATGAGGGCACCTTCAGCTGGGACGGCCACAGCAACGTGTTGATCTTCTGCCAACGCAACAATGGCGCTTGGAACAGCACCGTGAACTGGCAGGCTACAACAAGCCTCCCGTTCAATGCCATGGCTTATCGTTACCAGGACAGCGGCGCCTATGACCCGACTGTTGCCAACACGATGTACACGAGCACAACTCGCCCGAACATCATCTTGAAGAGCGCTCGCGGTAGCCGCGCTGACCGCGAACTTATCACGATTGGTGAAGGTACTGCCACGACCAATGTGTATCCCACTCAAGCCACTTACAACTATTGCTTCAATGAGATGATCTATCCCGCCGCCTCTATCGGCACGGCCGGAACCATCAGCAGCATTGGCTTCCACTTCAATGGCGCCAATGTATTGAGCCGTAACGTGGTGGTTTACATGAAGAACGTGACCCGCAGTAGCTTTGCCAGCACGACCGATTGGGAGGCTGTTACCGCTTCCGATATCGTCTATACTGGTACTTTGTCATCGGATGCCGTTGACCAATGGGTTACCTTGACCCTCGATGCTCCTTTCTATTATGACGGCACGAGCAACTTGATGATTGCCTTTGACGACAACACTACTACTTGGGCTACTCGTTATTGGTACTACACCACTGGATCAGACAACTGCTGTATGACTCGTTATTACGATGGTGGCGATATTGATCCCTATAATCCTGGTACTGCTTCTGGCAGACACAACACATTACCGAACCTCCAGCTCGACATCACTCCTGGTGGCGCTCCCACGCCGAGCACTGAGATCAGCTACGGTCCTGTGATTACCGACGCTCCTGTTGCCGCCGGTACCTACTACCTGGTTGCCTCTTCGACCGACGAGGACTTCAAAGTGACGATCAACGCCCAAGCCATGCCTTGCCCGACGGTTGATGGTTTTGCCTTCAACCCGATGCCGGCTGACAACGAGGATGAAATCGAACCCGCCAGCGTCACGCTGCAATGGATGAACCCTGCCAACGCCACCGAATACCAAGTGGTCTTTGGTAGCACCTACCACCCGGAAGCCAACCACCCGCAGACCGTCATCTCCGACTGGACTCCTGTGACTGGCCCGACTGGCAGCTTCACCGTGCGCAACCTCTGGAACAACACCAACTACTTCTGGCATGTGGTGTTCCGCAACAACGGCGCCTGCACCGAAGGTGTGAGCAGCCCGATCTGGGGCTTCACCACCCACCTCAACATCCCGGAGAACCTCCGCGCTAATGACGAGACCATCTTCAACGACGAAACCGTCACTTTGACCTGGAACGCCGTCCAAGACCGTACCTTCCGCACCTATTTCATCTATCGCGATGGTGTGAAGATTGACCAGACCACGACCAACAACATCGGTGAAGTCACCTACACCGACGGTCCTTTGGCCTACAATATGGACGGCTACACCTATTATGTTACGGCCATCTACGACGAAGGCGAAAGCGCCCCGTCGAACACCGTCAACGTGAAGGTCTCTGGTCGCGGCAACGTCAACGGCCACGTCTATGAAATGGACGGCACGACCGGCATCGCCGGCGCCACCGTCACCATGGTCGGCCAAGACGAGTTCGGTGTTTCGCACACCTACAACTTCCAAACCAACGCCCAAGGTTACTACAGCGGCGCTGTCTACGCCGGTAGCTACAATGGTTCGGCTGCCTGCAACGGCTACCAGACCATCGACGCTCCTGTGCAAGGCAACCCGATTGCCATCACCTACAACGTGACGACCAGCCCCGTCGACTACGTGCTTGACGAGAACTTCGATGCTCCTTGCACCGTCATCGCCGAGTACTATCCCGACAGCCTGGATCCTCACAGCCCGTATGTGAAGGTCTACTGGGGCTGCGGCCTGCCCGGTGAGGAAATCATCGAGGACTTCGAGACCGGCGACTTCAGCATGTTTGATTGGCAAGTTGACGGCAGCTATCCTTGGAGCATCACCACCAACAACCCGTACGAAGGCACTTACTGCATGCAAAGCGGTGGCGCTGGCGTGGCCAACGTCACCAGCAACATGACCGTCACGGTTGAGATTCCCGCCGACGGTATCATGAGCTTCTTCGGCAAGATCAGCTGCGAACAGAACTGGGACTTCGGTTACTTCTTCATCGACGGCCAGCAGATGGGCAGCTACACCGGCGCCAGCAGCTGGGGCGAGAAGAAGTTTGACATCGCCGCCGGTACCCACACCTTCCAATGGAGATACACGAAGGACGGTAGCGTCAACTCGAACGACGACCGCTTCTATGTGGACTACATCAGCTTCTACAAGAGACCCGAACCTGCCCAACCCGGTTGGCACACCTACTGCGAGAGCGAGTTCAACAACGCCGTTGGTAGCAACGTCGGTACGAGCCGTTGGGCCTATGAATATCCCACGAGCCTCTGCGCCCAATACGCTGGCTTCACGTTGACCAAGGTCTCCTTGTTCAGCGACAACATGTACAGCGCCGTTGGTGGCAACTACACCTGCGTGATCTATGCCGGTGGCAACGAGCCTATGGCCGGTACCGCAGTGAGCACCATCACCGTCGACGTTCCCCAGAACCTGAACGCTTGGGTCGACTTCGACCTGACGACTCCTGTCCAAGTGACTGGCAACGAGCCTCTGTGGGTGGTTTGGACGGCCAACACGCACCTCAGCAACTGGCCTGCCGGCTGCTGCGACGGTTTGGTTGACCAAGGCACATGGTGGAGCGCTGGCCTTGAGGCTGGCTATGGCTGGGAGCACCAGACCTATGGCACCTGGACCATGCGTCAATACTTCAACAACCGCGAAGGCCGTGGCTTCTACAGCTATGCCAGCGACAACGCTCACATGCCCGCCATCGACGTTCCCGTCGTGGCCAAGGGCGCTTCTGTGATGCCTGTGAAGGGTCAGGAAGTCGTGACTGCCACCTGCGCCAACCCGAACGCTGTTGCCGGTGCCCGCATTGCTACCAGCAACGCCCGCGTTTTGGATCACTACAACATCTACCGCACGAACTGCTACAACGATGGTCCTTACACTGAAGAGAACACCGTGCTGTTGTCTACGAGCTGGCCTTACGACACCGTCTATATCGACGTCGAGTGGGCTGACCTGCCGGCTGGTGTCTACAAGTGGGGCGTTGGTGCCGTTTATGTAGGCAACCGTGGCGAAATGATCGAGTCGCCCATCACCTGGGCCGCTCCTCAAGCTGTCAACCGCAGCGCCAACTTCGCTGCTGCCAATGGCACTGCCGCTGGTAACCACACTGGCAACGGTGGTGTTGAGAACAGAGACGGCTGGTTGGTGTATGACGATGGTATCAATGTTGATGCTATTGGTCTTACCGCTGGTGGCTCCTTCTATTGGGGCGTTATGTTCCCCGCTGGCAGCTACACTGGTAGCCAGTTGACCAAGGTGAGCATGTACGATTATTCTGCTCACAATGGTGAAATCTTGATTTACCAAGGCGGTGACAATGCTCCTGGCACTTTGGTTGGCCAGCAAGACTACACCTGCACTGGTAGCGAAGATTTCGTTGAATGGACGATGAGCACTCCTGTCGCTATCGATCCTGCCCAGAACTTGTGGATTGTGATGCACAATAGCAATGGTCAGTATGTGGCTTCGATCGCCGATTACTGTGGCGACGACAACAGCCAATGGATCTCCTTGGACGGTAGCTCATGGGATGGCCTGTACAGCACCACTGGTGGCGCTATCGATGGCACTTGGATGATCCGTGCCTATGTTGAAGACGGTGGCAGCACTCCTGGTGGCAGCGGCCTCAACCAACTGGCTGAAGAGCGCGAGAGCGAGACCATCTGGTCGAACTGCTTGGATAAGGACATGTACCTCGATGCCAATGCCGTCACTGTCAACGTGCTGCTCAACAGCGCCGACAGCCCGGAGGGCGTCAACGTGACCTTCACCAACTACAACGAAGCTGAACAAGAGATGTATCCTATCGCCCCGATTGTCCTCGACGAGACTGGCTTCTATGCCTTCGACGAGTTCCGTAAGGGCAACTACAACGTCAAGGTCGAATTCGAGGGCTACGAGCCTATCGAAGACAGCGTGAGCATCTGGGAACCCACCGAGCTCCGCTATGTGATGACCGAGATCATCTACGGTGTGAACAACCTGTATGTCTCCAGCACCGGCTGGGCCATGTGGGATCCTCAGGGCGCCGCTCCTGGCCCGCAACCCGGACCTGGCGGTGACGACAGCTTCACCGAAGGTTTCGAAGGCGGCTTGAACGGCTGGACCGTTATCGACGCTGCCGGTAGCGAAGCCACTTGGCTGCACAGCGACAACAATCCTGGCGGTTACGACTACACCACTTTGGCTCACGGTGGCACTGGCTTTGCCATGGGCTACTCGTTCGTCGACTATGTGGGTGCCTACAACATCGACAGCTACCTAGTGACTCCTCAGAAGTACGCCATCACAGCCAACTCGCGCCTGAGCTTCTGGGCCGACAACGCCAACGACAGCTATCCCGAGGGCTTCTCGGTCTGCGTGGCCACTGTCGACAACCCGACCGCCAACGACTTCACCGCCGTTTGGAGTGGCAATGCCAAGGCCAATGGTGGTGCCAAGGCCAATGTGCGTCGCAGCGACGACAACCGTTACGAGAACTGGCGCAGCCACACTGTCGACCTGAGTGCCTACGCTGGTCAAAATGTCTACATCGCTTTCCACGATGTGAACTATGATGCTTATGAGATTTGGATCGACGACGTTGAGCTGAGCGCTGGCCGCGAGAGCAACGACCGTCACCTCGAGTACTTCAAGGTGATGTGCGAGAGCCTCGACCACGAGCCCATCTTCAACGCCGACGTCCCGGCCGAACAACCGTTCTGCCAAGTCAATGTTGACGAGCTGGTTGAAGGCGAGCACTACCTCTGCAAGGTGGCCGCTGTCTACAGCACTGGCATGAGCGCTTGGGTTGAATGCGAATGGCAATACATCCCGTGCGAGAACTACGCCGGCACCGTCAACGGCATCACCGTTGAAGGCACCACCGTCAGCTGGGAGTATCCTGGTGTTGGTCCTGGCCCGCAACCTGGCCAAGGCAGCACGTTCAGCGAGAACTTCGACGCTGGCATGCCTGCCGGTTGGACGACTATCGACGCCAACAACGACAACTACGACTGGGTGCTTGGCTCACAAGTCGGTGGTATCTACCTGATTTCTGGCGCCAGCCTTGCCGGTAGCGGCCACAACGCTTCTGCCGACCTGATTTGCTCTGGTTCCTACAGCAATGCCACGAACCAAGCCATCACTCCCGACAACTACCTTGTGTCGCCTCAGGTGACCTTAGTCAACGGCTCGACCTTCAGCTTCTGGGCTTGCGCTCAAGACGCTGGCTATCCTGCCGAGCACTTCGGTGTGTTCATCTCCGACAACGGCACGAGCAACTGGACCGAGGTCCAATCGTGGACGATGACTGCCAAGAACGGCGGCAACGTGATGAGCATCGGTCGCGATGGCGCCACCCGTGCCCAAGGCAACTGGTACCAGAAGACCGTTGACCTGAGCAACTTCGCCGGCCAGAAGTACATCGCCATCCGTCACTTCGGTTGCAACGACCAGTTCATCCTCGACGTCGACGACATCGAGCTGACTGCCGGTGCCAAGAACGAACGTGCTGCTTGGGATCTGATGATGACCTTCAGCGCTCCCGAAGGCGGCCACTACGGCGTTGCCTACGACGGCACGAACTTCTACACCTCGAACTGGGGCTACAGCAGTGCTGCCTACAACTTCTACAAGTATGACCTCACCGGCAACATGATCGAGGGCTTCAACATCAGCGGTTGCGGTACCCTCCGTGGCATAACCTACGACGGCCAGTACTTCTATGGCGTTGCCAACAGCAACACCGTCTACTGCGTCGACTTGGCCAACCACAGCGTGGTGAGCACCTTCACCAGCAGCTACGGTGCCATGCGCGGCATCACCTACGACCCCGTCCGCGACGGCTTCTGGGTGATTGGCAACTGGAGCGGCAACCTGACGCTCATCGACCGCACGGGTGCTGTCCAACAAGTTGGTCCGGCTCCTGAGAGCGCATCCGACCTTGCCTACTACAAGGACGAGAACGACGTTGAGCACATCTACTGCTTCAACAACGGCACGAACGACGTGAACGACTGGGTCATCGGCAACGGCTCGATGGGCAGCTCGGTGTTCAACTTCTCGAACGTTCCTGGCTTCGACGGCGGTACGTCAGGCGGTTGCACCGTTGGCAGCTTCAACGGCAAGATTGCCTTCATCGGCGACATCCAACAAAGCCCGAACCTCATCGGCATCTACGAGCTGAGAGACGACACCAATCCTGGCCCGACCCCGACTCCTGGCGACGGCAACGTCCTTGGCGCCATGCTGTTCCTCAACGGCGAATGGGAAGCCTTTGTGCCTTACCCGACTGCTGAGTACACCTATGCCGAAGGCGGTGAATACTGCGTCCGCATGGTCTACGACGGCACCAACACGCTGCCCGAGGGCAACATCTACTTCTCGATGAGCTGCCCCGAGTGCGAAGGCGACGTTCCTGGTCCCGATCCTGAGTGCGAACCCGGTTCGCCCATCTATGCCGAAGACATGCCTTCGACCGACCAGGTGAAGATCTGGTGGGGCGAGCTGCCTCCGGAGCCGATCAGCGAATGGCTGTACTACGACGATGGCACCTATGCCACCAGCGTGGGCGTGAACAACGCATCTGCCCCGATCTACTGGGCCACGATGTTCCCGGCCGCCTCGTTGGCACCGTATGCCGGCACCAGCCTGACCAAGGCCGCCGTGTTCACCATCGCTAGCTCGTACAACAATCCTATGACCGTGACGATCCACCTTGGTGGCACGACCGCTCCTGGCACTGCCTACAGCACGACTACGTTCACTCCTTCTGTTGAGGCCGACTTCGAAGAGGTCAACCTCGATCCCGTCGCCATCGACGGCACCCAGAACCTGTGGATCGTGGTGTCGCAAGCCGGCACGTATCCTGCCCAGGCCTGCGTCGACACTGGCGACCCGAACAACCGTTGGGTCAGCATTGACGGCAATACATGGCAAGACCTTGCCAACGCCGGTCTGCCTGGCTACGGCTGGCTGCTCCGTGGCTTCGTGACGAACCAAGCCAAGGGTGTTGTGAACACGCCTATCGAGGTGAGCTATGAAGGCGGCGCCAACGGCACGCTGAGCCACACCGAGGTGGTGAGCGAGCCCGCCCCGATGGCCTTCATGAACCGCGCCAACATGGTCCAGTACAACGTGTACCGTTCGACCGAAGCCACCGGCACCTACGAGATGATCGGCTCGGTGCCTTACGTGGACGGCCAGACCTACTACGAGTACATCGACACTCCGGACGCCGTTGGTACCTACTACTACCAAGTGCGTGCCGAGTATGACAACGATTGCGAGTCGGAGCCTGCCGTGAGCGGAGCCGACCCGACCGTCAACTACGTGACTGGCCACATGACCGGCATCGTGGAGAACGGTGACAATGTCGCCCTGTACCCGAACCCGACCAATGGCAACGTGACGATCGAAGCCGCTGGCATGAGCCGCATCACGGTTGTGAGCGTGCTTGGCCAGGTGGTCTACGACGTCGAACTCACTGCCGACACCTACACCATGAACATGGGTCAGTTCAACGCTGGCATGTACATGGTCCGCGTCTACACTGAGAGCGGCGTGACCGTCAAGCGTGTCACTGTCATGCAATAAATGACAATCGGCCTGTAGGGCTGTCACATCGTGGCAGCCGCCCGCGAAAAAGCGGCTGCCGTAATACGACAGCCCTACAACCAACCGATGAAAAATGGGAGAGGCAATCCGTAAGGGTTGCCTCTCTTTATTTATTTCAGATTTGTTCAGATTTGTTTCCCAAAAAAACAAAAAATGGAATTTTTTTCCAATCCGACTAAGGGTAAAACGCGAGTTGTTAGTCTTACCAATGTCGACACTGTTTTTTAAACGCGTTTACTATGCATTCGAATGTTCGTTATATGCTTAGCAAAATCGGTTGCGCCCTGCCCTTTGGTAGCGGTGCTATTGGTGTTTTATGCCCTTCGTGTCCTGCGGTCTCGTGCCCCGCGTCCCGCAGTCTCGCGTCCTTTAGAAATCAATTTATTCATTCATTTTATTAACCTAACCTATTCATTATGAAGAAGAAAGTATTTTCTTTGATGATGATGCTTGTGCTGGCCTTCATGGGCGTGGCACGGGCGGAGCTTGTTGAAGTAGGCGTAGGTGGGACTGCGACGAACTCGTATCTCCCTTGCTATACGCTCTACAACAACACGCTTTCCCAGCAGCTTTACACTGCTGAAGAGATTGGCATGGCTGGTACGATCAACAGCATTGCCTTCTACAATGGTGGGTCGACAAAGACTCCCAACCTCAAAATTTACATGGTGAACACAGACAAGACTGCGTTCAACAGCACCACTGACTGGATTGTGGCTACCGCCGGCGATCAAGTCTTTGAAGGCAACGTCACCTTGACGGCCGGTACTTGGACCACCATCACGCTCAGCACTCCTTTTGAGTATGATGGCACCAGCAACTTCGGCCTCATCGTCGACGCTAACCTCTCATGGAGCAGCGGTCTCTCCTGCCGCGTCTTCAACGGCACGAGCAACTGCTCGATGTACGTCTACAGCGACCCGACGGACTACAACGCCCTGTCGCCCATGTCGTACAGCGCCAACAGCCGCCTGAGTGTGAAGAACCAACTCCAGCTCGACATCACCCCCAGCGCTGGCGGCACTGACAAGCTGCACGTCAGGTTCATGGCCGACGGCGAGGAAGTCGTCGACAGGCTCAACCTTGGCGTCCGCCCGATGAACGCTTGGACCGAGCCTTTCGAGTTCACGATGTACAGCGAAGGCCCCGACTACACGGTGACCGTCCTCGATTTCACGCCGAGCGATGGCATGTTCACCGTTAGCGGTGAAGAACTGCCTTTCCAAGTGACCCGCAACAACGATGTTGACCTCACCATGGGCACCAACGCCCAGCAGGCCGGCCTCATCGAGCGCCAGTTTGTGGCCATCACCGAAGGCGACCGCGCCGCCCATATTTGGCCCGTTGTCGTCGAAGTCTACGACCCCGCCATCCCGGATGTGGTCGAAAAGGCCTACGACCTTGGTACGGTCAACCCCGGTTTCACCTATACGGGTGTGCCTTCGGAGATAACGCCTACCGAATTGCACGACGACTACAACATGCCCTTCACGGATGAGCCTTACAACATCCCTGATGGCGTGGATGCCGTTTACAAACTCACGGTGACCCAAGACGTGATCCTCAACGCCTATGTCGACACCCTCGCCGAAAACGGCAAGGTGGCCCTCTACACCGAGGACTTCAACGGCGAAGACGGCCCGATGGCCCACAACTATTACCAGGGTATCACCATCGGCGAAGGTGGCTCTGCTGCCGGTTTCGAAGCCATGATTGGCGACGCCGCTACCACCACCTCTTCGACTTACTTCCCCTTCCACAGCCTGTGGAACTATTCGTTGGCCGAGAACCTCTACCTTGCCTCTGAGCTGAACGAGGCCGGTGTGACCACCGCCCCGATGACCAGCCTGAGCTGGTATGTGCTCTCCACCAGCTGCTCGACCCCCCAGAACAACATCAACATCTGGATGGCCAACGTGAGCGACGCCCAGCTGACCGCCACCTCGCACACCACCGCCGGCATGACCCTCGTCTACAGCGGTAGCAATGTGCTTCCCGTGGCCAACCAGTGGAACGAGTTCGTCTTCAACCAAAACAGCTTCGCTTGGGACGGACACAGCAACATCCTTGTGCTCTGCCAGAGACAGAACGGCAGCTACCAAGGCAGCATCAGCTGGCAGACCCACAACCCGGGCTTCACTGCCATGAGCTATGCCTACACCGACAACGCTCCTGGCTATGACGCCACCACGCAGACCTACTCGATGTCCACCTCAGCCACCAACCGCGCCAACGTCATCCTGAAGAGCGCCGGTGACCGCAACCGCGAGTTCGTCCAAATCGGCAATGGTACTTATTCGACTAACAACTTGGTGTTCAACACCAGCTCGAGCTGGCGCTATGGCCATGCCCAAGGTCTCTACACGGCTGAAGAAATCGCCGCTGCCGGTGGCCACGCTGGCTACATCAACGAGGTGAGCTTCGAACTCAACCGCAACTACACGATCCACTTCGACCAAGTGCGCGTGTTCCTTACCTCGATTCCTGACACTGAGTACACCGTCAACGCTGGTTTTGCTTTGCCTTCGAGTGAAGTGGAAGCCTACGCCGGCGATTTCGATGTGAACGGCAATGGCTGGTACACCATCACCCTCGACCAACCTTTCTATTATGATGGCACAAGCTCGTTGTTGGTGACCACTTTGAGCCACAACGATGGTTTGACCTATGCCACTGATGGCTGGGCCTACCACACCACTTCTGCCTATAGAGGCTTCTATTCTGAAAGTGGCAGCGCATTGAATCCTTACGCTCCGGTCAACGGTATGTTTGGCGGTCGTCAAACGCGTCGTTCCAACATCAAGCTTGGTTTTGGTTCGGCTCCTGTTCCGCCTACGCCCACACCTACGCCTGGTGGTGATGTCAACATCAGCGCTGGTCCCATCATCGAGAACCTGCCTCTGACGCCTGGCACCTACTATTTAGTCGCCTCCGCCACGCAACCCGACTACACGGTCTACATCAACGTCGACCCGATGCCTTGCCCGGCCATTGAAGGCTTTGTTTGGGGCGAGACTCCCGCCAACGACGAGGACGAGGTTGAGCCTGCCAGCGTCACGCTGCGTTGGAACATCCCCGCCTACGCCACTGGCTGGCGCCTCATCTTCGGCAGCACCTACTGGCCTGAAGCCAACCACCCGCAAACGGTCATGTACCCTGAGGATGGCAGCTTCACCACCGAGTTGGCCAACAGCTACACTGTTCGCAACCTGTGGAACAACACCAACTACTTCTGGAGAGTGGAATTCAACAACGACGGTTGCCCCGAAGGCGTGAGCAGCCCCGTGTTCGGCTTCACCACCCACCTCAACATCCCGCAGAACCTGACGGCTGTTGACTACACCGTGTTCGACGACGAGCAAATCGTCCTCAACTGGAACGCCGTGCAAGACCGCACCTACCGTTACTACAACGTGTACCGTGATGGCGTGCTCATCGACCACACTAACGTGAACGACATCAACAACACGACCTACACCGACGGTCCTTTGGCCTACAACATGACGGGTTACGTCTATTATGTCACCGCCGTTTACGACGAAGGCGAGAGCGCCCCGAGCGACCCCGTCACCGTCAAGGTGAGCGGCTACGGCGACGTGAACGGCCACGTCTATGAGCAAGACGGCACGACCGGCATCGCCGGCGCCACCGTCACCATGGTTGGCCTCGACGAGTTCAACGTGGCTCACACCTATAACTTCACGACCAACAGCCAAGGCTACTACAGCGGCCACATCTATGCCGGCAGCTACAACGGTTCGGCCAGCTGCAACGGCTACCAGACCATCGACGCCCCTGTCCAAGGCAACCCGATTGCCATCAACTACAACCAAACCAACAGCCCCGTCGACTACATGCTTGACGAGAACTTCGATCCCGTTTGCACCGTCATCGCCGAGTATTATCCCGACAGCCTGGATCCCAACAGCCCGTATGTGAAGGTCTACTGGGGTTGCGGCCTGCCCGGTGAGGAAATCATCGAGCCTTTCGAGACTGGCGACTTCAGCATGTTTGATTGGCAAATCGACAACAACTATCCTTGGAGCATCACCACCAACAACCCGTATGAAGGCCAATACTGCATGATGAGCGGTGGCGCTGGCGTGGCCAACGTGGTGAGCAACATGACCGTGACCGTTGACATCCCCAGCGACGGCGAAATGAGCTTCTTCGGCAAGATCAGCTGCGAGAACAACTGGGACTTCGGTTACTTCTTCATCGACGGCCAACAGATGGGCAGCTACACCGGCGCAGGCAACTGGGCCGAGCGCAAGTTCCCCATCACCGCTGGTACGCACACCTTCCAGTGGAGATACACGAAGGACGGTAGCGTGAACAGCAACGACGACCGCTTCTATGTGGACTATATCAGCTTCTACCACCAGCCCGAACCCGTGCAACCCGGTTGGGTGTTCTACGATGACGGTGTCAATGTCGATGCCATCGGCCTGACCGCCGGCGGTTCGTTCTACTGGGGCGTGATGTTCCCCGCTGGCCAATACGCTGGCAACAGCCTGACCAAGGTGAGCATGTACGACTATTCCGCCCACACTGGTAACATCATGGTTTACCAAGGTGGTGCCACTGCTCCTGGCACGTTGCTCTATCAGCAGCCCTACACCTGCACTGGTAGCGAAGACTTCGTGGAATGGACGCTGAACACGCCCGTTGCCATCGATCCTACGCAAAACCTTTGGATTGTGATGAACAACAACGACGGCCAATATGTGGCTTCTTGCTGCGCAAATACTGGCGACCCGAACGGTCGTTGGATCAGCATCGACGGCACGGATTGGATGGATCTGGTTTCCGCTGGCTTGGACTACACCTTCATGGTTCGTGCCTATGTGGCCAACGGTGCCAAGGGCGAATACATCGCTCCCGCTGGCTTGGCCAACAATGCTTCGCAAGTCGTGAAGAAGGCCGCTGTGAAGGGTGAGACCCAGACGAACCTCTTTGCCGTTTCGGGCAATGCCACCAAGCACGATGTCGGTGTTCCCACCCGCAATGGCAACACCCGCAGCCTCGACCACTATCGCGTGTATCGCACCAACTGCTACAACGATGGTCCTTACACTGAGGGCAATACCGTCCTGTTGGCCACCAACTGGCCTGGCGACACCATCTACATGGATGTTGAATGGTCCGACCTGCCGGCTGGCGTCTACAAGTGGGGCGTGGGTTCCGTGTATAGCGGCAACCGCGTCGACCCGATCCAGCTGCCTCGCGAGAGCGAAATCATCTGGTCGAACTGCTTAGACAAGGACATGTACCTCGACCACGTTTCTGTCAACGTGCTGATGAACAGCGCCGACAGCCCGGAGGGCACCGAGGTGACCTTCACCAACCTGAACGAATACGAACAGCAGACCTACGGTGGCTACAACGTCACCC
>Ga0310697_10000911_pt1 | contig 37057 bp, 47 predicted proteins | sample 172DNAGHGlowgp2_FD_203883 | JGI IMG/M metagenome (GOLD analysis project Ga0310697, IMG submission 203883) | Sheep rumen microbial communities from Palmerston North, Manawatu-Wanganui, New Zealand - 1728 DNA GHGlow gp2 (v2) (version 2) | ecosystem: Host-associated > Mammals > Digestive system >... | reverse complement strand
ATAGTGAAGATTTTCCCCGAAAAGAATTTATTGATAGTAAAAGGGTCAGTACCCGGAGCTAAAGGTTCAATTTTAAAATTAGAGAGATGGAGTTAAAAGTATATAACATCAACGGCAGCGAAACAGGACGCACCATAAATCTGGACGACTCCGTATTCGCAATGACCCCCAACGACCACGCCATATATCTGGATTGCAAACAGTATCTGGCCAACCAGCGTCAGGGTACACACAAATCGAAAGAAAGAAGCGAAATAAGCGGTTCCACCCGCAAACTCGGCCGTCAGAAAGGCGGTGGAGGAGCACGTCGCGGCGACATCAACTCGCCCGTGCTCGTAGGCGGAGCAAGAGTTTTCGGCCCCAAGCCCAGAGACTACCGCTTTAAGCTCAACACCAAAGTAAAACAACTGGCACGCCGTTCGGCCCTCAGCTACAAAGTGGCAGAAAACGCACTGATGGTTATCGAAGACTTTACAATGGACGCCCCCAAGACCAAAAAAATGGTGGAACTTGTTAATAATTTGAAAGTTGCAGAAAAAAAATCACTTTTTGTTTTTGCAGAACCAAATAATTTCGTATCTTTGTCAGCCCGTAACATACCCAACATAAGAGTGGCAAAAGGTTCAGATTTAAGCACTTACAGCATTATGAACTGTGCAAATCTTATCGTATCTGAGAGCGCTGTTGCGGAAATTGCCCGTATTTTGGCAGTGAAATAAACTAATTGTGAACAAAAAAAACTAAAAATACGATGGAAATCATAGTAAAACCGCTGATAAGTGAAAGAATGACACGCACAACGGAAAAAATGCCAAACCGTTGCGGCTTTGTCGTTGATAAACGGGCGAACAAATACCAGATAAAAAACGCTGTTGAGGCACTCTACAACGTAAAAGTTGTTGACGTGAACACCATGAACTACAGCGGAAAAGTAAAATCGCGCTACACCAAGGCCGGCTTCATCACAGGTAAGAAACCTGCGTACAAGAAGGCAATAGTAACGCTTGCAAAAGATAACACAATAGATTTTTATAGCAATATTTAAAGAGAGATGGCTTTAAAGAAATTAAAACCGACGACACCGGGACAACGCAACAAAGTAGTTGTTACTTTCGACGACATCACAGCGTCGAAACCCGAGAAGAGCTTAACCTACGGCTATCGTAAATCTGGCGGTAGAAACAACCAAGGTAAGATGACCATGCGCTATATCGGTGGCGGTCACAAGAAAAAATATCGTATCATCGACTTCAAGAGAGAGAAAGATTCGATACCCGCAGTTGTGAAAACCATAGAATACGACCCCAACCGTACCTCGCGCATAGCATTGGTATGCTACGCCGACGGAGAAAAACGCTACATCGTTGCTCCCCAAGGACTTAAGGTCGGTCAGACAATTATGTCAGGTAGCGGAGTTGCCCCGGAGATAGGCAACACATTGCCATTGGGTGAAATCCCCTTTGGAACATTGATACACAACATCGAACTGCGTCCGGGACAGGGCGCCAAGATGGTTCGCACCGCAGGCGCTTACGCCCAGCTGATGTCGAGAGATGGAAAATACGCGGCAATAAAAATGCCGTCGGGCGAGATGAGACTGATACTCCAGTCCTGCAAGGCAACCATAGGCATTGTGTCCAACCCCGAACACAACCTTGAGGTATCAGGTAAAGCCGGTCGTAGCAGATGGCTCGGACGCCGTCCGCGTACCCGTGGAGTAGTGATGAACCCCGTTGACCACCCCATGGGTGGTGGTGAAGGCCGTCAGGCCGGCGGACACCCGCGCTCGCGCAAGGGCATACCCGCCAAGGGATACAAGACTCGCGCTCCCAAGAAACAGTCGACCAAGTACATCATTGAAAGAAGAAAGAAGTAATAACGATTAACAAAAAGTAAAAAGAGATGAGTCGTTCATTAAAGAAAGGTCCGTACATTTTCCACAAACTGGAAAAAAGAGTGGTAGAGGCCGCACAGTCCAACAAAAAAGTCACCATAAAGACTTGGTCTCGCGCCTCCATGATCTCCCCCGATTTCGTAGGACAGACAATAGCAGTTCATAACGGAAACAAATTCATTCCCGTGTATGTAACCGAAAACATGGTCGGACACAAATTGGGTGAGTTTGCCCCCACACGCATTTTCCGCGGACATGCCGGACAAAAAGATAAAGGAAACAAATAAAACAATTCGCAGAAATGGGACAAAGAAAACACAATAGTGCCGAAGCACGCAAGGAAGCCAAGAAAACCGTTTACATGGCGAAACTTATGAACAATCCTACTTCGCCCCGCAAAACGAGACTTGTGGCCGATATGATAAGAGGTCTGGACGTTGACAAAGCCCTCGGAGTACTGCAGTACTGCCCGAGAGAATCCGCCCCCAAAATGCGCAAGCTCCTCCTGTCGGCAATAGCCAACTGGCAGAGCAAGAACGAAGGCCAACGCATCGAAGACAACAAGCTGTACGTAAAAACCATCATGGTTGACGGCGGCCGCTCGATGAAACGTCTCCGCACAGCACCACAGGGAAGAGGTTACAGAATAAGAAAACGTTCCAACCACATCACCATGGTACTTGGCAACAGAGTGGAAGATAAAGCTCAAAAAGAAGTTGAAACTACTCAAGAAGTAGAAGAACAAAAATAATAATAAAGAAGAATAAGAATGGGACAGAAAACTAACCCAATAGGAAACAGACTAGGAATCATAAGAGGATGGGATTCCAACTGGTACGGTGGCAGAAAGTTCGGACCCAAGCTGGTAGAGGACAACAAAATCCGCAAATACCTGAGCGTCCGTCTGGCCAAAGCCAGTGTATCGAAAATATACATCGAGAGAACCCTGAAACTCCTCACAGTTACCATCAACTCCGCCCGTCCGGGTCTCGTGATAGGCCGCAACGGCAGCGACGTTGACATACTGAAAGAAGAGCTGAAGAAACTCACAGGCAAAGACGTGCAGATAAACGTCTTTGAGGTGAAACGCCCCGAAACCGACGCCGTTCTGGTGGCCCAGAACATAGCCCGTCAGATCGAAGGCCGCGTTCAGTACCGCAAAGCTGTGAAAACAGCCATCTCGTCCACCATGCGCGTGGGAGCCGAAGGCATAAAAGTCTCCATCTCCGGTCGTATAGGCGGTGCCGAGATAGCACGTACCGAACACTACAAAGAGGGCAGAACACCACTGCACACCCTGCGCGCCGACATCGACTACTCGCAGGCCGAAGCACACACCACCTACGGACGCATCGGCGTTAAAGTGTGGATCTGCCGCGGAATAGTATACGGCAAACAGGAGCTTGTGCCCTCCACAGTGGGCGGACAGACTCGCGAAAGACGCGGCGGAGCACGCCAGTCGGCACCCGCACCCCGCGCAAGAAGAACAAGAAATAATAAAGGTTAAAAAATCCAATAAAGAGAAGTAACAATGTTACAGCCGAAAAAAACAAAATATAGGAAGCAGCAGAAAGGGAAAATAAAAGGCAACGCCCACAGAGGCTACGAACTCGCCTTCGGTACCTTCGGTATCAAATCCCTTGAAACGTGTTTTATCACGGGAAGACAAATAGAGGCTGCACGTCAAGCGGTAACCCGTCACATGAAACGTGAAGGACAGATATGGATACGCATATTCCCCGACAAACCCATCACCAAGAAACCTAACGAGGTTCGTATGGGTAAAGGTAAGGGAGCACCCGAATACTTCGTGGCAAGAGTAATGCCCGGTACAATACTCTTCGAAGCCGAAGGCGTTCCGATGGAAGTGGCAAAAGAAGCCCTCCGTCTTGCTGCCCAGAAACTGCCTATCACAACAAAATTCGTTGTAAAACGGGATTATGTTGAAGAATAAATAAACAAGCAGAAAAGAGATGAAAAACAAGTTAGTATTGAAAGAGCTTTCTACAGCCGAAATAAAAGAGAAGTTGGACGTTGAGCGTGACATGCTTCTGAAAATGAAACTGAACCATGCCGTTTCGCCAATCGAAAACCCCAATAAAATAAAAGAAAGTAGAAAAACTATAGCACGCTGCCTCACCGAACTTCGCCGCCGCGAAATAGAAGGGGAAGCCAAATAGTAAACAAATCCGAAGCAAAAAATGGAAAGAAACTTAAGAAAAGAAAGACTCGGAACCGTTGTAAGCAATAAGATGGAAAAATCCATCGTGGTGCTCGTTGAACGCAAGGTGAAACACCCCAAGTACGGCAAATTCGTGAAAAAAAGCACCAAATTCATGGCTCACGACGAGAAAAACGAATGCAACATCGGAGATTTTGTTCGCATAATGGAGACACGTCCTTTGAGCAAAAACAAATGTTGGAGATTAGTTGAAATAATAGAAAGAGCTAAATAGTTATGATACAGCAAGAAACAAGAATGACCGTCGCCGATAACAGCGGTGCCAAGAGCGCCCTGTGTATCAGAGTATTGGGAGGCACCAAGAAAAGATACGCCTCCATAGGCGACAAAATCGTGGTGGCCATAAAAGACGCCATCCCATCAGGTAACATCAAAAAGGGAGCTGTTTCGAAAGCCGTGGTAGTGCGCACCAAAAAAGAAGTTAGACGCGCCGACGGATCATACATCCGCTTCGACGACAACGCCTGCGTGCTCCTCACACCAGCCGACGAGCTCCGCGGTACACGTATCTTCGGACCCGTGGCACGCGAACTGCGCGAGAAACAATACATGAAAATTGTATCCTTGGCCCCCGAAGTTTTATAAACATTAAAAAAACGCAAGAAACAATATGAAACTGCACGTAAAGAAAGGGGACACTGTAAAAGTGATAGCCGGCGATGACAAAGGCTCGGTCGGCAGAGTGCTCAAAGTGTATCCCGAAAAGAATCGAGCCATAGTGGAAGGTGTCAACATTGTGAAAAAACACACCAAACCCAATGCAAAGAACACCCAGGGAGGCATAGTAGAGAAAGAAGCCCCAATCCACATCTCCAATCTCATGGTTATGGAAAACAACGTACCCACAAGAATTGGAAGAAAAATCGACGAGAAAACAGGAAAATTAGTACGCTATTCTAAAAAATCAGGGGAGGTGATAAAGTAATATGGATTATCAAGTAACATTAAAAAAGAAATACAAGGAAGAGATAGTTCCTTCTTTGATGAAAGAGTACAGCTACAAGACTGTAATGCAAGTGCCCCGCCTGCTCAAGATATCGCTCAACCAAGGTCTGGGCAAGGCAGCAATCGCCGACAAGAAAGTGATTGACCAGGGAATAGAGGAAATGACTCTGATAGCCGGCCAGAAAGCTGTAGCCACCAAGTCCAAAAAAGACATCTCGAACTTCAAACTGCGTCGCGGCATGCCCATTGGTGTGCGCGTAACCCTGCGCGGCGAACGCATGTACGAGTTCCTCGAACGTCTGATAACAGCCTCCATACCCCGTATCAGAGACTTCAGAGGTATCAACGACAAAGGTTTCGACGGACGCGGAAACTACACTTTCGGCATCTCCGAACAGATCATATTCCCCGAGATTGACATCGACAAAATCGGCCGCATCCAGGGAATGGACATCACCTTCGTCACCTCGGCCAAGACCGACAAGGAAGCAATGTCACTTTTGAAAGAATTTGGCTTACCATTCAAAAATCAAAAATAATAAGAAATGGCAAAAGAATCAATAAAAGCGAGAGAACGCAAAAGAGAAAAAATGGTTGCCCGCTATGCGGCAAAACGCGCTGCCCTTAAAGAGCAGGTACGCAAAGGCACACCCGAAGAGGTGGAAGCAGCAGTGATAGCACTGCAGAAACTGCCCAAGAACGCACTTCCCGTGCGCCTGCACAACCGCTGCCAGCTCACAGGCCGTCCCAAAGGATACATGCGCCAGTTCGGCATTTCGCGTATCAACTTCCGCGAGATGGCCATCTCCGGCCTTATCCCCGGCGTTAAGAAAGCAAGCTGGTAAAAAGAATTAATAAAGCATAAACATTAAAAAACAGCAAGAAATGGTAACAGATCCAATTGCAGATTATTTGACTCGGATGAGAAATGCTATAATGGCAAAACACAGAGTCGTGGAAATACCCGCATCGAATTTGAAAAAGGAAATGACCAAGATATTGTTCGAAAAAGGCTATATCCTGAACTACAAATTCGACGAGGAAGCCAAACACCAGACAATAAAAATAGCATTGAAATACCACCCCGTAACAAAAATGCCGGCAATATCCAACCTCACACGCGTGAGCAGCCCGGGATTGAGAAAATATGTGGGCGTGGACGAAATGCCCCGAGTGTTGAACGGATTAGGCATAGCTATTATATCCACATCCAAAGGCCTGATGACCGACAAAGAGGCTAAAAGCCTGAACGTCGGAGGCGAAGTTTTGTGTTACATAAGCTAAATCCAAAAATAAGAGGAGATAACAAGAAATGTCAAGAATAGGTAAAAAGCCGATTAAAATCGAAAACGGAGTAGAAGTAACCGTATCGCAGGACAATGTGGTTACGGTAAAAGGTCCAAAAGGCGAACTTTCGCAAAAGGTGGACCCAAGCATCAGTCTGTCTCTCGACAAGGACAACGGAGAACTGACACTGACCCGCTCCAGCGACGACAAGGACCACAGAGCTAAACACGGTCTCTACCGCGCACTGGTAAACAACATGGTTACCGGCGTTACAACAGGTTTCAAAGTCGTTCAGGAAGTGATAGGCGTGGGCTACAAAGTACAGGCCCAAGGCCAGGTGCTCGAAATGGCGCTGGGTTATTCCCACACCATATTCTTCGAACTCCCCAACGAAATAAAAGTTGAGACAATAACTGAAAAAGGTAAGAACCCGCTGATAATAATGACCTCGGCAGACAAACAACTGCTCGGTCAGGTGGCAGCCAAGATACGCTCGCTGCGCAAACCTGAACCCTACAAAGGAAAAGGTATAAGATTCCAGGGCGAAGTGGTACGCAAGAAAGCCGGTAAAGCAGCCGCTAAATAAATATTAGTATAACAAACAGAAAAATCACATACTAATGGCAACACAAAAAGACATAAGAAGAACAAAGATAAAATTCAGAATTCGTCATAAAGTGAGCGGAACAGAAGCAACCCCCCGCCTGACCGTATTCAGAAGCAACAAGGAGATATACGCCCAGGTGATAAATGACGATAAAGGTGTTACACTCGTATCGGCTTCCACAAAGGAAAAAGCTTTCGAGAAAAACGGCACCAAAACCGAAATGGCAGCCAAAGTAGGCAAAGCTATCGCCGAAAGAGCATTGGCCGCAGGAATCAATTCCGTAGTATTCGACCGTAACGGCTACCTGTACCACGGACGTGTTAAATCGTTGGCTGACGCAGCCAGAGAAGGAGGATTAAAATTCTAAATAGTTATGGCAGAAGTAAATGTAAAAAGAGTGAAATCAAGCGAGATCGAATTAAAAGACCGTCTTGTAGCAATAAACAGAGTAACCAAGGTTACCAAAGGTGGTAGAACCTTCAGCTTCGCAGCCATCGTAGTAGTAGGCGACGAAAACGGCGTTGTGGGTTACGGCCTCGGCAAAGCCAAGGAAGTGACGACAGCCGTTCAGAAAGGTGTTGACGATGCCAAGAAAAACCTCATCAAGGTTCCCGTGCTGAAAGGCACCATACCTCACGAACAGGTTGGCAAGTACAGCGGCGCCAAAGTGTTCCTCAAACCCGCTGCTCCCGGTACCGGTGTTATCGCCGGCGGTGCCATGCGTGCCGTATTGGAAAGCGTAGGCGTGAAGGACGTGCTGGCAAAATCCAAAGGCTCGTCGAACCCCCACAGCGTGGTTAAGGCCACCATCAACGCACTGCTGCAGATGAAAGACCCCTACACAGTGGCCCAGCTCCGCGGCATCAGCCTTGATAAAGTTTTCAACGGATAATAACGACTAATTACATAGATTGAAATGAAAACACTGAAAATTAAACAAGTAAGAAGTAAAATTGGTCGTCCTGCTCGCCAAAAAAGGACTTTGGAAGCACTGGGATTGCACAGAATCAACCACGAAAGAGAAGTTCAGGCTACCCCCGAAATTCTCGGTATGATTGAAAAAGTGAAACACCTGATTACAGTAGAAGAAATTTAAGTAACATCGTAAATTTATTAATACAGATATGAATTTAAGTAGTTTGACACCTGCAAAAGGTTCGGTAAAACACTCGAAACGAGTTGGTAGAGGACAAGGCTCCGGCAAAGGCGGCACCTCCACACGCGGACACAAAGGCGCCAAAGCCCGCTCCGGCTACTCCCGCAAAGTGGGATTCGAAGGCGGCCAGATGCCCCTGTACAGACGTGTTCCCAAATTCGGTTTCAAAAACATCAACAGAGTTGAATACGTCGGTATCAATATCGATGTGCTGAACAACCTGCACGAAACCAAGAATATCGAAAACTTCGACCTTGAAGTGCTGAGACAAAACGGCCTCCTGTCTAAGAAAGACAAAGTGAAAATCCTCGGCCGCGGCGAACTCAACGCTAAAATAAACGTAACCGCACACGCCTTCACAGCAACAGCCAAAAAGGCCATCGAAGAAAAGGGCGGAGTAGTAACAGTAATCTAATACCGATTTATGAAGAAATTAATAACAACACTAAAGAACATTTGGTCAATAGAAGACCTGCGCAAACGAATACTCTATACCTTAGGGTTGGTATTGGTTTACAGAATAGGGTCTTATGTTGTCCTTCCTGGTGTTGACCCAAGTCAGTTGACAGGCCTGCAGAACCAGACCCGCGACGGTATTTTGGGGTTGTTGAACATGTTCTCTGGCGGCGCTTTCTCCCACGCCTCGATTTTCGCACTCGGTATCATGCCCTACATCACAGCATCCATCGTGATACAGCTGTTTGTCATGGTGATACCTTATTTCCAGAAAATGCAGCGCGAAGGCGAGAGCGGACGTAGAAAGATGAACCAGATAACACGTGTGCTGACAATAGCCATCACCGTGGTTCAGGCTCCGGCATACATCACAAACATGATACACCAGCTTGGCGCCACCTCGACTGCCATATATCCTTTCGACGGCTCGTCGCCGGGATTCTTCTTCTGGCTGTCGTGCATAGTGATACTCACATCGGGCACACTGTTTGTGATGTGGCTTGGTGAACGTATCACCGACAAAGGCGTCGGCAACGGAATATCGCTGCTCATCATGGTTGGTATTATTGCCCGTCTGCCCTTCGCACTCTTCGGCGAATTCGCTTCGCGTATGGAAGAGGCCGGCGGCGGATTGGTGATGTTCATCATCGAGCTGGTTGTGCTGCTTGTGGTTATACTGCTTTGCATACTGCTTGTGCAGGGTACACGCAGAGTGCCTGTGCAATACGCAAAACGCATTGTGGGCAACAAACAGTACGGCGGTGTTCGCCAGTACATTCCTTTGAAAGTGAATGCAGCCGGCGTTATGCCCATCATCTTCGCCCAAGCCATCATGTTCATACCCATTACATTGATGGGATTCTCAAGCGAACCTTCGGGTTTCTGGGCTGCTTTTGCCGACTACAACGGTTTCTGGTACAACCTCGTGTTCGGACTTATGATTATAGCTTTCACATATTTCTATACTGCTATCTCCATCAACCCCAACCAAATGGCTGAGGACATGAAGAAAAACGGTGGTTTCATACCCGGCGTTAAACCCGGCAAGAAAACCGCGGAGTATCTGGAAACTATATTGTCGAAAATAACCCTTCCGGGATCTATTTTTCTTGCAATAGTTGCCGTTTTGCCGGCACTTGTGAGCCTGATGGGAGTTAACTCGCAGTTTGCACAGTTCTACGGCGGCACATCGCTGCTGATTATGGTGGGCGTTATACTCGACACCCTGCAGCAGATAGAGAGCCACCTGCTCATGCGCCACTACGACGGACTTACCAAGACCGGACGTATAAAAGGACGTAACTCAATGTCGATTTCTGCGTAAAAATAAAGATATTCTCTGCGAAAGACTATGATACGACTGAAGACAAAGGAGGAAATAGAGCTTATACGCGAAAGCGCTCTGCTGGTGGGTAAAACCCTGGCGGAAGTGGGAAAATACGTTAAGCCCGGTGTTACCACCGCTTTCCTTGACAAAATTGGCGAACAATTTATCAGGGACAACGGTGCTACACCCGTTTTCAAAGGCTACAACGGTTTTCCCGCCGCTCTTTGCATCTCCGTCAACGACGTCGTGGTGCATGGCATACCGTCAGAGGATATGTTTATAAAGGAAGGCGACATAGTGTCCATCGACTGCGGCACCAACCTCAACGGCTACATAGGCGACTCGGCTTACACTTTCACCTGCGGTGAGGTGCGTCCCGAAGTTCTGCGCCTGCTTAAGGTAACCAAAGAGGCTCTGTACCTCGGCCTTGAAAAATGCGTCGAGGGCAACCGCGTAGGCGACATAGGCCACGCCATACAGACTCACTGCGAGAAAAACGGATACACCGTGGTGCGCGAGCTCTGCGGACACGGCGTGGGAATTCGTCTGCACGAAGACCCGAGCGTGTCCAATTTCGGAGTGAAAGGCACAGGCCCGCTGCTGAAAGAAGGCATGGTTATTGCCGTGGAACCGATGATAAACCTCGGCTCGAAAAACGTGAAGTTCTCGCAGGAGGACGGATGGACATGCAGGACAAAGGACGGCAAGCCCTCGGCACACTTCGAACACGACGTTGCCATTGGCAAGCACGCACCCGACATCTTGTCGAGCTTCGAACCAATTGAAAACATTAAATAACATCATAACAATGGCAAAACAACCACCGATACAAGTAGATGGCACAGTAATCGAAGCTCTGGGCAATGCAATGTTCCGTGTAGAACTGGAAAACGGGCATGTGATAATAGCCAATATCTCCGGCAAAATGCGAATGCACTACATCAAGATTCTGCCTGGCGACAAGGTGCAGCTTGAAATGTCGCCCTATGACCTTACAAAAGGCAGGATAACATACCGCCACAAATAAAAAAGAAGTAAAAAAGAAAAACAAACAGATAAAACAAGAAAAAAATGAAAGTAAGACCATCTGTAAAGAAAAGATCCCCCGAATGCAAAATCGTTCGCAGAAAAGGGGTTGTTTATGTAATCAACAAAAAAAATCCTAAGTACAAACAAAGACAAGGATAATTTTTAATTTAAAAAGAATAGATAAATAGTTTATGGCAAGAATTGCAGGTATTGATTTACCCAAAAACAAAAGAGGAGAAATAGGACTTACCTATATCTTCGGCATTGGAAGAAGCACAGCCCAGAAAATACTGAACGAGGCTGGCATCGATGTGAACAAGAAAGTGCAAGATTGGACCGACGATGAACAGAACGCTATCCGTAACATCATCGGCGAACAGTACAAGGTGGAAGGCGAACTGCGCTCCGAAGTACAGATGAACATCAAACGACTGATGGATATCGGCTGCTACAGAGGCATACGTCACCGTCTGGGACTGCCTTTGCGCGGACAAAGCACCAAGAACAATGCCCGTACACGTAAGGGTAAAAAGAAAACAATCGCTAACAAGAAGAAAGCACCTAAAGGCTAATTGAAAGGTGCGACCTCAGGCGGATCAGATTTTTGGACACAGGAGCCCGAGGGAGTAAAAAAGGTTTAATAAAAAAAACAGAAAAAAACATGGCAAAAACTTCAAAACCAACCAAAAAAAGAGTTGTAAAAGTTGAACCAGTGGGAAGAGCGTGCATATTTGCCTCTTTCAACAACGTGATTATTTCGTTGACAAACAATGCCGGTCAAGTGATTTCTTGGTCTTCTGCCGGAAAAATGGGTTTCAGAGGATCGAAGAAAAACACTCCGTACGCCGCTCAAATGGCTGCGGAAGATTGCGGTAAGGTAGCCTACGATTTGGGCTTACGCAAAGTAAAAGCTTATGTGAAAGGTCCGGGTTCGGGAAGGGAATCCGCAATCAGAACAATTGACGCTTGTGGCATCGAAGTAACGGAGATTATCGACATCACCCCGCTTCCCCACAATGGTTGCCGTCCCCCCAAACGCCGTCGCGTATAAGGGACAGAGTAGAAAATAGAGTATAAACTTATATTTTATAGGAAAAATGGCAAGATATACTGGACCAAAAACAAAAATAGCAAGAAAATTCGGTGAGCCGATTTATGGCGCCGACAAATCTTATGACAAGAAAAAATATCCTCCGGGAATGCACGGCCAGAGCCGTCGTCGCGGCAAAGTGTCGGAATATGGCACTCAGCTGAAGGAGAAACAGAAAGCCAAATATACCTACGGCATATTGGAGAAACAGTTCCGCAACCTGTTTGAGGAAGCTTCGCGCCGTGGCGGTATCACCGGTGAAGTGCTGTTGCAGCTCATCGAAGCCCGTCTGGACAACGTGGTTTACCGTCTGGGCATAGCCAGAACCCGCGCACAGGCTCGCCAGCTTGTTTCGCACGCTCACATTGCCGTAAACGGAAAAGTAGTGAACATCCCTTCGTATTCGCTTAAAGAAGGCGACGTGGTATCGGTTCGCGAACGCTCCAAATCTCTTGAGATAATAACCGACTCGCTCGCCGGCAACGCCAATCGCTATAGCTGGTTGGAATGGGACGCAAACACAATGTCGGGCAAGTTCCTCAACTACCCCGAACGTGCTGACATACCCGAAACTATCAAAGAGCAGCTTATAGTTGAGTTGTACTCCAAATAATAACGGGACAGTCTGAATCTCAATAGAAACCTAGTTATAAAAGAAGTAAAGCGAAAGGAAATAAATGGCAATATTAGCATTTCAGAAACCTGATAAGGTTATCATGTTAGAATCGGATGATTTTCATGGAGTATTCGAATTTCGTCCACTGGAACCCGGCTACGGTATCACGATAGGCAACGCGCTGCGCCGCATTCTTATCAACTCGTTGGAAGGTTTCGCTATCACCTCGGTACGTATCGACGGCGTTAAGCATGAGTTCGACACTATCCCCGGCGTTGTTGAGGATATGACCGATATCATCTTGAAACTCAAACAGATACGTTTCAAACGTCAGATTGAGGATCAGGAAAGCGAAAGACCCAACGTGAAAATTACCGGCAAGACTGTTTTCACAGCCGGCGACCTGAACGAATTTTTGAACGGCTTCCAAGTCCTCAACCCCGAGTTGGAGATATGCCACATGGAACCTACCGTAGCCATTAACATGGACCTCTGCATAGAGAAGGGTAGGGGATATGTGCCTTCGGAAGAAAACAAGAAAAGCACCGATCCTATAGGAGTAATAGCCATAGATTCAATTCATACTCCGATAAAGAATGTTCAGTACTCGTGGGACAACTACCGTGTTGAACAGAAAACAGATTATGAGAAACTGGTTATTGATATCCAGACAGATGGCTCTATTCACCCCAAGGAAGCGTTGAAAGAGGCAGCAAAGATACTCATCCAGCATTTTATGCTGTTCTCCGACGAACGTATATCGCTCGAAGTGGAGACACATCAGACCAGCGAGGAATTCGACGAAAACACACTGCATATCCGTCAGCTGCTTAAGACCAAGCTCGTGGATATGGACCTCTCGGTGAGAGCGTTGAACTGTCTCAAGGCAGCAGAAGTGGATACACTGGGCGAACTTGTGGCTTTCAATAAAGCCGACCTTTTGAAATTCAGAAACTTCGGTAAAAAGTCCCTTAACGAACTCGAACAGTTGGTTCAGTCGAAGAACCTGGATTTCGGAATGAATATATCAAAGTATAAACTAGATAAAGAATAAAACGATGAGACACGGTTGTAAACAAAATAAATTGTCAAGAACTCACGCACACAGAGCTGCCATGCTGTCAAATATGGCTTCGTCTCTGATAAAGCACAAGAGAATTGAAACCACTTTGGCCAAAGCCAAGGTGCTGAGAGGTTACGTTGAGCCCCTGATAAACCGTTCGAAAGAGGACTCAACACACTCGCGTCGTATAGTGTTCAGCTATTTGCAAGACAAAGAAGCCGTTACGGAACTGTTCAGAGAAATTTCGCAGAAAGTGGCCAACCGCCCCGGCGGCTACACCCGCATTCTGAAAACTGGCATCCGCAAAGGCGACAACTCCGAAATGGCAATAATAGAACTCGTTGACTACAACGAAAACATGCTGAAGGAAAACAAACCTGCAAAAGCTAAATCGACACGCCGCAGCAGAGCCAAGAAAACAACTGCCGAAGCAGAACCTAAAGCCGAAGCCAAAGCCGAGGAAAAGGTTGAAGAAAAACCGGCAGAAGAACCCAAAGCTGAATAATTGCTTTTTTCATGGCAATATTAAGAGCATCCAATTTGGATGCTCTTTTTTTGTGCCCACTAACGGCATTCCAGCGAGTGAAGAAACTGCCAGTGGCAGTATTGATAGCGAAGCGGAGAATACCAAATCCGCCGCAATTGGCGGATTTGATTGTTTTTTTGTTTTTTCGCTTGCAAAAGTGCCCAAAAAAGTGTATTTTTGCAGTGAGAAAAAAAGATAGATGAAAGTTCCCGAACAGATAACGAAAGCGGGATTACAAATCCAAAAACTCAATTGCGGTGGATTGCAAATCCGCCGCAACTGGATACATATTCCAACTACAAGGATAACCCCGGAAAATACACATCTGAACAAAGTTTATTAAAAATATTTCAACGTTAAAACCATTTTATCATGTTATTAATCAAAAGATTTAATTATTATATTATTGTTTTACTTTTTTTTACCCAATTGGGATGCAGTTCGCACAAAAACAATAATAATCAAGACTATCCAGATTCTATAATATATGACGAAGATTTAGGTTTTTGTGGATATATATCATGTGTAGATAACCATAATGTTGTGCAATACAAATTGCCTTGCCACAAAGATTTTCCGAATCAGAATAAATATGATTCGATATTGATAGAAATAATGGGATATGCAGATTGGAAAATATCTAATGATCGAATTCTTTTCCTACAAAAGGCTCCAGGACGGACGAATATAAATATGTTTTGCTATAAAGGAAACGAATGGGACACAGTATTCATTTATTACCATTTGGATGATGTACAAGACATCATCGTCAAACATAGTTTAGATACCATATATGAAATGGCTTATCCTTATATGAAGCAAGGAGTATTCTACTTATACTCCTGTCGATATGATCATGAAAAATTATCTTTAAACAATCTTGAAGACTTATATTCATCTTATAATTATAGAGAGCCGGGAATAGCAAAAACAGAGTATCAATATAAAATACGATTAACGCAGTGAAGTCCTTTCCCGTTGCACCCATTTTCCGCTCCCCAAAAAAATAAACCCACCCCGCAGTCGATATTAAAATGATAAAGAAAGAAAAGAAACGCCACATTCAAGCTTTAAATGCCACACACAGATACAACATATAACCCCCATAGCACCCATGGCAACCTTGCACAGCAGACGGTTTACAGCGTTGCAAACACCACCACCACCTACCTTTTATTTTTTTTGCTTTTCGCTTGCAAAAGTGCCAAAAAAAGTGTATTTTTGCAGTGAAAAAAAAAGATAGATGAAAGTTCCCGAACAGATAACGAAAGCGGGATTACAAATCCAAAAACTCAATTGCGGTGGATTGCAAATCCGCCGCAACTGGAAACAGATACAAAAAAATTTATACGATGAAAAAAAAGATTTTATTAATAGTAATATTAATTGCGGGGTGCAATTCCTTATTTTCGCAAACAAATGATAGTTATAGGTTAAAGGCATTGAAGTTTTTTTGCCAGAACAAAGAAGAATTGGTAATAGAGGCATATCCATATGATGGATTTGGGAGGCGGGAACCATTGTTTGTCCTCAAATTGAGTGGGCCTGAAGATTCCCTTTTTATTAAATCCGACTTTGCGCCCGACACAGCTTTTCTAGAGTTTATATTGAACGAGTTCACAAAGGAGGATATAAGAATCAATAACAAGGAGATTCATGTTTCTTCCGCATTTAAGATTTCCGATTTTTGCGATTGTATTTATCAAAGAATCTATTCGAGCGATTGCAGTGAGTTTATAGATAGTAATTTATGTGGAAGAGAGTGTGATCTTGAAGTATCAAAAGTTGTTCCTTATAAAGGATCACAATATGTTGTATTACGAATTATATCATATTTTGCATCAAGGGTAAGTGGTGTACAATATATCGTAATGGAATTTTCAAATGACGGGGTTCTATTACGATGTAAGAAATGATATCTATTACATTCGTCAGCAATTCCCGTCGTGTCAGATTTGCAATCCGACACAGAATAGTATAAGGATTTCCAATCCGCTAAAACAATAAACCAATATCCCGATGCCGTTATAAAAATGATGTTTAACAAGTTACACCATAGAACAAACACTACACCCACTCCCGCTGGCCGCGTGTGCCGCAAGGAGCAGGGCGACACCGCAACTGCAAACACCTATGCCTACTCGCCAAACAGCAAACAACACGCTGTAAGGCGTATTTACAACGGTCTTACCAACGAGCTTTAAAACCTGCGTTGTAACAATAACGGCAACCTTGCGCAGCAGACTGTTTACAGCGTTGTGAACACCACCACCTACCTTTTTTTTTTTGCTTTTCGTTTGCAAAAGTGCCAAAAAAAGTGTATTTTTGCAGTGAAAAAAAATGACCGATGAAAGCTCCCGAACAGATAACGAAAGTGGGATTACAAATCCAAAAACTCAATTGCGGTGGATTGCAAATCCGCCGCAACTGAAATCATAAAACAATGAAAAATAAAATATTTATTTTTACTTATTTAATAGTAGCGATAATGAATTTCGCATTTGCTCAAATAGATAGTAATAATATCAAAGAAGAATTAACTTCCGTTTTTCCGTATGCACACATTCAACCCTATAACATACAAGGAGATACAATAAGCCCTATTATTATTTATGATTCTGCAATATCAAAAAATATTAGAGGGGTTGTTGGGGTATATTTTAAATTTGGAGAAATGTCGGATACCATTGTTAATAACATCCATATTGGAGACGAGATTTTTAGAAATATTGGAAATATTCAGGTTGACTCCATAAAAATCTTATCAATTGTGATCATTCAAGAAGATGATAATCGAATACTTTTATCTTATAGAGATAGTGGTCAAGAAAAAAAAATGTTCAATTATTACGAGAGAAAAATATATCCTTATATTGTAAGAAACATAAGATATTCTCAAATGGACATATATAACTCTGAGAGTTTTAATAATATATATATATGTTGGACTTTTCCGTTTTATATCATTAGATATAAAAGTTCATAATGTTGTTGAAGAAATTGCCTTTCCTCTAAAATCCATATTAAAAGACAAAAATAACTAACAATATACCAGATACAAAAAACAATCAATGCCCCGCCGCACCACGCATATAGCCCCAGCATGCCCCACAGCCACCAACGCCTGCGGAAGGCTTCTGCGTGTGGACGACGGCACGGGATACCGGATTTGATTATTTTTTGGATTTTTCGCTTGCAAAAGTGCCAAAAAAAGTGTATTTTTGCAGGTTATTTCCCAAAAGTGCACTAACTGCCATTTTGGAGTGTAATAAGTTGAAATACAGAAAGTAATTTTATTCAACATATATTTAATAATCTTAAAAAACAAACTAAAATGTCACAAATTATTGGAATTAAAGGACGTCAGATCCTGGATTCGAGAGGCAATCCAACTGTAGAAGTAGAAGTTTACACCGACCAAGGAGCTTTTGGCCGCGCCGCCGTGCCTTCGGGCGCATCCACCGGCGAACACGAAGCCTGCGAACTTCGCGACAACGACGAAAAAGTGTTTATGGGTAAAGGCGTTTTGAACGCTGTGCAGAACGTAAATAACGTACTTAATGAGGAACTTAGAGGTATGTACGTGCAAGACCAGCGCGCTATCGACAACCGCATGATCGAGCTCGACGGTACCAAAAACAAAGAGAAACTGGGCGCCAACGCCATACTCGGTGTATCGCTTGCCTGCGCCAAGGCCGCCACTATGGAGACCGGCCAGGAGCTGTACCGCTATCTCGGCGGCACAGCCGGCAACACCCTGCCCATTCCTATGATGAACATCCTCAACGGCGGTGCTCACGCCGACAATCCTGTTGATTTTCAGGAGTTTATGATAATGCCCGTGGGAGCTCCCACATTCTCCGAAGCTCTGCGTATGGGTGCCGAAGTGTTCCACAACCTGCGCAAAGTACTGAAAGACAAAGGTATGTCCACCAACGTGGGCGACGAAGGCGGCTTTGCTCCCAACCTCGGCTCCAACGAGGAGGCTATCGAAGTGATACTGCAGGCCATCGAAAAGGCCGGCTACCGTCCGGGCGAAGATGTGTACATCGGCCTCGACCCCGCTTCGTCGGAATATTATCTGAAAAATGAGAATATGTATGAGCTAAAATGGTCCACCAAGGAGAAACTTACTCCCGCACAGATGGTTGATTTCTGGAAAGACTGGGTTACCCGTTACCCCATCATCAGCATCGAGGACGGTATGGCCGAAGACGACTGGGACGGCTGGAAACTCCTTACCGACACCATCGGCGACCGCTGCCAGCTGGTGGGCGACGACCTGTTTGTTACCAACGTGGAACGTCTGCAGATGGGTATCGAACGTAAGGTGGCCAACTCCATCCTTATCAAGGTGAACCAGATTGGCACCCTCACCGAGACCATCGACGCCATCAACCTTGCTTACCGCAACGGCTACACTGCCATTGCCAGCCACCGTTCGGGCGAGACCGAGGACACCACCATTGCCGACCTCGCCGTGGCTATGAACACCGGCCTTATCAAGACCGGCTCGGCAAGCCGCACCGACCGTATTTGCAAGTACAACCAGCTGCTCCGTATCGAGGAGGCTCTCGGCGACGAGGCTTTCTATCCCGGAAAAACGTTCAAATACGCCAAATAAAATTTTCATATTATTTAATGAAAGGGAGCCAGTTCGGTTCCCTTTCTTTTTTTGTAGAAAATGCAATAAAATAGTGGTTGTTGCGTTATTTTTTTTAAAATCGTCTTTATGAAAAAACGTTTATTCTTTTCCATTTTGTTGGGTTTACTAATCCCTATTTCCGTTTTATGCCAACCCTCGGTTGTTGAATTTCCTGGCTCTTTCGTGGGAAATGTGAAGAGTTGTAAAAGTGTTATTAAGTTCCCCATTTCTGAAGGAAGACATCTCCCTTCAGGTGAAGAAAGAGTGATTTATTTTAATATAAGTCGTTCTGGAATGGAAGAAGAGACCATTTATCCCGACGGAAGCAAGACTAGCCAAACAATTGTTCAAAAGACTGGCAAAAAGCAGATAAACTCTGTACATAAAGATGCTTCGGGGAGGACTGTTAGATATTACACAGAAACGTGGGATTCGCTTGACGGAAAAATTGTGAAAGAAACGAGAACCAGAACGAGTGTAAATAGTGTAGAAAACAAGGAAAAGACAGGTTTTCTCACATATGAATACGACACGGTAGAGAATAAAACTTATATTACGTCCTATCAAGAAGGTATACCAATTTCACAAACTGTTGAAACGCGGGATTATTCAGGACTTCTGATAAAGGATGTTTGGTATCATTGGGGTTGGTTTTATCAAAAGTCAGAAGAAAGAGGTCTTCTAAAGGGGTCAAGAAGCAATATATCAATAAGTACTTCGTATATTTACAATGCCAAGGGTAAATTGATACAAACAATAGAATATCACTATGGTATAGAGGGAGTTACATCAAGAAGTGTAAGTTATTACGACAAAAATGGACGTGAGACAAGAAAATGTGTCTATGACCCGGATGACTATATCAACAGTGAGATAAAGATATCGTATGACTCAAAAGGAATGGTTACACAAAAGGCTTTCAAGTACTTTAATGATGGTGAAACTACCACTCTTGTCGAAAAATATGTAATAAAATACGACAAACAGGGCAATTGGATTTTTCGCCAGGCCTTTGTAAACGGAGAATTGTATTATACCGATACCCGAGAGATTGAGTATTGGGATTAGATGTCGTTTTATTTGATCGACTGCATATCCACCAGCTTTTTGTAAAGTCCGTTCTGTGCCATTAGCTTTTGGTGGTTGTACGTCTCGACGAAATGTCCGTGGTCGAGAACACCACCATTGCCGACCTCGCCGTGGCTATGAACACCGGCCTTATCAAGACCGGCTCGGCAAGCCGCACCGACCGTATTTGCAAGTACAACCAGCTGCTCCGTATCGAAGAGGCTCTCGGCGACGAGGCTTTCTATCCCGGAAAAACGTTCAAATACGCCAAATAACATTTTCATATTATTTAATGAAAGGGAGCCGGTTCGGTTCCCTTTCTTTTTTTGCAAAAATGCAATAAATCAGAACTTTTGACGTTATTTAATAAACATCAAAAAACACAAAAAGATATTTTGTTTTACTGGTGTTTTAAATGTCAGAACGTTATGAAAATCAGGACAATAATATTTGCGTTTTTGGCTTTGCTGCCGATGGTTGGCTTTTCGCAAGCGCTTGTTGAATGGAATTTCGCTGGAAAGGTGAGGAAGGTGGTTTGCAACGGATACCTCTTCGACAGCGTATGCAAACCACATTGGGACAGCGACACAACACGTTTCTATTCTCACAAAGGTATTTTCACTACCGAAGTGAAGACGCGAAGCGGGAACAGTTTGCGCGAGGAGTCGTTTAACGATATTTCCAGCGGAGAATTATATTCTCATACGGTAAGTCTTTACGACTCCCTTTATGGCAATATGAGGCCGCGTTCTGTTATTACCAAACATCCCGACGGCAGTACAAGTGTCACCACCGAATATAAGTATGTTTTCGACACAACCGAGAACAAATTGTATGCCTACCAATATAAGTCCGGAAAACTTGCCCGTATGGATGTGACTACCTTTGACAACATCGCATTGCCCGTGAAGGCGGTCATTTATTATTTTGGTGAAAAGGACACGATTACAGAGCATTTAGGATACGATAAAAGTATTTTGAGTAAAATCGTATCAAGCTATCATTATGTTTATGGGAATTCTCTAAATCTTTTGCAAACAATTGAATATAAGTATTATAAAGAGGGAGTGTGTGAAAAGAATGTTTGGTTTTTCGATTCCGACGGAAACGTGATAAAAATAGCGAAATACGACCCCGACGACGAGCTTATGAATGAGCTAGTTATGAAATACGACAAACACGGCAACCTAACCAAAAGGGTAATAACTTATTACAATCTCGACGAGGTGGAGAAACACACCGACGAGTACAAGTACAAGTACGACAAGCACGGCAACTGGGTGGAGAAACGCTTCTTCGCCAACGGCGAATGTTATATGACCTCCTCACGTTCGATTGAGTACGAGGAGTGATAGTATAAGTTCCTTAATAATAATGTTTTATGTAATATCGTAACGTGCGTTACCTTAACGGCTGTTACGATAATTGTTTTTGTGTTCCTTTTTCAATTTTTATCTGAACGACTGCATATCCACCAGCTTTTTGTAAAGTCCGTTTTGATTCATTAGCTGTTGGTGGCTGCCCGTTTCTATTATCCGTCCGTGTTCGAGGACAATGATTTTGTCGGCGCCGGCAATGGTCGAGAGGCGGTGTGCTATAACAATGGCGGTGCGGTTTGTGAGCACGCGGTTGAGGGCGTCCTGCACAAGACGTTCCGACTCGGTGTCGAGGGCCGAGGTGGCCTCGTCGAGGATGAGGATGTCGGGGTTGGAAAGTATGGCGCGTGCTATGCAGATGCGTTGTTTCTGTCCGCCCGAGAGGCGGTCGCCGCAGTCGCCGATGTTGGTCTGATAACCGTTGTCGAGCTGCATAATAAAGTCGTGGGCGTTGGCAATTTTGGCAGCCTCCTCCACCTGTTGTTGGGTGGCGTTTTGGTAGCCGAAGGCTATGTTGCCGAAAACGGTGTCGTTGAACAGTATGGTGTCCTGCGACACTATGCCGATATGGCTTCGCAGCTGCGGGATGGAATACTCCCGTATGTCGTTGCCGTCGATAAGCAGCTGTCCGGCGGTGCAGTCGTGGAAACGCGGTACAAGGTCGGCAAGGGTTGACTTGCCCGAGCCCGAAGGTCCTACAATGGCCACTGTTTCACCCTTGTTTATGGTAAGGTCGATGTTCGACAGGACTTCGGTTCCGGCGTTGTATTCAAACGACAAGTTGTTGAAAACGATGCTGTTGTGCAGTTGGTCGAAAGGCTTGGGATTTTCCTGTTCTACTATTGTGTCGGGGATTTCCATAAAATCGGACAGACGTTGTGTGCAGGCTGTCCCTTTTTTCATCTGCGAGATGGCTGTGGCAAAGTCCTTGGCGGGATTTATCATCAGCACAAAGAGCATTATGTAGGTGATGAAAAGTTCGGGCGTAAGTCCGTCGTCGTGGTTGAAAACCAAATAGGCACCGAAAACGAGAATCACTATCACCATGCTGTTGCCGAGGAAGTCGCTCACGGGCGAGGCAAGGTCGATGCGACGATAGACTTTGTTGCGCAGGCGTGTGTACGACTCGTTGAAACGACGGAACCTCTCGTTGGAGAAGTCGATGGCGGTGAAGGATTTGATGATACGCACTCCCGAAATCGTCTCTTCGGTGAGGGAGGTGAGGTAGGAAGTCTTTTCCTGAAGTGTCTGCGAGTTGCGGCGCAGATGCCGTGTGATGCGCGAAATAACGAATCCGATAATGGGCAGCAGAAGCAGAGCAAAAACGGTTAGTTTTATATTAATGTAGAATAGAAGTATGAGGTATAACAATATGGTAATAACTGCGATAACGAGCTGCTGTATGGAAAGAAGCACGTTTTGGTCGAACTCGGTGATATCGTTGCTGAAACGCGATATTACATCGCCTTTGCGCGAGCTGGAGAAATAGGAGAGGGGCAGGTTGGTAATTTTGGAGTAGAGACGGTCTCGGATGTCGCGTATGGCATAGTTGCGTATGTTGCAGATGCGCACTATGGCGAAATAGGTGAAGACGTTTTTCAGCAGGTATTGCGAACAGAGTATCAGCGCGAAAAGCAGCACGGCCTTGTGTTGGCCGAAACCTATCATCCAGCCGTAGAGCTGGTTTAGCAACTGGTTTAGCTGGTTGGGGTCGTTGTCGGGCTGGGCGCCGCTGTCGGGCGGGAAGAGGATTTTCAGGAAGTCGGTGATGGAGAGTATGGTGGTGAGGGTGAATACTACGGAGAAAATGACGAGAATGGTGTACACCACCAGCTGTCCGCGGTAGGGCCGCAGAGTTTTCAGCAGGAAGCTATTGGTGGCATTTTTCCGCATATATGCCTGCGATGGTTATTTTATTTTCAGTCCCACGTAGTTGTGCGGGGTTATGTTGCGAATACGCTGTTTTACGTCGTCGGCCACGTCGAGGGTCTCCACAAAGTCGGCGATGGTTTGTGCGTTCACCTTGCTGTTGGTGCGGGTGAGCTGTTTCAGTGTCTCGTAGGGGTTGGGGTAGCCCACGCTGCGCAATATGGTCTGGATGGCTTCGGCCACCACGGCCCAGTTGTTCTCGAGGTCGTTGTACAGCTGCTGTTCGTTGAGAATCAGCTTGCCGAGACCTTTCTCGAGCGAGTTGAGGGCTATCAGTGTGTGAGCTATGGGCACTCCTATGTTGCGGCTCACTGTGGAGTCGGTAAGGTCGCGTTGCAGGCGCGAGATGGGCAGTTTGTGCGACAGGTGTTCGAAAATGGCGTTGGCCAACCCGAGGTTGCCTTCGGCGTTTTCGAAGTCGATGGGGTTTACCTTGTGCGGCATTGCTGACGAGCCCACTTCGCCCTCTTTAATCTTCTGTTTGAAGTATTCCATCGAGATGTAGGTCCAGATGTCGCGGCACAAGTCGATGATTATCACGTTGATACGTTTACAGGTGTCGAAATAGGCGGCCATATTGTCGTAGTTCTCTATCTGGGTGGTGTATTGCAGACGTTGCAGGTGCAGGTGGTCGGCCACGAAATTGTTGGCAAACGACTCCCAGTCTATCTCAGGATAAGCCACGTAGTGTGCGTTGAGGTTGCCGGTGGCGCCCCCGAACTTGGCGTTGAAGGGTATGTTGGCGAAATGTGCCATCTGTTGCCGCAGGCGGTAGGCGAACACTTTGAACTCCTTGCCGAGAGTGGTGGGCGAGGCGGGCTGTCCGTGGGTGTGTGCCAGCATCGGTATCTCTTTCCATTCGTCGGCTCTTGCGTCGAGCAGGTCGGCGATATGGGCGATGGCTGGCATCAGCACTTCGTCGTGACAGTTTTTCAGCATCATCGGCATGGAGGTGTTGTTGATGTCCTGCGAGGTGAGTCCGAAGTGTATAAACTCCTTGTATTCAGCAAGATTGAGTTCGTCGAAACGGCGTTTGATGAAATATTCCACGGCTTTCACGTCGTGGTTGGTGGTTTTTTCTATTTCCTTCACTTCGAGGGCGTTTTCCTCGCTAAAGTTCTGGTATATTGCCCTGAGTTTGGGGCAGTTGGCTTTGTCGAAGGATTTGAGCTGCGGCAGCGGTATGTCGCACAGGGCGATGAAATATTCTATCTCCACTGCCACGCGGTAGCGTATCAGGGCTTGTTCGGAGAAATATCCGGCAAGGGTTTCTACTTTGTTGCGGTAGCGTCCGTCGATGGGGCTGATGGCTTGTAGTGTGTTCATAGTTTATATTGTGTTGTTTAAAAATTGGTATGTGTCGAGAATTTTACGGAATTTCCTGTCCTGACAGGCTTTTACCAGGGCTTCGAGATATATGCTGTTGTGCATGTCGGTTCCAAGGAAGTCGGTCCAGCCGTTGGCTATGTATTTGTTGCACTCAACAATAGTCCGTTTGCTGTAAAAGCCTGTGAAAGAGGTTATGTTGGACTGGAAATACACTCCTTGGTCCTTGAGTCGTTTGGGTATTTCGGGATGTTCGTAAAAGTATATGTAACGTTCGGGATGGGCAAGGATCACTTCATGTCCCATTTTCTGCAATTCGAAAACAAGTTCGTTAATGCCGAGGATGGCTTGGTTGAACGAGAATTCGATAAGCAGGTACTGGTTGTTCATTTTCAGGAACCGATTTGTTTCCAGCCTTTTGCGGAAGCCGCTGTCCACGAGGTATTCGCCACCCACTATCAGTTCCATCTTTATGTTTTGCTCGGAGATGGCTTGTCGCAGCTTTTCGGCCCGTTCCAAAATGTCTTCGTCGTTTTTGAATTTATATGACTGAAAATGAGGTGTTAGACAGATTTTTGAGTATCCTAGTTCAGCCATTCGTTGAATACACTGGATAGAAAAATCGTAACTGTGTGAACCGTCATCGACATTGGGAATGAGATGCGAGTGGATGTCGGTTTTCAGTACTTCGAGAGTGCCGTCGGGGTCGATTTTTTTGCGAAAAATATCGAAAATCACTGGTGTATGTATTTTGTTATTCAATTCGTGTTATCTCGGCGCCTATGTCGCGCAGACGCTGGTCGATGTTTTGGTAGCCTCGGTCTATCTGTTCGATGTTGTCGATACGGCTTTTTCCTGTTGCCGATAGTGCGGCGATGAGCAGTGCCACGCCGGCGCGTATGTCGGGCGAGCTCATGCGTATGCCGCGAAGGTTGTGTTCGCGGTTGAGGCCTATCACCGTGGCGCGATGCGGGTCGCAGAGTATTATCTGAGCACCCATGTCTATCAGTTTATCAACGAAGAACAGGCGGCTTTCGAACATCTTCTGGTGTATCAGCACGCTGCCGTTGGCTTGAATGGCCACCACCAGGGCTATGCTTATGAGGTCGGGGGTGAAGCCGGGCCACGGGGCGTCGGATATGTGCATGATGGAGCCGTCCATGAAACGTTCCACGGTGTAGTGTTCCTGTGCCGGTATCAGCAGGTCGTCGCCCATTTGGAATATCTCCACTCCCAGACGGCGGAACACCTGGGGTATCATTCCAAGATGCTCCATGCCGACGTTGCGGAGCTTTATCTCTGATTGCGTCATGGCGGCGAGGCCTATAAAACTGCCCACTTCAATCATATCGGGCAGCAGACGGTGGGTGCATCCTTTAAGCGATGTTACTCCGTTGATGGTAAGCAGGTTGGAACCGACACCCGAGATGTCGGCACCCATACGGTTGAGCATTTTGCAAAGCTGATAGACGTAAGGCTCGCAGGCGGCGTTCATTATGGTGGTGGTGCCTTTGGCCAGCACGGATGCCATAATGATGTTGGCGGTTCCTGTTACCGAAGCCTCGTCCAAGAGCATGTAGCAGCCTTGCAGGTTGTCGGCTTGTATGGTGTAGTATTGGTAGTTGTAGTTGATTTTGGCTCCGAGTTTTTCGAAACCGATGAAGTGTGTGTCGAGGCGGCGTCGGCCTATCTTGTCGCCGCCGGGCTGTGGGAAGATGGCTTTGCCGAAGCGCGACAGCAGGGGTCCTGCCAGCATTATTGAGCCGCGCAGTTTGGAGGCGGCGTCGCAGAACTCGTCGCCTTCGAGTTTGGAGAGGTCTATGTTGTCGGCCTGGAAAGAGTAGGTGTCGGTGCTCAGCCGCTCCACTTTTACGTTGATAAGCCGCAGTATGTCGATGAGTTTGTTTACGTCGCGTATGTCGGGGATGTTTTCGATAACCACCTTGTCGGAAGTGAGTACGGTGGCGCATATCACCTGCAGGGCCTCGTTTTTGGCGCCTTGGGGGATTATCTCGCCCGACAACTGTTTACCGCCTATTATCTCGAAAGAACTCATATTGCGTTTTGTTATTTACCGTTAGTTAGCCTGTTTGTTGTTCTGGAAATTTTTGTTTTTCTTGTTGGCTTTCACTTTTACCGAGTTGGCCTGATGTTTCTGACCCTGTTTTTTCTTGATGCGGTTGGGGTTCTGGTTTTTGTTGCTATGGGTGTTGCCGTCTTCGTATTCTTTGTTGGCAAGGAGTTGGAAGTCATCGCGGAGTTTCAGTTTTCCGGTGCTGAGTTGGTCGAACTGTTCGAAAATGATGTCGTCGCTTACGGTGTTGCGGTTCCATACGAGGTATGAGCGTTTCATCTGGTGGGCGATGAGCTCGATAAGCACCTCTTTTTCTTCGCCTTCGGGGTAGTCCGACACTTTTTCTATCAGGTCCTCGAGGACTTTGCCGTAGTGGCGGTAGTTGATGTGGTTTGTCTTGTATTTCAGAGGTCTGGGCTCGAAAGTGATGTTGTTTTCGTGCGAAACGGGGTAGGGGCTGTCCACATCAAGCTCGAAATTCGACATCAGCAGCAGGTGGTCCCAGAGTTTGTGTTTGTAGTCGGTTTCCTCCTTCACTTTGGGGTTCACCTGTGCCATAACGTTTACTATGCAGGCTGCCACGGCGTTGCGCTTGTCGCGGTCTTCGATAGTTTTGGCGTAGTCTATCAGTTTGTAGATGTTGCGTCCGTAGTCGGTTATCTGCAGTTTCGGTCTTTTGGTGTTGTATTCCATGTTTTTACGTTAGAGTGATGTTCTATTAAAGTGCAAAGATACGATTTTTTTACGAGTTTTCGGTATTTTTTTGCTGTTGTATATTATTCTTCGCTGTCGCCCGGGTCCTCTTCTTCCTCGTAGAGGTCGTCGTCGCCGGCATCCTCGAATGTCTCCATTTTCTTGGTGAATTTGGACACTTCGGAGGCGTTTGTTACGAGGCGGTAGCGGTAGGTGCCGTCGGAGGTCTTAACCTCGCGAGTTTTGGCGCCGCGTATCAGGTCGTCGAATTCCACGAAGCTCGATTTCACAAGCATTATGTGCTTGGTCATATCGTAGTTGAAGTAATACCAATGGTCTTTGGCAATTTGCAGATAAACGATGAGTCGTGTGCCTGTCTTGCGTTTCACGTACTGCATTTTGGTGCGTACCTGCTTGTGTATCTGTATTTTGCCAACGCTGGTGAGGGTGGCTATGCCGTTTGTGTAGTAGCCGAAGCCCTGCAGGTATTTCCATTTGATATTGCCGAAGAAGAGGGTGTACTTGAACGGGTCGGGGATTTTGCCGAAATCGCCGCTACCCACGTAGTCGCTGTACACTTCTTCGCCCTTTTCGCCCATCGAGGCGAGGAGAGCCTTGTGCATCATCGGGTTTTCGAGGTCTGCAGGTGCAAGGCCGAGGTCGTCGGCGATGTACTGTCCCATCATATTGAGGGCTTCTTCGGCCAACGGGAATTCGAATCCGAACAGCATGCTGATGTCGCATTCATTTTTCTGGTCGTCCACTTTTATGCTGCCGTAGGAATAGGTCTTAACGGCGTCGCTCTGTTTTATGCCGAAATTAAGCGTGCCTTCGCCTTCCACCTCGCAGGTCTGTGTCTTGAGGGCCAGGTAGTTGCCAGCCACTTCGGCGATGTTTTCAAGTTTTTCGTGGGTTGCTATGCGGTATTCCTTGCGAATCTTGTCGTAGGTGAGGAATCCGGCGGCGCCGAGTATCTCGTTGTCGGCGGCTTTGTCCTTGGTAAGGAATGCGCTGTATGGCTTGATATCTTCGGGGTTGAAGAGAATCGAAGCCGTCATGCGGTTGTTCTTGCTGTCGGTGGGTATCTCATCCACAGGTATTTCGATGTGCTGCGGGTCGATATTGCCTTTGAAACGCAGGAATCCGAGTTCTTCGCCGTCTTTCACGCAGTTGTGTACCAGCTGCACTCCGCCTTCGAAGAGATAGTCCTTCTCCTGAGCGTTGACGGTTATGTTGCCCATGTAGCGGAAAGCGGGACTTAGTTTGAAGTCGGCGCTGTCGCTCACGAAGCCCTTACCCCACGAAACGCCTTGTGCATTGGGCATCACGGTGCTCAGCAGTATTTTCTGCACTTTCTTGTTTTCGTCGATGTAGTCGATGGTGGCAGAGCCTGAGTACATTGTACGCGACGAAATGTCAACCGAGGCATCGTACATCAGGTGGTATTTCTCTTCGGTGTCGGCAAGAATGCGGGCTTTTTCGAGTTTTGCCATCTTGCCTTTGGCTTGGATTTCCAGGCTGTCGCCGGCCGGTGCTATGGCGGCGTCGGCAACATACACAAGGAACACGTTTTTGGCCGTCATGCGTGCCTGGTTGTAGCGGAACACGCCTTCGGTGGAGTAGAAGTTGAGGCTGTCGAGTTTTGGCGAGGTGCCTACGAAAAGGGCTCCGGGCATGCCTTTATGCACGCGCTGGCGTATGTCGAGTTTTTCCATGCCGCCGGTGTTTTCCGACTTGCTGTTCTTAAGCGACAGCTCCTGTTTGTCCATGGCCCATGAGGCTTTGTCGATATAGACGGCGTAGTTCATCATGGGCAGGGTTACGCGGTTTATCTCCTCGTTGCTAACAATGTCGCCCTTGCGGTTCTTGTAGTCGATGTTGGTGCGCACGTTGTTGGCCCAGAAAGCCCAGTCGTCGAAGAGGGTGGACTTGACTCTGAACATGGAGCGGTCCGATTTCATTTCGGTGCGACGCATGTTGAAAGTGTCGGCAGTTATCTCGGCGTCGAGCAAAGTAGCCACGCCTGAGCCTATCAGTCCCTGCGGACGCAGAATCAGATGTCCTGCCAGCTGTGTCTCTTTGTGGTACATGCGGAACGGGTCTCTCTTGCTACGCTGTGCTATGATCATCTCGTCGCGGTAGGGGTACCAGCGTTCGTTGGCTTTGCCGATCTGTGCGTCGGGGAAGTCGGTGCCGCCGGCCAGCTGTTCGGTGATGTAGAAAGTGTCGGTGGTGGCGTACATCGAGTCGGGAAGGAACACTATGTCTTTGCTCTTGGTAACGGAGCTTAGATATGCCACCTCGCCTTGTCCGAGGAATCCTTTGTAGCTGAGGTCGATGGTTTTGTTGTAGTGGCCCTTGCCGCCGTACATGGGCAGACCGTTTTTCGGGGTGTTCATCACAAAACCGAGCGAGTAGTCGGGCTGCACGCGCAGGGGTTCTTTAATTTCGGGGAAGATGCCTGCCGAGTTGAGGCTTCCGGCAAACACAAGGCTGTCGGTCTCGAATTTCAGCATCTTTTTGATGGTGAAAGGCTCGAGGGTGTAGAAAAAGCGTTTGCGGTCGTAGCCGGGGATGCGAGCGGCTTTGTTGTCGTAGTACACATAGCTTTTCTCCTTGCTGTTGAAAATGGGGTAGTCCTTGGTGCGTTTCAGGCTGGAATGGTTGTCGGGGGCGTCGATAAGTATCTCGCCGACGAGCTGGTTGATAGGCGATTTCACGCGTTCCCACTTGGGCGGGTTGGTAAAGGATGTAACGGAGAACCACATCGAGTCGATCTGCGGCAGGTCGAGTTTGAACTGGTCGTAGAGGAAGGTGCTGTTGGACACGATCATCTCGAAACGACCGGCGTTGATGTATCCGTCGAAGAGGATGTCGCGGTTTTTCTTCACCACAATTTTCTGGTCTTTAGGATAGATGGCCACTTTCTGCGAGTCGCTCACCACGAATTTCTCCACACCTTCCATCTTCAGGTCGTAGCTCTTGAGGTCGAGCACGGCGTTGGAGGTGTTTTTGGTGGCCGACACAAGGTTGATGGCGTCGTAGTCTATGTCCTTGGCTTTGGCGTAGGCCTTCACGTAGTCGAAGAGTTTGTCCTTTGCGGTAACGCGTCCGCTGCCTTCTTCAAAGGTCACCAGACCTGCCTTGGCAAGGTTGTGAATCATCTGCTTGGCCTGTATCAGGTCCATTTTTATGAAGATGGAGAATTCGTCGATGAAAAATTCGTGCTGACCTTCTTTCTTGCAGTAGAGATACACCCTTTGCAGCGGGCTTATCTGGTCGATGCCCTGAATTTTCATGTATTTGTCGAGGGTGTAGTAGTCGCTCGACTCGAAGGAGGAGAACGACTGGGCTCCCTGCTGGCGCAGCATCGATATGTCGAGGATGTCGTCGTCGAGTTTCCAGATTATCGACTCGCAGTACATGTCCAGAGCGTGGTAGGTGTTGTTGTAGGGACTGTAGTAGTTGCGTTTGCTGTCGTTGATAATCATCACCTGCTTGTTGGCGGGTATGTAGCGCACCGAAACGCCGGAGTTGGTTATGGAGTCTTGGTCGATGTAGATGGTTATGCTGGCCTTGTCGGAATATATCTGCTCGGGGGCGATGGTGAATTTGAAGGAGTTAACGATGAGGAAACATTTGCCGTTGCGGTAGAAGATGAGGTTTGCCGACGATGTGGCGTCGGAGGTGAGGAACTTGTTGCCGTTCATCATAAAGCTGCCGCTGTAGTCCACGTTCTTCACAATGTCCTTGAGCACGAAGTTCTTGGTGTACGACTTGAATTTCGGGAAAGTGTATTTGTCCTTGTCCATGGGCATGGTAACATGTTCGTCGAGATGTCCGAGGATAGGTTCTTTGAAATATTTGTGGTTGACAAATACCACGGAGTCGGCGCTGAATTTTGGGAATTTGGTGTTGGCCTCGTATCTTTTCAGCTTGGCGTAGCATTCGTTCACCGAAAGTCCTGTGCGGCTCCAGTCCACGCGGCCGCCGCGTCCCAGCCATTTGTTGGAGTTGTAGTAGTAAACGCCGGTGGTGCCGTACAGCGAGCACATCTCTTTGTCGGAACCGTAGTGCAGCTCGAAAGATTTGTCGAAAACGATGGTGGGCTGGCCGTTGTCGAGCTTGAATTTGAAGGTGCTGCCAGGCTGGTACTCCCATTTCGAGCTTTTGGAGGCGAAGATGGTGTTTTTCTCGATAAGGTTGGTGGTGTATTCGAACCAGTCGCCCAAATCCCTGAGTTTCTTCATCTTTTCGGTGCATTGCAGCCATCCGTCGAAGTTGCCGCCTTTGTTGACGACTTTCTGCACGGCGATGAAATCGGACATGTCGGAGGGTTTGCATTTGAGTTTCACCATCTGGTTGGATATGCCCACCACTTTGGTTCTCATGTCGGGTGTGAGCTCGCTCCAAACGCCGAGGTATTCCGATATAAGTTTGGCGTAGGCCTGCTGTTGAGCCTTGTCGGCGCCTTTGTCCTGGTCGAAGAAAGCCCTCAGTTCGTCGGTGTATTTGCCTGTGGTAAAGGTGAAGGTGTTTTTGCCTTTTTGTTGCGCACCCGCAAAAGTTGCTATGCACAATGCAAATAAGATAATTGCTATTTTTTTCATTATCAATAAGTTGTTTGATATTGTATAGTTTCTTGTTTTGTCAATCGAATTGCAAAGATAGCAAAAGGTTGGCAACGTTTTTCGTCTGCCGCGGATAAGTTATTAAAACTGCGTTGGTGATAAGTCCGGACAAGCGTTGGAACCACTTTTTCAGAAATTGCGGTTGGCAATGTCCTTGTGGATTTTCGCCCATTGTTTTTCCGGCAGTTTCACTCCCACCACGGAAACGATGTTGCCCGAGAGCAGTTTGCCGATGTTGGCGGCCGTTTCAATGTCGTATCCGGCGGCGAAGCCGTACAGGAACCCTGCTGCGTAGAAATCGCCGGCGCCGGTGGAGTCCACCGTTTTGTGCTCCGAAATGCCTATTTCCCATATCTGGTCGCCGCTTTTCACAAACGAACCCTGCTTGCCCACTTTCACAATGGCTATCTGGCATAATCTGGCTATTTCGTCGAGAGCCTCGTGCGGCGACTTCCCGGTGAACGCCTTGGCCTCTTCTTCGTTGGCAAACAGTATGTCGACATTTTCTTTCACTATGTGTTTGAGGAAATCGAGGTTTTCTTCGACAATGTTGTACGAAGCGAGGTCCATGGACACCGACATGGAGTTGGCGGCGGCGATGGCAAGGGCTTTCGATACAAGGTCGTGGTTTTGAAGCATATAGCCTTCGATGTGAAGAATGTCGTAGCCTTCGAAAAGCTCTTCGGTGAGGTGTTGTGCCGACAATTCGAGAGCGGCGCCGAGGAAAGTGGCAAAGGTGCGTTCGCTGTCGGGCGATATTAGTGTGAGAGCGGTGCCGCTGGGGGTGTCGCTGTGGAGTAGGAGAGGGGTGGCGCCGCTGGCACGGATTTCGCTCTCGAACAGCTCGCCGATGTCGTCGTTGCCTACCATGCCGACAAAAGAGGCGTCGCCGCCGGCGCACGCTATCCCTCGGCAGGTGTTGCTCGCCGAGCCGCCCGGGACTAGTTTCTTGCGACATTTGCCGATAAACTTCTTCGCAGTAAGATATTGCCCGGAGTCAATTATTTGCATGCCGCCTTTTGGCAGACCGAGCAAATTCAGTAGCTGGTCCGATTCCAATAGTATCAGTTCGTCGGTAAGTGCGTTGCCCAAGCAAATTATTTTCTTCATCGGTGTGTTCTTGTTTGTTTACAATATGTTGCCGAGTTGTTCCTTGATTTTTTCCAGTTCGTCTTTCATTATCACCACAAGTTTCTGAATTTCAGTGTGGTTGGCTTTGGAACCTGTGGTGTTTATCTCGCGTCCCATCTCCTGTGCTATGAATCCCAGTTTTTTTCCTGTGCTTTCCGACAGTTCCATGGTTTCGCGGAAATAGTCGAGGTGTTTTTGCAGACGCACTTTTTCCTCGGTGATGTCGAGTTTTTCGAGGTAGTATATCAGCTCCTGCTCGAAACGGTTTTCGTCGACGGTGGTGCCAAGTTCTGCAAGGCTTTTGCGCAGACGTTCTTTCTGTTGCTCGATGCGTTCCGTCTCGAATTGCGGTATGAGGTTCAGTTTCTGTTGTATCAGGTCGATGTGCTTGTAGAAATCGGCTTTCAGTATCTCGCCTTCGTGCAGACGGGTCTCGTCCACAGTGTCGATAGCTTTCTGTATCTGCTGTGCTATGCTCTGCCACACTTCGTCGGTGATTTCAGTGTTTTGCGAGTTGTCCCACACCTCGGGACGACGCAGAACGTTGTCCATCAGACTTTTGGTGTCTTGTCCGAGACTGTCGTAAAGGGGTTTCAGTTCGTCGAAATAGGCTTTGGCAATTTCCTTGTTGATGTTGGTGGCGGCATTTTCGCCGTTTTCCTTGGTAAGGATGAAATCAATTTTTCCGCGCTCCAAGCGGTTGAGCATCGCTCTGATTTCCAGTTCTTTGTCGCGAAAATCGGTCGGTATCTTCACCGAAACGTCCAACTGCTTGCTGTTCAGCGTTTTGATTTCTACAGTATATACAGCCGAACCTGTTTCCTGCTGTATTTTGGCGAAGCCTGTCATTGATTTCATAAGTATATGTGTTTTATTGTGTTACGATGTTTTTCTTGAATTCTTCGGTGGCGAAGGTCTTGTATTCGCCGTTTTCGTTATAGATAAAGTACGCCGCTTTTATCTCGTCGTTGTTTTCGATATATTGTAGGGCTTTTTCCATGCCCATTGCCATAAAGGCTGTGGCGAAGGCGTCGGCTTTCCATGCGCTGTCGGCGATGACGGAAACGCTTAAAAGCGAGTGGTTTACGGGGTAGCCCGTGTGCGGGTCGATGGTGTGGGAGTATTTCACGCCGTCTTTCTCGTAGAACTTGCGGTAGTTGCCCGAGGTAACTATGGATTGGTCGGCAAGCGTTACCATGATATCCAACTGCCTTTCGGCGAACTGGCTCTCGGCCGGACGCTCCACGCCCACGGTCCATTGGCTGCCGTCGGGTTTGGCGCCTTTGGCAATCACTTCGCCCCCGATGTCGATGATGTAGTTTGTTATCCCTTTGGATTCGAGGTAGTTGGCCACGATGTCCACCGAATAGCCCTGCGCTATGGCGTTGAAGTCAAGCTCCGTTTCGGGACGCGCCTTACGGAGAATCTTGCTGCCGTCGTGTGTGATTATTTCTAACGGCAGGCCGGTGTATTGTCGCAGGCTGTCCACGGTGGCGCTGTCCAAGTCCTGTCCCTGTTTGAAACCGAAGCCCCACGCATTCACCAGCTTGCCCACGGTGCAGTCGAAATATCCGTCAGTCAGACGGTTTATCCGCAGCGATTTGTCGAGCATGTCGCAGAAAAGCTCGTTGAGCACCGAGTCGGCGTTACCGTTTATCCTGCGTATCAGCGAGTTGCCCACCCACAGCGAGGCCGTTTGGTCGAAATCGGAGAGTATGGAGTCGATTTCGGCGCTGAGGTCGCGGTTCTGGCTGTCAAAATAGATAATGGAGTAGTAGGTGCCCTGCGCCTCGCCCGTGACGGAGTGCTTTTGCAAAGGTTTGTCGCAACAGGCGAAAAACAGCAGCGTGATGCCCGAAATTATTGTAATACAGTGTTTTTTTATCAAAACCATGTCGCCGATTTTTTTGCAAAAATACGTTTTTTTTGCCGATTTTCGGGAAGTTTTTTCACCAATCAGTATTTTCACGCACAAAATCATCGTCCATTCCGGACGCATACCATGCGTCCCTTTTTGCGGCACGTGCGTTTTGTGCCAGTCCTACGGACTTTGTGCTACGCCATGCCCAGCCCCGTAGGGGCGGTATACCACAGGCAGTCGGGGTGTTCTCCGCCTTCGGTTATCGAAAGGTTCTCTGAACCTTTCTTCACCCCTGCAAATGAAAACGCCAAATGCAATATGAACCCCCAACGGGGGTGATATAATTAACGGGTAATTTATGGCAATTATTCACAAATTTATTTATTTTAGCGGTGTTCATCAACACTTTGTGTGTTATGTTAAAAATGTTGCGGTGGTTTTATTTTGACGTACGCAGTGCGTCCTTACATCCGAATTCCGAACTAATTTCCTAATTCCGATTTTTTTTCGTAATTTTGTACTTTCAAAATGCACCCTTTTATGGTAATAGGATACGACGCAAAACGTGTGTACAAAAACAAAACTGGCTTGGGAAACTACAGCCGTATGCTTGTCGGTGGAGTGGCACGCAACTGCCCCGACGCCGTGTGCAAGCTCTATTCTCCCAACATTTCCGGTCCCTTTGCCGATTTTTTTTCCGGTATCGACAACATAGAGGTGGTGCAGCCCAAGTTTTTCGGACGTCTGTCGCCCCATCTGTGGCGTAGCTACGGCATAGCGGCACGCCTCACCTCCGACGGGGTGGATATTTTCCATGGCCTTAGCCACGAGCTGCCGCATTTCATCCCCAAAAAGGTGAAAAAAGTGGTTACCATGCACGACCTCATAGTGTGGCGCTATCCCGAACTTTACAAGGCTTTCGACCGCACCGTGTACCGCACAAAGATGCGTCGTGCCTGCAAAATCGCCGACATTGTGGTGGCCGCCAGCGAGCAGACCAAACGCGACCTGCAGGAATTCCTTCACGTCCCCGAACAGAAAATCAGAGTCGTTTATCAGTCGTGCGACCCCATTTTCTGGCAGCCGGCGACCGACGAGGCAAAGCAGTCGGCGCGCGAGCGTTACAACCTGCCGCAGCACTATATAATATGTGTGGGCACCGTTGAGCGACGCAAAAACCAGGCCTCCGTGGTGGAAGCCCTCGCCAAACTGCCCGAAGAGCTTCATTTGGTGATAGTTGGCGGACACCGTACCAAGTACTACGACACCGTTGTTGCCACCATAAAACGGCTGGGACTCGAACCTCGTGTGCATATCATCGACAAAGCCCAGTTTGCCGATTTCCCTGCCCTCTACGCCAACGCTGTGATGTCGATGTATGTGTCGGAGTTCGAGGGGTTTGGCATTCCGGTGCTGGAGTCGATGTGCTGCGACACGCCGGTAATTACGTCAAACGTGTCGTCGATGCCCGAAGTGGCTGGCGATGCCGCTTTTTACGTGGAGCCCATGGATGTGGCCGACATCGCCGCCAAGGCACTGCAGCTCTACAGCGACGAGAGTCTCCGCCAACAGCTCGTGGAAAAGGGCAGGGCGCAGCGCAATAAATTCGCCACCGAGGTGATATCCCCCCAAATGGTTGATTTGTACAAAGAACTTGTGACAATTGGTAATTAGTAATCAGGGGGCAGTTGTCAGGGGGCAGTAGAGCCATGAATTGCGAAGCAAATGCGTTAGCATTCATGAACTCCTATGAAATAAATCAGTTTTGTGAACTAATCTGGGAAATCTCATAAATATTTTCGCCGAAGGCGAAAGCAATTTACTAGATTTAAAAGATTTCTTTCGCCGTAGGCGAAAAGGAGAAAAAATAAAAATTAAATGATTAATGGATATCTTCACGCCTTCACATCACCAATCAATTTATTCTCCGCACTTCGTGCTATCGAAAGGTTCACTGAACCTTTCTTCATCACTAATCGGTAAGTTCCAATAAGAAACGCAACTTTTTGAGATAAAACTGAGGCTGCAAAATGAATTTTTTTCCGGCAAGGAAAGGGGAAAATCCCCTGTCCCTTGCACAGATGG
>Ga0310697_10000909_pt1 | contig 37108 bp, 45 predicted proteins | sample 172DNAGHGlowgp2_FD_203883 | JGI IMG/M metagenome (GOLD analysis project Ga0310697, IMG submission 203883) | Sheep rumen microbial communities from Palmerston North, Manawatu-Wanganui, New Zealand - 1728 DNA GHGlow gp2 (v2) (version 2) | ecosystem: Host-associated > Mammals > Digestive system >... | reverse complement strand
CGGTAAAACCGTTGCACACCCTCCGCCGCTGCGGTCTTTTCCACGTCGCGGTTCCGCCGCGTTCTCCCTCTCCTGCCGCCCTTGTGGGCGGCACCCTCCCCCGCTGGGGGAGGGAAGGGGAGAGGGCGTCTTACATAGCGTCCACATAGCAGTCATTTTCCACAAAAATCCCCGCAAAACTTCTGATAATCCAACAAAAATCCCTCTTGACAGCAGGAGGGATTTTTGTTATCCTGTTACAGTCTGCGGGACTTTTGCGCCCTGGCAGATACTGCGATGAAGCGGGAGATTGCTCCGAATAGCCGGAGGTAACTTCCGTGGAGTATGTCCGGTGCCGCCTCCCTTGGCGGCACGCAATCGGGCGGCTGAGATTTTCCGAAGACTGTACGAAATCTGCGCGTATATCGTTCAGACGGGAAGAAACCGGCCAAGACCGGGGCAGCTGGACTTGTGACAGCCCCCCAAACGCCGGTTTGTTTTTCGTCCGAAGCCTGATACGCACGGTATGGTGGAAAGAAAATTTCATCCGTGCGGGCCAAACATGGCAGAGCCAATGCTGCCGAAAAAATGGAAAAAGGAAGGAAACACACCCATGGCAAGCACGAAGAAGCAGATCCGCATCCGTCTCAAGGCCTACGATCACCAGCTGATCGACTCCGCGGCCGAGAAGATCGTCGAGACCGCCAAGCGTTCCGACGCCAAGGTCTCCGGCCCCATCCCCCTGCCCACCCAGACCGAAGTGATCACCATCCTGCGCGCCGTCCACAAGTACAAGGACAGCCGCGAGCAGTTCGAGCGCCGCACCCACAAGCGCCTGATCGACATCATCAACCCCACCCAGAAGACGGTAGAGGCCCTGATGAGCCTGGAGCTGCCCGCCGGCGTGGAGATCGAGATCAAGCTGTAAGAAGCTGCGCTTCTCAATGAAGAATGAAAAATGAAGAAATTGAGGAATCGGCTCCGCCGATGAATTTAAAATAAGTCGCGCCAGCGACACCACCATTCTTCATTCCTTCATTTCGCTTCATTTCTTCATTTATATTTACACGCAACCCTTGCCCTGCCGACTTGCGTTAAGGCCGGGCGGGTCATGTTGCCAGCCTCTGCCGCCCGGCGGAACCCGCACCGGGGGGACATGCGCGGCAACCAATAACCTTGAAGGAGGAAATCATTCCATGAAGAAAGCCATCATCGGCAAGAAGGTCGGCATGACGCAGATCTTCGATGAGGCGGGAAAGGTCGTCCCCGTGACCGTCATCGAAGCCGGCCCCTGCGTGGTCGTGCAGAAGAAGACGGTGGAGAAGGAAGGCTATTCCGCCGTGCAGCTCGGCTACGCCGACGCCGCCGAGCGCCGTCTGAGCAAGCCGGAAAAGGGTCACTTTGACAAGGCCGGCGTTGCCGCCAAAAAGCACCTGAAGGAGTTCCGCCTGGAGAACGCCGCCGAGCTGAACGTGGGCGACGTGATCAGCGCCGACACCTTCAAAGAGGGCGACCACATCGACGTGACCGGCACCAGCAAGGGCCACGGCTACCAGGGCGCCATCAAGCGCCACGGCGCCCAGCGCACGCCCACCAGCCACGGCGGCGGTCCCGTCCACCGTCACGCCGGTTCCATGGGCTCCACCTCGTCCCCCAGCCGCATCTTCAAGGGCCACATCGGCGCCGGACAGATGGGCGTGGACCAGGTCACCGTCCAGAACCTGGACGTGGTGAAGGTGGACCCGGAGCTGAACATGATCGTCGTCCGGGGCGCGATCCCCGGCCCCAAGGGCGGCATCGTCTATCTGAAGAACACCGTGAAGACCATCGTGGAGAAGAAGGCTGCCACCGCCGTCAGCGTCAACCCGCAGAAGCAGAGCGGCCGCGGCAATCCGCAGAAGGCCTCCGCTCGTACCAGATAAGGAAAGGAGCGTGTCGTAAATGCCGAAAGCAGCATTGTTTGATATGTCCGGCAACAGAGCCGGCGAGGTGGAGCTCTCCGAAGCCGTCTTCGGGATCGAGCCCAACGAAAACGCCGTCCACGCTGCGGTCAAGAACTATCTGGCCAACCAGCGCCAGGGCACCCAGAGCGCGCTCACCAAGGGCGAGGTCGCTTACTCCACCATCAAGCCCTGGAGACAGAAGGGCACCGGCCGCGCCCGCGCCGGTTACAAGGGCTCTCCCGTGTGGTACCACGGCGGCGTAGCCTTCGCCCCCAAGCCCCGGGATTACCGCTACAGCCTGAACAAGAAGGTCCGCCGCCTGGCCCTCAAGAGCGCCCTGAGCGCCAAGGCCGCCGGGGAAGAGATCGTCGTCATCCGCGACATGAAGATGGACGAGATCAAGACCCGCACCTTCGCCGAGCTGCTGCGCAAGGTCGGCGCCGACGGCAAGACCCTGGTGGTCACCGCCGGACCCGACACCAACGTGGTGAAATCCGCCCGCAACATCGCCGGTGTGGAGACCGCCATGGCCAGCGTCCTGAATCCCTACGCGGTGCTCTGCAACACCCGCCTGGTGATCGCCGAGGACGCCCTGGCCAAGATCGAGGAGGTGTACGCATGAAACGTACCGCTTACGATGTTGTGATCCGCCCCATCATCAGCGAGCAGTCCATGGAGGACATGGACATCAAGAAGTATGTCTTTGAAGTCGCCCCCGACGCCACCAAGGTGGAGATCGCCCGGGCCATCGAGGAGATCTTCGACGTGCGCGTCATCAAGGTGAACACCCTGCACGTGCGCGGCCGCGCCAAGCGCGTGGGCGCGAACCCCGCGGGTCGGACCAAAAACTGGAAGAAGGCCGTGGTCAAGCTGAGCGCCGACAGCAAGAACATCGAGATCTTCGAGAACATGGCATAAGGGAGGAAGGAACATGTCCATCAAAACTTACAGACCTACCACTCCCGCCCGGCGTCAGATGACCGTCTCCGGCTTCGACGGCGTGGATAAGCACGCCGCGCCGGAAAAGAGCCTGGTAGAGGTGCTGAAAAAGCACGCCGGCCGCAACAGCTACGGCCACATCACCGTCCGCCACCAGGGCGGCGGCAACCGCAAGAAGTACCGCGTCATCGACTTCAAGCGCAACGACAAGCTGGGCATGAGCGCCACCGTCGCCCGCCTGGAGTACGACCCCAACCGCAGCGCCTTCATCGCGCTGGTGGAATATGAAGACGGCGAGAAGCGCTATATCCTGGCCCCCAACGGCCTGAAGGCCGGGGACAAGATCGTGGCCGGGCCCGAGGCCGACATCATCGCCGGCAACGCCCTGCCCCTGAGCAACATCCCCGTGGGCACCGTCATCCACAACATCGAGCTCTACCCCGGCAAGGGCGCCCAGCTCGTCCGCTCCGCCGGCGTCAGCGCCCAGCTGATGGCCAAGGAGGGGGCCATGGCCACGGTCCGCCTGCCCTCCGGCGAGTTCCGCAAGGTCCGCGCCAACTGCATGGCCACCATCGGCCAGGTGGGCAACATCGACCACGCCAACGTCCACATCGGCAAGGCCGGACGCAAGCGCCACATGGGCATCCGTCCCACCGTGCGCGGCTCCGTCATGAACCCGGTGGACCACCCCCACGGCGGCGGCGAGGGCAAGAGCCCCGTGGGCCGTCCCGGCCCCGTGACCCCTTGGGGCAAGCCGGCGCTGGGTTACAAGACCCGCAAGACGAAGAACCAGTCCGACAAGTTCATCGTCAAGCGCCGCAACGCGAAGTAAGGAGGGAAACGAGCAATGAGCAGAAGTATCAAGAAGGGCCCCTTCGCCGCGCCTGAGCTGCTGAAGAGAGTCAGCGAGATGAACAAGACCGGCTCCAAGGCCGTCATCAAGACCTGGAGCCGCGCCTCCACCATTTTCCCCAGCTTCGTCGGCCACACCATCGCCGTCCATGACGGCCGCCGTCACGTCCCCGTGTACGTCACCGAGGACATGGTCGGGCACAAGCTGGGCGAGTTCGCCCCCACCCGCACCTTCCGCGGCCACAGCGGCGGCAAGACCGGTAAGTAAGAGGAGGAGAGAACATGGAAGCGAAAGCTCATCTGAAATATGCGCGGATCTCCCCCCGCAAGGTGAAGATCGTCTGCGACCTGATTCGCGGCAAGGACGTGAAGCTGGCCCGCGGCATTCTGGAGAACACTCCCAAAGCGGCCAGCGAGCTGATGATCAAGCTGCTGAACAGCGCCGCCGCCAACGCGGAAAACAACTTCGGCATGGACCCGGAGCGCCTGTACGTCTCCGAGACCTACGCCAACCCCGGCCCCATCCTCAAGCGCGGAATGCCCCGCGCCCAGGGCCGGATGTACCGCATCAACAAGAGAACCAGCCACATCACCATCGTCGTGGCTGAGAAAGCGTAAGGGAGGAGGCAGAGACTATGGGACAGAAGGTTCATCCCCACGGAATGCGGGTCGGCGTCATCAAGGATTGGGATTCCCGCTGGTACGCCCGTCCCGACAAGGTCGGCGATCTGATCGTGGAGGATCACAAGATCCGCCAGTACCTGAAGAAGACCCTGTACAGCGCCGGCGTGCCCACCATCGAGATCGAGCGCGACAGCGCCAAGGTCCGCATCTATCTGCACTGCTCCCGCCCCGGCGTGGTGATCGGCAAGGGCGGCGAGGCCATTGAGGCCCTGCGCCGCGACATCGAGAAGCGCATCGGCAAGCCCGTGGCCCTCTCCATCGTCGAGGTCCGCACCCCCGACACCAACGCCCAGCTTGTGGCGGAGAACATCGCCCAGCAGATCGAGAAGCGCATCTCCCACCGCCGCGCCATGAAGAACGCCATCGGCCGCGCCATGCGCATGGGCGCCCTGGGCATCAAGGTCATGTGCTCCGGCCGTCTGGGCGGCCGCGAGATCGCCGGCGTCGAGCAGTACCACGAGGGCACCATCCCCCTGCAGACCCTCCGTGCCGACATCGACTACGGCTTCACCGAGGCTGCCACCACCTATGGCCGCATCGGCGTCAAGGTCTGGATCTACAAGGGCGAGGTGCTGACCACCACCCTGCGGTCCACCCCGCGTGTGATGGATATGAACCGGCGCGACGACCGTCGGCGCGACGACCGCCGGAGAGGCGGACGCGGCGGCGACCGGCGCGGCGGCTACAACCGCGACAACCGCGGCGGCTATAACCGCGACAACAACCGCCAGGGCGGCCAGGGCGGCGGCTACAACCGCGACAATCGTCCCGGCGGCCAGGGCGGCTACAACCGCCAGGGCGGTCAGGGCGGCCAGGGTTACAACCGGCCCGCCGGTCAGGGCGGCTACAACCGTCAGGGCGGCCAGGGCGGCCAGGGCTTCAATCGCGGCCCGCGTCCGGGCAGCGCCCCCAGCGCAGCCAAGGAAGGAGGCAACAAGTAATGCTTCTGCCGAAACGTGTCAAATATCGCCGCCAGCAGCGCGGCCGCATGAAGGGCAAGGCCAGCCGGGGCAACTTCGTCGCCTACGGTGAGTTCGGCCTGATGGCCACCGAGCCGGCCTGGATCACCAGCAACCAGATCGAGGCGGCCCGTGTCGCCATCAACCGCTGCATGAAGCGCGGCGGCAACGTCTGGATCAAGATCTTCCCCGACAAGCCCGTGACCCAGAAGCCCGCCGAGACCCGTATGGGTTCCGGTAAGGGCTCCCCCGAGTACTGGGTGGCCGTGGTGAAGCCGGGCCGCGTCCTCTTCGAGGTGGGCGGCATCAACGAGGAGCTGGCCCGGGAGGCCCTGCGTCTTGCCAGCTACAAGCTGCCCTGCAAGACCAAGATCGTCGCCCGCGAGGCCGAGACTGAGAACGGTGGTGAATGAGATGAAGGCAGCCGAAATTCGCAATATGACCGCCGCCGAGCTGGAGGAAAAGCTGGGCGATCTGAAAAAGGATCTGTTCATGCTTCGGATGCAGCACGCTACCAACCATCTTGACAACCCCGTGAAGATCAGCGCGGTCCGCCGCGACATCGCCCGCGTCAAGACCGTCCTGCGCGAGAAGCAGAGCTGAGGAGGAAGACCGATATGACTGAAATGAGAGACACTTCCCGCAAGGTTCGCGTGGGCAAGGTCGTGTCCGACAAGATGGACAAGACCGTGGTGGTCACCGTCGCCGAGCACGTGGCGCACCCCATCTACAAGAAAATCATCAAGCGGACCTACCGCCTGAAGGCCCATGACGAGGCCAACGAATGCGGCGTGGGCGATACCGTCAAGGTGATGGAGACCCGCCCCCTGTCCAAGGACAAGCGCTGGCGCGTGGTCGAGATCGTCGAGAAAGCGAAGTAAGGAGGCGAACCCGATATGATTCAGGAGGAAACCTATCTGAAGGTCGCCGACAATACCGGCGCGAAGGAGATCAAATGCATCCGCGTACTGGGCGGCAGCAAGCGCAAGTACGGCAACATCGGCGACGTGATCGTCGCCTCCGTCCGCAAGGCCGCCCCCGGCGGTCAGGTGAAGAAGGGCGACGTGGTCAAGGCCGTCATCGTCCGCACCTGCAAGGGCACCCGCCGCGCCGACGGCACCTATGTCCGCTTCGATGAGAACGCCGCCGTTCTGATCGGCGAGGACAAGAGCCCCAAGGGCACCCGTATCTTTGGGCCCGTCGCTCGTGAGCTCCGTGACAAGGAATATATGAAGATCCTGTCCCTGGCTCCCGAAGTGATCTAAGGAGGACAGGCAATGAATATCAGAAAAGACGACAAGGTCATCGTCCTGTCCGGCAAGGACAAGGGCAAGGAGGGCAAGGTCCTCACCGCCATGCCGAAGGAAGGCAAGCTCATCGTGGAGGGCGTCAGCGTGGCGTCCCGCCACATGAAGCCCCGGAAGCAGGGCGAGGAGGGCGGCATCGTCAAGATGGAGACCCCCATCTACGCCAGCAAGGTCATGGTGGTCTGCCCCAAGTGCGGCAAGCCCACCCGCGTCGCCCACAGGCTGGAGGGCGGCAAGTCCGTCCGCGTCTGCAAGAAGTGCGGCGCGGCGCTGTGAGGAAGGGAGTGGAACTGATATGACCAGAATGAAAGAAAAGTACCTGAACGAGGTCGCTCCCGCCCTGATGCAGAAGTTCCAGTACAAGTCCGTCATGCAGATCCCGAAGATCGACAAGATCGTGGTCTCCGTGGGCTGCGGCGACTGCAAGGACAACAACAAGGCCCTGGACGCGGTCATCAAGGACATCTCCGCCATCACCGGCCAGCACGCCGTGGCCACCGTGGCCCGCAAGAGCGTCGCCAACTTCAAGCTCCGCGAGGGCATGAAGGTGGGCGTGAAGGTCACCCTGCGCGCCGACCGGATGTGGGAGTTCCTGGACCGCCTGCTGAACGTGGCCCTGCCCCGCGTCCGCGACTTCCGCGGCATTTCCGCCGACGCCTTTGACGGCCGGGGCAACTACTCCCTGGGCCTCAAGGAGCAGATCATCTTCCCGGAGATCGACTACGACAAGATCGAGAAGCTCCGCGGCATGAACATCGCCATCACCACCACGGCCAAGACCGACGAGGAAGCCCGCGAGCTGCTCCGCCTGATGGGCGCTCCGTTCGCGACCAACGCCTGAGGGAGGAGGAAGAAGCAATGGCAAAGACATCCATGAAGCTCAAGCAGGCCCGTCCCGCGAAGTTCTCCACCCGCAAGTACAACCGCTGCAAGATCTGCGGCCGTCCCCACGCCTATCTCCGCAACTACGGCATCTGCCGCATCTGCTTCCGCGAGCTGGCCTATAAGGGACAGATCCCCGGCGTGAGAAAAGCGAGCTGGTAAAAAAGGCGGCTCCCCCTGTAGGGGACGGCGTCCCCGACGTCCCCACCCCGGACGACGACGCACTCCCCGTGTCCGGGGGGGGACGTCCAGAGGCCGTCCCCTACAAAAAGGCCGCAAGGCCACCCAATCGTAAACAGACGGCGAAAGGCCATGGGGAATCAAGTATTCACATGGAACCTCGCCGCTGAAACCGCCGCAGCGCGGTAACTCTTAATTAAGGAGGAAACCCCCAAATGCAGATCACCGATCCCATTGCGGATATGCTGACCCGCATCCGCAACGCCGGCATGGCCCGGCACGACACCGTGGACGTTCCCGCGTCCAAGATGAAGACCTCCATTGCGAAGGTCCTGCTGAGCGAGGGCTACATCAAGTCCTTCCAGCTCATCGACGACGGCACCCAGGGTGTCATCCGCATCACCCTGAAATACCTGCCCGGCAAGGAGAAGGCCATCACCGGCCTCCGCCGCGTCAGCAAGCCCGGCCTGCGCGTTTACGCCGGGGCCGAGGAGCTGCCCCGCGTCCTCAAGGGTCTGGGTATCGCCATCATCTCCACCTCCAAGGGCATCATGACCGACCGGCAGGCACGGAAAGAGCACGTCGGCGGCGAAGTCCTGGCGTTCGTATGGTAAGGAGGGCCTGAACTATGTCTAGAATCGGCAGAGCCCCCATCCCCGTCCCCGCCGGGGTGGAAGTGAAAATCGACGAAACCAACCACATCACCGTCAAGGGCCCCAAGGGCAGCATGGAGCGCAAGCTGGCGCCCCAGATGACGGTGGAGCTGAAGGACGGGGCCATCCACGTCAGCCGTCCCAACGACAGCAAGGAAAACCGCAGCCTCCACGGCCTGACCCGGACCCTGGTGGCCAACATGGTCCACGGCGTCCACGACGGCTTCGCCAAGACCCTGGAGGTCAACGGCGTGGGCTACCGTGCCAGCAAGGAGGGCAAGAAGCTGGTGCTGAACATCGGTTACTCCCACCCCGTCGAGGTGGAGGAGACCGAGGGCATCACCATCGAGGTCCCCAACGCCAACACCGTGGTCATCCACGGCATCGACAAGCAGCGCGTCGGCCAGTTTGCCGCAGACATCCGCGCCAAGAGACCGCCTGAGCCGTACAAGGGCAAGGGCATCAAGTACTCTGACGAGGTCGTCCGCCGCAAAGAAGGCAAGACCGGCTCGAAGTAAGGGGAGGTGCGCATAAATGATCAACAGACCTGATACCAGAACCGCCCGCATCCAGCGCCACAAGCGCGTGCGCGGCAAGATCTCCGGCACGGCTGAGCGCCCCCGCCTGAGCGTGTTCCGCAGCGAAAAGCACATCTACGCCCAGATCATCGACGACGCGGCGGGCAAGACCCTGGTCTCCGCCTCCTCCGTGGAAAAGGGCTTTGAGGGCCTTGGCGGCAACAAGGAAGCGGCCCGCAAGGTCGGCAAGACCGTGGCCGAGCGCGCGGTGAAGGCCGGCATCGAAGAGGTCGTGTTTGACCGCGGCGGCTATATCTATCATGGCCGCGTGCAGGAGCTGGCCGAGGGCGCCCGCGAGGGCGGCCTGAAATTCTGAGGGGAGGAGGAAACAGATCATGGCATACGAGAGAAGCAACAGACGCCGCGGCGAAGAGGAAGTCCAGAGCGAATTCACCGAAAAGGTCGTTTCCCTGAACCGCGTCAGCAAGACCGTCAAGGGCGGCCGCGTGGCCAAGTTTGCCGCGCTGTGCGTCGTCGGGGACGGCAAGGGCCGCGTCGGTTTCGGCACCGGCAAGGCCAACGAGGTCTCCGAGGCCATCCGCAAGGGCCTGGAGGACGCCAAGAAGCACATCGTCAGCGTGACCCTGGAGGGGACCACCATCCCCCACGAGGTCATCGGCGAGGCCGGAGCCGGCCGCGTGCTGCTGATGCCCGCCCCGGAAGGCACCGGCGTTCTGGCCGGCGGCGCTGCCCGCGCCGTGCTGGAGGCCGCCGGAATCAAAAACATCCGCGCCAAGTGCCTGCGTTCCCACAATCCCGCCAACGTCGTCGCCGCCACTGTGACCGGCCTGAAGACGCTCCGCAACGCCGAGCAGGTCGCCGTCTACCGCGGCAAGAACGCTGCCGAGATCCGCTAAGGAGGGCTTGAACATGGCTAAGAATCTCAGAATCAAGCTCGTCAAGAGCCTCAACGGCAGACACGACAAGCACATTGCTACTGCCTATTCCCTGGGCCTGCACAAGATCGGCAACGAGACCGTGCAGCCCGACAACCCCCAGACCCGTGGCAAGATCGCCAAGATCGGCTATCTGGTCAGCGTGACGGAAGAAGACTAAGGAGGGACAGACAGATGAAACTCAACGAACTCTCTCCGGCTCTGGGCTCCACCCACGTGGGCAAGCGCAAGGGTCGCGGCCACGCCACCGGCAACGGCAAGACCGCCGGGCGCGGCCACAAGGGTCAGAAGGCCCGCTCCGGCGGCGGCGTGCGCGTCGGCTTCGAGGGCGGCCAGATGCCTCTGGCCCGCCGCATCCCCAAGCGCGGTTTCCACAACATCTTTGCCAAGCCCCTGGACGCCATCAACGTCTCCGCCCTGGAGAAGTTTGAAAACGGCGCGGTGGTGGACCGCCAGGCCCTGCTGGACGCCGGGATCCTGGGCGCGTGCCGCTACGGCTTCAAGGTCCTGGGCATGGGCGAGCTGACCCGCAGCCTGACCGTGAAGGCCAACGCCTTCTCCGAGAGCGCGAAATCCAAGATCGAGGCCGCCGGCGGAAAGGCGGAGGTGGTCTAACGTGCTGCAGACGATTCGCAACGCATGGAAGGTGGCGGAGCTGCGGAAGAAGATCCTCTTCACCCTGCTCATCCTGCTGCTCTACCGCGTCGGCAATGCAGTTCCCGTCCCCTATGTGAACCTGGAGGCCCTCTCCACCTGGTTTGAAGGCTGGAGCAACTCCATCCTGGGCCTGTTCAACGTGATGAGCGGCGGCGCGCTCTCCAGCGCCACGGTCTTCGCGCTGTCCATCCAGCCCTATATCAACGCCTCCATCATCATCCAGCTTCTCACCATCGCCATCCCCGCCCTGGAGCGCATGGCGAAGGAGGAGGGCGAGGAAGGCAAAGAGAAGATCAACAAGATCACCCGTTACAGCACCATCGCCATCGCGCTGCTGCAGGGCTTCGGCTACTATATGCTGCTGCGCGCCAACTCCGTGGGCTCCGTGCCCCTGCTTACCTCCAACGGCATTTGGGAAGCCGTGGTCATCATCACCACCTTCGTGGCCGGCAGCGCGCTGGTCATGTGGATGGGCGAGCAGATCACCGAGTTCGGCATCGGCAACGGCATCTCCATCATCCTGTTCGCCAGCATCGTCTCCCGCTTCCCCACCGGCGTCGCCAACGCCATCAGCAACATCGCCTCCGGCGCCCTGGCCTGGTGGGTCTACGTCCTGCTGCTGCTGGGCGCGCTGCTGATGATCATCCTGATCGTCGCGGTGAACAACGCCGAGCGCCGGGTCCCCGTGCAGTACTCCAAGCGCGTGGTGGGCCGCAAGATGTACGGCGGCCAGAGCACCCACCTGCCCATGAAGGTGAACATGAGCGGCGTGCTGCCGGTCATCTTCGCCCAGTCCATCGCCAGCCTGCCCGGCACCATCGCCAACTTCACCGGCACCCAGATCACCTGGTTCGACACCAACAGCTGGCTGTACGCGCTGGTCTATTTCCTGCTCATCATCTTCTTCAGCTACTTCTATTCCACCATCCAGTTCAACCCCATTGAGGTCAGCAACAACCTCAAGCGCAACGGCGGCTTCATCCCCGGCTATCGCCCGGGCAAGCCCACCAGTGAGTTCCTGCAGAAGGTCCTGAACAAGGTCACGCTGTTCGGCGCCATCTTCCTGTCCATCGTGGCGGTGACGCCCTACATCATCGGCATTCTCAGTCCCACCGCTTCCCGGTCCGGCATCTCCCTGGGCGGCACCTCCATCATCATCGTGGTGGGCGTCGCGCTGGAGACGGTCCAGGCGCTGGAGAACCAGATGCTGATGCGCCACTACAAGGGCTTCCTGGAATAAGAGGAGGAGCATGATGAAGCTGATTCTGCTCGGCGCCCCCGGCGCCGGAAAAGGCACCCAGGCGGAGATCCTGGCAAAAATGCTGGGCATCCCCACCATCTCCACCGGCAACATCCTCCGTGCGGCCATGAAAAACGGCACCCCCGTGGGCCTGAAGGCCAAGGAGTATGTGGAGAGCGGCAGACTGGTCCCGGACGAGGTCATCATCGGCATCATCCGGGAGCGCCTGGCCGAGCCGGACTGCGCGGGCGGCTATATCCTGGACGGCGTGCCCCGCACGATCCCCCAGGCCCAGGCCATGGAGGACGGCGGCATCGACATCGACTGCGCCCTCTCCATCGAGGTGGCCGACCAGACGATCATCGACCGCATGAGCGGCCGCCGGACCTGCCCGGACTGCGGCGCCAGCTTCCACGTGGTCGCCAACCCGCCGAAGACGGAGGGCGTCTGCGACAACTGCGGGGCCGCCCTGACCATCCGCAAGGACGACGCGCCGGAGACCGTCCGCGCCCGTCTCGTCACCTATCACGCCGAGACCGAGCCGCTCAAGGACTTCTACGCCAAACGCGGCAAGCTGGTCAGCGTGGACAATCAGCCCGGCATCGCCGAAACCACCCAGGTCATCGTGAAAGCGCTGGGGCTTTGAGCCGGAGATTCTATGGCGATCGTCATCAAATCTTCCAGAGAGATCGAGCTGATGCGCCAGGCGGGGAAAATTGCCGCCGGGGCGCGCAGCATCGCCCGGCAGATGATCGAGCCCGGCGTCACCACCCGGGCAATCAACAAAGAGGTATTCCACTTCATCAAAAAGTCAGGCGCTGAGCCCACCTTTCTCGGCTATTCCGGCTATCCGGCCAGCGCCTGCATCTCCGTCAACGACCAGGTTATCCACGGGATCCCCGGTGCGCGCAAACTCCAGGCCGGCGACATCGTCAGCGTGGACGTGGGCGCCACTTATCAGGGATTCGTCGGAGACTGCGCCGGGACCTTCCCCTGCGGGACCTGCGGCGAGGAGGCCCTGCGCCTCATCGCCGTGACCCGCCAGAGCTTCTTCGAGGGCATCCGGCAGGCCAGACCCGGCAAGCGGGTCTCGGACATCTCCGCCGCCGTCCAGCAATACGCCGAGGGCGCGGGCTACGGCGTCGTCCGGGACTACGTCGGCCACGGTGTCGGCGCCCGGATGCACGAGGACCCGGAGGTCCCCAACTATGTGCAGCGCGGCAGAGGCAGTCCCCGTCTGGTGCAGGGCATGACCATCGCGGTGGAACCCATGGTCAACATGGGCAGCTGGGAGGTCAAAGTCCTCTCCGACGGCTGGACCGTCGTCACCGCAGACGGCAGCCTGTCCGCACACTATGAAAACTCCATCCTCATCACCGATGGGGAACCGGAGATCCTGACAGTTGCAGACGACCACTGGTTATAATTCTCAAGGAGGGTAAACAGTCTTGGCGAAAGATGATGTAATCGAGCTGGAGGGCACGGTGGTGGAATCCCTGCCCAACACCATGTTCCAGGTGGACATCGGCGGAGGCCACACCATCCTGGCGCATATTTCCGGAAAGCTTCGGATGAACTATATCAAGATCCTCCCCGGCGACCGGGTCACGGTGCAGATGTCGCCCTATGATCTGACCCGCGGGCGGATCACCTGGCGCACGAAGTAATTCACAATAGGAGGTACAGATGAAAGTCAGACCGTCTGTCAAGCCCATGTGCGAAAAGTGCAAGATCATCAAGCGCAAGGGCGTCGTCATGGTCATCTGCGAGAACCCCAAGCACAAGCAGAGACAGGGCTAAAAGAATCGGACAGAATGGCGGAGCCATTCTGTTTGAGGGGCTGCGCTCCGCGAGCGCGCCCTGCGGGCACACTCGCTTAAGCGAGAAGGATTTTTTGCGCGGCGGAGCCACGCAAAAAACAATTCAAATTTCTTTTCGCCTGCGGGCGAAAACTCTGCGAGGCTTTTTCTGGCCTTGCGGCCCGTCCCGGCTGTCTTATACCGCAGCCCGGAGGGTTGGGTTACTGCGACCATGCGATCGTAAGACCCGAGGGTATAAAATCAATGAAAGGATTGATTGAGAAACATGGCAAGAATCGCCGGCGTTGACCTGCCCAAGGATAAGAGGATCGAGATCGGCCTGACCTACATCTACGGCATCGGCAGAACCAGCGCGAACAAGATCCTGGCGGAGACCGGGATCAACCCCGACACCCGCGTGAAGAACCTGACCGAAGAGGAAGAGGCCAAGCTGCGTGAGTGCATCGACCACTATGTGGTGGAGGGCGACCTGCGCCGCCAGACCGCGCTGGACATCAAGCGCCTGATGGAGATCGGCTGCTATCGCGGCACCCGTCACCGCAAGGGCCTGCCCGTCCGCGGCCAGCGCAGCAAGACCAACGCCCGTACCCGCAAGGGTCCGAAACGCACCATCGCCAACAAGAAGAAGTAAGGGAGGGATATGTAAATGGCAGCGAATACCAAGGGCAAGAAGGTTGTCCGCACGCGCCGCAGAGAGCGCAAGAACATCGAAAAGGGCCAGGTGCATATCAGCTCCTCCTTCAACAATACCATGGTCACCATCACCGACCTGGGCGGGAACGCCATCTCCTGGGCTTCCGCCGGCGGCATGGGCTTCCGTGGCAGCAAGAAATCCACCCCCTTTGCCGCGCAGACCGCGGCGGAGACCGCCGCACGGGCGGCCATGGAGCACGGTCTGAAGACCGTGGAGGTCTATGTGCGGGGCCCCGGCTCCGGACGTGAGGCCGCCATCCGCGCCCTGCAGACCGCCGGTCTGGAGGTTACGATGATCAAGGACGTGACGCCCATCCCCCACAACGGCTGCCGTCCTCCCAAGCGTCGTCGTGTCTGATCAAAGGAGGTAGAGAACAATGGCAAGAAGTATTCAGCCCATTGCCAAGCGCTGCAAGGCGCTGGGCATTTCCCCGGCCAGCCTGGGTTACGCCAAGAAGACCACCACCCGCGACCCCAAGGGTCAGAAGGGGATGCGCCGCAAGCAGTCCGAGTACGGGATGCAGCTGCAGGAGAAGCAGAAGGTGAAGTTCATCTACGGCGTCCTGGAGCGCCAGTTCCGCAACTATTTCGACATGGCCCAGCGCCGTCCCGGCCAGACCGGCGAGAACCTGCTGAGCATCCTGGAGTCCCGTCTGGACAACGTGGTGTTCCGTCTGGGCTTCGCCATGACCCGCGCCGAGGCCCGCCAGCTGGTCAGCCACGGCCACTTCACCGTCAACGGCCGCCGCGTCAACATCCCCAGCTTCCTGGTGAAGCCCGGCATGGTCGTCACCCTGAAGGACTCCAGCAAGTCCCTGGAGAAGATCAAGGCCAACATCGAGGACAACGCCTTCCGTCAGCCCCCGAAGTGGATCGACTATGACGCCAACAACATGATTGCGAAGATCAACGCCACCCCCGCGAGAGAAGACATCGACATGCCCATCGAGGAGCACCTCATCGTCGAGCTGTATTCCAAGTAATTGGAAGACCCTCAGAACGCTTGGTAAGCTGAACCGACCGCGTGCGAAAGCACGCCAATGCTCAGGAGCCGCGATGGGGACTTCTCCCAGCCTGGGCGACCGTCTCCACGCGCTTCCTCAGCCGAAACTAAGAAGGAGGGTAACATTACCACATGATTGAAATCAAAAAGCCCCGCATCGAGTGCATCGAGACCCCGTCCGATGAATCCTACGGCAAGTATGTCGTGGAGCCCCTTGAGCGTGGCTACGGCACGACTTTGGGCAACTCCCTTCGCAGAGTGCTTCTCTCCTCTCTTCCCGGCACCGCCGTCACCGCCATCAAAATTGCGGGGATCCAGCACGAGTTCGCCACGATCCCCGGCGTCAAAGAAGATGTCACCGAGATCGTCCTGAACGTCAAGGGCATCATTGCCCGTCTGCACTGTGAGGGCGCCAAAACGGTCTATCTGGAAGCCTCCGGCGAGCGTGAGGTCACAGCGGGCGATATCCGCGCCGACAGCGACGTGGAGATCCTGAACCCCGAGCACCACATCGCCACCCTGGGTCCCGACGCCTCCATCAGCATGGAGCTGAGCTTCAACCACGGCAGAGGCTACGTCACCGCAGACCGCAACAAGAACCCCCAGGCCCCCATCGGCACGATCCCGGTGGACTCGATCTACAACCCCGTTCTGAAGGTCAACTACACGGTGGAGAACACCCGCGTTGGCAATCAGACCGATTTCGATAAGCTGACCATCGAAGTCTGGACCGACAAGACCATCACCGCCCGCGACGCCGTCTCCCTGGGCGCCAAGATCCTCTGCGACCACTTCACCATCTTCACCGACCTGAGCGAGAACATCGGCTCCCGCGCCACGGTGGTGGAAAAGGTGGAGGCCCAGCGGGACAAGGTGCTGGAGATGACCATCGAGGAGCTGGACCTCTCCGTCCGCAGCTTCAACTGCCTGAAGAGAGCCAACATCAACACGGTGGAGGACCTGGTCGGCAAGACCCAGGATGAAATGATCAAAGTGCGCAACCTTGGCCGCAAGTCCCTGGAGGAAGTCGAGCATAAGCTGGCTATGATGGGCTTGAGCCTGGCAAGCGACGAGAACAACTGATTAGGAGGAAGACCGAAATGCCCGGTACAAGAAAGCTCGGCAAGACCAGCGACCAGCGCAGGGCCATGCTCCGTCAGCAGGTGACAGATTTCCTGGACACCGGCCGCATGGAGACCACCTACACCCGCGCCAAGGAGATCAGCGCCATGGCCGAGAAGATGATAAGCCTTGGAAAGAAGAAAAACCTGGCCGCCTACCGTCAGGCCCTGGCCTTTATCACCCGTGAGGACGTGGCCAAGAAGCTCTTCGACGAAGTCGCCAAGACCTACGAGTCCCGCGAGGGCGGCTACACCCGCGTGACCCGCATCGGCCCCCGCCGCGGCGATGCCGCCGAGATGGCCGTTCTGGAACTGGTTTGAACCATAAAAAACGCCTGGAACTGACCAGGCGTTTTTTTATGGCGAGGGATGTTCTGCTGCCGTGGGAAGCTTTGTTGCGAATGGGAAGTTTTTGAAGAAAGCAAGGCAGACCGGCAGCCGCGGCGCGTTATTCGGCAAACCTACGGCGAATTAGCAGCCGACCGGTAGGGAACGCCGTCCTCGGCGTTCCGGCAGCAGCACTCCGTTTTTGCAAAATGTACGGCGAATCCGCAACCGCCAACCCGTAGGGCGCGCCGACCCCGGCGCGCCGGCAGCAATACCCACGTCACGGCAACCCCAAGGCGAATCCGCAGCCGCCCCATTGTAGGGAAGGGGCTTGCCCCTTCCGGCAGCAGATGTTCCGACAAGCGCCGCCCTCCGGCGAATTCGCAAACGTGTCGCGGATTCGCCGGAGGGTGTTCTATGTCGAACCGTGTGCTGCACGGAAAGGGCAAGCCCTTTCCCTACAGGGTGGTGTATGCGAATTCGCCGGAGGTGGGGGAATCGGTAAGGCGTTGCTGCGCGGCGTGCCGGGTCGGCACGCCCTACAATTGAGCGTATGCGAATTCGCCCAACGTTGATCGGTGTCGCGGCGGGTAATTTTTACGGCAAACGGTATCCTGTAGGGGGCGGCGTCCCGACGCCCCCGCAGCGGCGGCACGTTTTTGCGCAAACGTCCGGCGAATCCGCAATCCGTTCCCGTAGGGAACGCCGTCCTCGGCGTTCCGGCAGCAGCAGCGCGTTTTTCGTAAAACGTTGGGCGAATTCGCAACCGTCTCCCGTAGGGAAGGGGCTTGCCCCTTCCGGCAGCAAATGCTCCGACAAGCACCTCCCTACGGCGAATTCGCAAACGTGTCGCGGATTCGCCGAAGGGCGTGCCATGTCATACCGTGTGCTGCGCGGAAAGGACAAGTCCTTTCCCTACAGGGGAGTGTGTGCGTATTTGTCGGACTTGGCGGGCATCAAAGCATTCTCTGCCGCCCTCACCCTTTCCCTCCCCCAGCAGGGGAGGGTGTCGCCCACAAAAGCGACCGGAGAGGGGGAACGTGGTGGGACCGCGATGTGGAAATGACCGCAACCGTGGGAAGAAGCAACGATTTTACCGTCAGCAAGCGGTCACGTTCTCCCTCTTCCGTCATCCGCCTCGCGGGGGATCGGCGGATGCCACCTTCCCCCGCTGGGGGAAGGAAGGGGCGGCTGCGAATTCGCCCAAGGGCGTACCATGTCGCGGGGTGCTGCTGCGCGGAACGCCGGGGACGGCGTTCCCTACCGGGCTTATGTGAATCCTGCGTACCCGCCGGTTTACTTTCCCTCCCCCTTGTAGAAAAACAGCGCCAGCGCCCCTGGGCCCACGTGCGAGCCGGTCACCGGCTCATAGTCCATCGTCAAGATCCGCCGGGGCGGGTGGTTTTTCCGCAGCAGCTTCCGCAGCGCGGCGGCGTCGGCGGGGCAGCCCGCGTGGGCGATGCCCACGGTCTGGGCCTCCGGCTCCGCCACCTGGGCGTCGTACTGCTCCGCCAGGGCCTCGATGGAGCGCTTGCGCCCCCGGACTTTGGCAAAGCTGACGATGCGCCCGGCCTCGTCCCCTTTCAGCAGGGGCTTGATCTGGAGCACCGTACCCACCAGCGCGGCGGCGTTGCTGAGCCGTCCGCCTTTGCGCAGAAACATCAGGTCGTCCACCGTGAAGACCTGCACCATCTGCCGCCGCCGTCGCAGCAGCGCCTCCGTGGCCGCGTCCAGGTCCATGCCCTGGGCGCGATAGCGCGCCGCGTCCATCACCAGCAGCCCCTCGCCCAGAGAGGCGCCCAGGCTGTCCACCAGCCGGATGCGCCGCGCCGGGAACTCCTCGCGCAGATCGTCGGCGGCCAGCATGGCACACTGAAACGAGCCGCTGATGCCGGAACTCATGCCCACAAACAGCAGATCCTCCCCCGCCGCCAGCCGGGGACGAAAGGCCGCCAGATAGAGCTCCGGCCGCACCAGCGTGGTGCTGACCTCCACGCCCCGCCGCATGGCGTTGTAAAAGCCCTCGCTCTCAAAGGCGGCGGTGTCCAGGCACTGATAGTCCCGGCCAAAGACCGTATAGGTAAAGGGCACCACGCCGATGTCCTCGGAGCGCAGATACGCCGTGGGCAGATTCGCGCTGGTGTCCGTGAAAATCGAAAAAGCCATGTCGTCCTCCTTCCGCGCCCGCAGGGACGGGCACGGGTACAGTATACGCAAAGGGTGGCGCTTCTGGCAAGCTACAAGGGTCGAAGCGCGCCCTACTGCGCTGGCGCGGACCGTAGAATGGCCCGGACTGGCACTCTACGATGCGTAGAGTGGGCAAAAAAGCAGCGAAACAGGCCCCGAAAGACGCCCTTCTTCAGATGAGAGGCTTTGGTGTGGGAATTTGGGGGGTTCGCACCCACTTGGCGTTTCTGATGGATACAGGTATCCTTTCATGCCCTGGTTCCATTTGCGGAGTCGCAGGAATCCGTCAACGCGGCCATTCCCCGTTTCGGGGCAGACCGAGGATATAATCGGCGCTGACATGGTAGTGCCTACAAAACTTGACCAGATAGTCAATGGGAGGCGCGTTTACGCCGGTTTCATAGCGTGCGATCTGTACCTGATGATACCCGATCGCTGCCGCCAATTCTCTTTGCGTCTCGTCGTGGTCGGTTCTCACACCGATCATTCGTTCAATCATATGATCAAGCCTCCAAAAGTGACTCTTGACAGCTTATAACAGATGTGATATTGTTGTTTCAGTGATAACAGATTTGCTATCATCATTGCGTTCTTTGGATACAAGGACAGCTCAAAAGGAAAGGAGGGTTGAAGATGTTTACAGCTGGAATGATCATGGCGTTTGCAGGTGCCGGAGGTGTCGTAGGGAGTCTCATAAACGCATCTCAGCTCAACTATTTTTCTTCCTCAACACTAGTGAGATTCATGATTTCCTTTTTGCTTTTTGCGATCGGCGTCCTTCTGATTGTTTTTTCTGTCATAAAAAAAAGAAACAAAGATCGGTTGGATTCCTTAAGAGGCTTGACTGGAGACGGGGAGAAGCAAGCAGTTTGTTCAAGCTGCGGTCTCAACGTCGCGCCTGGCGTTACAACCTGTCCCAAGTGCGGAAATACAATCACATTGAAATGAGGAGGAAACATGGCAAGAACAAAACTGGAAGTGCCCTTCCGTTATTCCTTCACGCAGGAGGAGCAGACGATACAGCGCATCCTGACAGCACGCGGCTATCACCAGACAACATTAAAATCCGGCGAGAGCGTCTGGAAAAAGGGCATCGGACTCTGGTCATACATGAAGTTTATCAAAACAGATTATTCGGATAACAAAGTCCTGCTGTCTGGTTGGATTCAGGTTGGGATCGGCAATCTTGGAGGCGAGGAACTGGATTTGACGGGAGTATTCGGCGCGTATCCGAAAAAACAGGTTATGAAAGTGTTGCAGGAATTGAAAAATGCGTTATAAGCGGAGAAAAAGCTGAAAAATTATGAAAAAAACGGTTTTACTCTTCATTGTAATTCTGGTCTTGACGATCTCGACCGCCTGCAGTGGCCAGGATGGTCAACGCAGCGAAACGAAAGAACTTACTTCTGCACAAATGGATGCGATCCAACAAATCATTGAAAATAAAGGTACCTGGAAATTAAGTTTTTATAAGAATTTTTACGGTCTTGTTGATTATGACTTGACAAATTGGGTCTATTTCTGGGAGTCGGACAGCAGCATTTATTTCTTAGTGGGCATCAATAAGGAAAGCAATTTCGGCGGACGTTCTGTCATTATGCAGTGTTTCCGGGTCGCTACAGACAAGTTGAGGCGGATAGAAATTGATTCAGAACGTGATAAAGAACAATTGGCCCAGTGGTTTGAATGCGGCGTAGAGATCGACCTGCAAACAATGAGCGATTCAGAATTGGAATCCTGTTTGACGCAGGCGTATCTAAAATTCTTAAACACGAATCCGGATCATAGCGCGCCCCCAAATTTTGAGTATGAAAATGATCTTATGGATGCGCTGAGGCAACTGGAAAATGCGGTTGAAAAATCTACTTAATCATGAAAACACCTTATTACTTTTTGTTCTCTTATCGTATTGACCATCTCGACCGCCTGCAGCGGTCAAGATGATCGACGCAGCGAAACGAAGAATCTCACTTCCATGTGCGGTCTGCCGGGCCGATACAGAAAACCAGCATGAACAAAAACTTCCGCCCCCGTGATTGCGTTACGGGGGCGGAATTGCTATAATCGGTCCAGAACAGCGCCGGACGAGGGCAAAGCCCGTCCGGCGACGGAAAAGGAGGGACCGCCATGCTGCATCTGATCCTGGGCCGGGCCAAGAGCGGCAAGACCGCCGCCGTGCTGGAGGCCATCGCGGGGCATGTCCGCCGGGGGGAGGCCCCGGTGGTGCTGATCGTGCCGGAGCAGTACAGCCATGAGGCGGAGCGGGAGCTGCTGCGGGTCTGCGGCGACGGGCTGAGCCTCTGCGCGGAGGTGCTGAGCTTCACCCGGCTCTACGCCCGGGTGGAGGCGGAGCTGGGCTTCGGCGGGCGGCGGACACTGGACAATGGCGGGCGGCTGCTGGCTCTGGCCCGCGCCCTGACCGTCACGGAGACCCGACTGCACGGCATGGCCGCCGCCCGGCGCAGCGCCCCCATGCAGACGGCGCTGCTGGAGGCCATCGACGAGCTGAAAATGGGCGGCGTGGCCCCGGCGGCGCTGGAACGCACGGCGGCGGCCCTGGCGGCGGAGGGGGAACCCCTGGCGGAGAAGCTGCGGGACCTGGCCCTGGTCTGCGAGGCCTATGACGCGGTGGTGGCCCGGAGCGGTCTGGACCCCATGGATCGGCTGACGGTCCTGGCCGGGCGCATCGGAGAGAGCCGCCTGGCCAGGGGCCGGATCTACATCGACGGCTTCACCGACTTCACCGCCCAGCAAAACGCGGTCCTGGCCGCCCTGCTGCGGGCCGGGGCGGAGCTGAGCGTCTGCCTGAGCTGCGAGGGACTCCAGGAGGGCCATGAGATCTTCGAGCCCAGCCGCCGGGCCGCCCTGAAGCTGCAAAAGCTGGCCCGGGACGCGGACCGGGACTGGGATGTGACGGTGCGGCCCCCCCGCGGAGGCGACGGGCCGCTGGAACTGCTGGAACGGGAGCTGTTCGCCTTCGGCCCGGTGGAGGCGGACGCGGGAGGCCGGGTCACGCTGCGCTGCGCCGCCGACCTGAACGCTGAGTGCGAGGCGGCGGCCCAGCGCTGTCTGGAGCTGGCCCAGTCCGGCGGCTGCCGCTGGCGGGACATCGCCCTGTGTGCCCGGGACATGGAGCGCTACTGCAGCACCCTGGAGGGGGCCTTTGCCCGCTACGGCGTGCCCCTGTACCTGGCCCGGCGCAGCGCGCTGTTGAGCAAGCCGCTGCCCAGCCTCATCACCGGGGCCTACGCCTGCGTGTGCCGGGGCTGGGATTACGAGGACGTGATGGCCTACTGCAAGACCGGCCTGGCCGGCCTCAGCGGGCCGGAGTGCGACACCTTGGAAGATTACGCCTTTCTCTGGACCCTGCATGGCCGCGCCTGGTCCCAGGATGAGGACTGGGCCCTGCACCCGGCGGGCTTCGGCCTGGACTTCACGGAGGAAGACCGAGCGGCCCTCCGGGAGCTGAACACCCTGCGCCGCCGGGCCATGGCCCCCCTCTGGCTCCTGCGGGCGCGGGGGACGGCGGCCACGACGGCGGCGCAGCAGGCAGCGGCCCTGGCGGACTACTTCCAGGCCCTCTCCCTGCCGGAGCAGCTGGAACGCCGGGCCACGGAACTGGAGGACCTGGGCATGGCCCAGGAGGCGGCGGAGTACGCCCAGCTCTGGGACATCGTCACCGGGGCGCTGCGCCAGTGCGTGGCGATCCTGGGGGACACGGAGATGGGGCAGGAGGACTTCGGCGCGCTCTTCGCCCTGGTGCTCTCGGCCTACGACGTGGGCAGCATCCCCCTGTCCCTGGACAAAGTCTCGGCGGGGGACATGGACCGGGTGCGCAGCCGCCATGTGAAGCACCTGATCGTGCTGGGCTGCGACAGCGAGACTCTGCCCCGCAGCGAGACCCCCGGCGGCCTGTTCTCCGACCGGGACCGGGAGGCCCTGAACGCGGCGGGCCTGGAGCTGGGGGACACGGCGGAGGGGCGGCTGCGCCGGGAGTTCGCGCTGATCTACAACTGCCTGACCCTGCCCGCCGAAAGCCTCTGTCTGAGCTGGAGCAGCGCCGGGGGCGAGGCGGGGCAGAGCGCCCCCAGCTTCGTCCTGCGCCGCTGCGAAAGCATCTTCCGGCTGCCCATCGAGACCGTGGATCTGCGCATCTGCCGCAGTTGGGCCCCCGGCCCCGCAAGAGAGTTGGCCGCCATGGCCGGGCGGGAGACGGCGGGAGCGCTCCACCGGGCCGCCCGCCGCTGGTTTGAGGCAAAGGGGGAGGGGGAGGCCCTGCGGCGGCTGGAGATCGCGGCGAGCCTGGGCCGGGGCAGCCTGTCCCGCCGGGCGGTCCGCGCCCTCTACGGCCCCCGCCCGCGCCTGAGCGCCAGCCGGGTGGAAAAGCTCTCCGACTGCGCCTTCGCCTTTTTCATGCGCTACGGCCTGCTGGCGAAACCCCGGCAGCCGGCGGGCTTCAAGCCGCCGGAGAAGGGCAGCTTTCTCCATGACATCCTGGAGCATGTGGCCAGGGACGTGCAGGCCAGGGGCGGCTTCGCGGCGGTGGAGCGGGCGGAGGTGGAGGCCCTCTGCGACGAACACGTGGCCCGCTACGTCCACGAAAAGCTCTTCGACTTCCGCCAGAAGAACGCCCGCTTCGTCTATCTCTTCCGCCGCCTGACCCGGGAGGTCCGGGCCATCGTGGCCGACATGGCCGAGGAGCTGCGCCGCAGCGACTTTGTGCCCCTGGACTTCGAGCTGGACTTCGGGGACCGGGGAGCCTTCCCCCCGCTGGAGCTGGGCGAGGGGGAGGATACCCTGGTGCTGACCGGTGTGGCGGACCGGGTGGACGGCTGGAGCCACGACGGGAAGCTGTATCTGCGGGTGGTGGACTACAAGACCGGGCACAAAAAGTTCTCCCTCTCCGACGTGTGGTACGGCATGGGCTTGCAGATGTTGCTCTACCTCTTTGCCCTGGAGCGGGAGGGCGCGGCGCGCTACGGCGGCGAGATCGTCCCCGCCGGGGTGCTCTACGTCCCGGCCAGGGACGAGCTGATCCAGAGCGGAAGCCGTCTGACGCCGGAGAAGATCCTGGAGGAAAAGGCCAAACGCCTGAACCGCAGCGGTCTGCTGCTGAATGACCCGGCGGTGCTGGAGGCCATGGAGCACGGGGACCGTCCCCGCTATCTGCCGGTGAAGTACAACCGGCTGGACGAAGGCTCCCTGGCCAGCGCGGAGCGGCTGGGCGTCCTCAGCCGCCATGTGGACAAGACCCTCCGCGCCCTGGCCGCCACGCTCCAGCGGGGCAGCATTGCGGCGGACCCCTGGTTTCGCAGCCAGACGGAAAACGCCTGCCGCTACTGCGACTGGGCGGAGGCCTGCCATTTTGATGAGAGCCGCGACAGGCGGCGCTGTCTGGTCAGTATGAAAACGGAAGAAGTCTGGCAAAAGCTGGAGGAAGGGGGCGCGGACCATGGCCTTTGAGTTCACCCCGGCGCAGCGGCGCGCCATTTTGGACCGGGACGGGGCCGTGCTGGTCTCCGCCGCGGCGGGCAGCGGGAAGACCCGGGTGCTGACGGAGCGGCTGGCGGCCTACGTCAGCGACCCCGACAAGCCCACGGACATCGACCGCTTCCTGGTCATCACCTATACCCGGGCGGCGGCGGCGGAGCTGCGGGACCGGATCACCCAGACCCTGAATCAGCGTCTGAGCCAGAACCCGGAGGACAGGCGGCTGCGGCGGCAGCAGCTTCTGGTCTGCCGCGCCCACATCGGCACGATCCACAGCTTCTGCGCCGCCCTGCTGCGGGAGAACTGCCACGCCCTGGGCCTGCCACCCCGCTTCACGGTGCTGGAGGAGGAGCGGGCGGAGACCCTGCGCCGGAACGTGCTGACGAAGCTGCTGGACGGGCGCTATGACAGTCTGGAGGCAGACCCGGCCTTCCGGCAACTGGTGGACACGGTGGGGGCGGGGACGGACGACAAGCGGCTGGAACAGGCGGTGCTCCAGCTCCACGACAAGCTGCGCAGCCAGCCCCGGCCCGAAGCCTGGGCGGAGGCCCAGCGCCGCGCCTTCTACGCCGAGGGCGTGGCGGACGCGGGGGAGACGGTCTGGGGCCGGGAACTGCTGGCCGACGCCCGCCGCCGGGCCGAACACTGGCTGCACAGCCTGGAAGCGGCCATCGACGAGATGGAGGCCGCCGACCCGGCCATTCAAAAGAGCTATGCCACCCGCTTCGCGGAGGCGGCGCAGCAGCTGCGAGCGCTGCTGGACGCAGTCCCACAGGGATGGGACAAGACCGTTTCCGCCTGCCGCTTCCGCTTCCCCAGGCTGGGGGGGCTGCGTAACTATGAAAACGTCCCCTTGCAGGAGCGGATGAAGGCCGTATGGAACGGCTGCAAAAGCGCCTGCGGGGACCTGGAACGCCTGTTCGACGAGGGCTCGGAGTCCCTGCTGCAAGAATTGCGCACGCTGGCCCCGGCCATGGAGCGGCTGCTGGAGCTGACGCTGGAGCTGGACGCGGCCTTCTCCGCCGAAAAGCTGCGGCGGGGCGGCCTGGACTACGCCGACCTGGAGCACGGGGCGCTGCGCCTGCTGCTGGACGGCGAGACCGGGGAGCGGACGGCCCTGGCGCGGGAGACGGCGGAGCGCTTCGTGGAGATTCTGGTGGACGAATACCAGGACGTGTCCCCGGTGCAGGAGTCCATCATCCGGGCCCTGAGCCGGGAGGAGGGCAACCTCTTTCTGGTGGGGGACGTGAAGCAGTCCATCTACCGCTTCCGCCTGGCCGACCCCGGCCTGTTCCTGCGGCGCTATGACGCCTACGCCCCGGCGGAGTCGGCCCAGCCGGGGCAGCCCCGGCGCATCGACCTGCAGCAGAACTTCCGCTCCCGCCGGGCGGTGCTGACGGCGGCAAACCGGACCTTCTCCGCCCTGATGAGCCGGGAATTGGGGGAGCTGGACTACGACGAGGCTGCGGCCCTGCACTACGGCGCGCCGGACTACCCGGAGGGCACGGACGTGCAGCCGGAACTCTGCCTGATCGAGTCCGGCGGCGGCGGGGAGGAGGAGTCCCCGGACGCCGCGGAGCGGGAGGCCCGCTATGTGGCGCGGCGCATCCTGCGGATGATGGGGGAGCGAACCCAGGTGTACGGCCCGGAGGGAAGCCGGGACTGCCGCTGGGGGGACTTCGTGCTGCTGCTGCGCTCCCCCAACGGGCGGGGCGGCGTCTATCACCGGGTCCTGGCGGAGCACGGCATCCCCGTGTCCTCCCGGCAGGGGGACGGCTTTTTCACCGCTTTGGAGGTGACCGTGGCCGTCAACCTGCTGAGCCTGGTGGACAACCCCCACGCGGACGTGCCTCTGATCAGCGTGCTGCGCAGCCCCGTCTTTGCCTTCACCGGGGACGAGCTGGCCCTGATCCGGGCCGGACGCCGGGAGGGGGACTTCTACGGCGCGGTCTGCGCGGCGGCGGAGCGGGGGGACGCCCACTGTGCCGAGGTGCTGGAGAAGCTGGGCCTCTGGCGGGCCCTGGCCCCGGACCTGACGCTGGACCGGCTGCTCTGGCGCATCTGCGCGGACACGGAGCTGTTCGCCGTCTGCGCCGCCATGCCGGACGCGGACGGGCGGCGGCAAAACCTGATGCGGCTGTTCGAGTACGCCGGGAGCTACACGCGCCAGGGCTACCGGGGCGTGTTCCGCTTCGTCCGCTGGCTGCGGGCCCTGGCCGAGCGGGGCGCGGAGCCGGAGACCCCCGCCGACGAGAACGCCGTGCGCATCCTGAGCATCCACCGGTCCAAGGGTCTGGAGTTCCCCTTCGTCTTCCTCTGTGACTTGAGCCGCCGCTTCAACCGCCGGGACCTGAGCGAGCGGGTGCTGATGCACACAGTTTTGGGCCTGGGCCCCAAGGCGGCGGACAGCGCCCTGGGGCTGGAGTACCCCACCCTGGCGCGGCGGGCCATCTCCCGGCGGCTGGAGCGGGAGATGCTCAGCGAGGAACTGCGGGTGCTCTATGTGGCCATGACCCGGGCCAGGGAGCGGCTCATGTTAACCGCCGCCCTGCGTCGCCCGGAGGAAACCCTGTCCAAACTGGCCCAGGGGCTATCTGCCCCCATCCCGCCGGAGACCCTGCGCGCCGCTTCCGACCCGGGGCGCTGGCTGACGCTGGCAGCGCTGCTGCCGGGCAGCGGGATCAGCCTGCGCCTGGCGGGGGAGGAAGACGGCGCGGCCCCGGAGGCGGAGACCGCGCCGCAGACGGCGGCGGAGGCGTCCGAAGACGCCGCCGACGAAGTGCTGGCAGCCCGGTTGGACTGGCGCTATGCCTGGGCCGGGGCGGTGGAGCTGCCGGCGCGCCTGACCGCCACGGGCCTGGAGGGGCAGGAGGAAGGGAGCAAGGCCGCGCCCCTGCTGCCCCCGGAGCCGGAACATGCCGCCCCCCGCTTCCGCCCCCTGGCTCTGGAGCGGGCCAGAAGACTCAGCGCAGCCGAGCAGGGCACGGCCACCCACAGCTTTCTGCAATACCTGGACTTCGCGCGCACGGACACGCCGGAGGCGCTGGAATCGGAGCTGCGCCGGGTGGAGGCCGCCGGACACCTGAGCCGGGAGGAGGCGGAAGCCGTAGACCTGCGCGCCGTGGGGGCGCTGTTCGCCTCCCCCCTGGGCCGGACCCTGCGCGGCGCGACGGACCTGCGCCGGGAGTTCCGCTTCACCCTCCTGGCCGAGGCCCGGGACTATTATCCCGCAGCCGCCCCGGAGGACCGCCTGCTGCTGCAAGGCGTGGTGGACTGCTTCTACGTGGAAGACGGGGCCGTGACCGTCGTGGACTACAAAACCGACCGGGTCAGCCCGGACCAGGCCCCAGCCCGCGCCGAGCGCTACCGCCCCCAAATGCGCGCCTACGCGTGGGCGCTGGAGCGGATTCTGGGCCTGCCCGTGCGGAAGTGCGTGCTGTGGTTTTTGCGGCCCGCAGTGGGGGTGGAAGTGGAGTAAAGTCGCGGGGACGGTTTTTTGTCTTGCTGCACAAAGAAAAAGTTGTCAATGGAGACATTTCTCGTTGACAACTTTTTTGCGCGGTGATAGGAGAATAGATGCAAGACTGACAGAAATCAGCGTTGTTTTCCTTGCTTGGTCAAGACGAAAGAACCGTCCCCGCGTCTTGTATATTAGATATACCTATATTTCAGGTTTATTTGTGCAACTCAACATTAACACAGGTACTTTCTATTCGCTATTCTTTGCGCTATCTGTCACACATCATTAAAGAACCTTCATATTTAGATTTAATCTATAGAAGTATAATGATTGATTTTGTCGAAATCATGTGCTAAAATTAAATCTGGTTTTAAGTAAAAAATGAGGTATAGCATAAATGTGCCACCACTTAGGTTTAAATATATTCAATTTAGCAGGCAATTATTTTGAAAGGAGGCATTCGAATGGTTCACACCTTTAAGAAAGCAAGCATAAAACGTGTCGGTAAAAAAGATGCGAAGGGGCATTATGGAAAGTATTTACTGAATTTGAAATTAGGAGATGATAGTTATTCGCCATCTATTTTTATGTTAAACTTGGCTGATAGATACGAAAAAGATTACAACAAACTGGAACACCTTGCATGGAGTACAAAGCACATTAGAAACTGCATCCTTAGAGCATATGGACCAAAAAAGAGAGAACTTGAAAAGGTTAGGTTAGACATCCGACAGGCTCTCGAATTGCAAGAACGCTATACCGGAGCACTTAAAAACAAAGAAGAAGAACTTGAAAGTGTGATTAGGTTGAAGAATGATATCGAGAGCGAGAAATGCGAAGGAAAAGCAGATATTTACAATACGATTAAAACTCTCCAGGTGGAACAAGATAGTATCAGGACAAAAATTGAAAGCATTAACAGGACAGTAGCTTCGCTCAAAAGAATAGAACAGAGTATTATGCAGGACAAAAGACTCTATAGTTTATATAGACGATACAACGCTCGTATTGGAAAATTGAGCAGCAAAATGAATCTCAAAAAGGATCAATACAACGAGGAAATTCATCTGTATTGGACTGCGCTGATGAAGAAGCTGGCAAAGAAGTATCCAACAAGCAATAAAATTTCACTGAAGCAAATGACGTTTTCTGACATTTGTAATAAAAAGGGGGTTATCATTCGAGAAAAGAAAGATATTTTTCAAAATGATCAGGATCAGATATATCAAAAAATGATGGAATTTGGGATTATATAATGGATAGATATATTGAAAAACAATTAAAGGAGGGGCATTTATGGCAGAGGCTTTGACAGTTTTACAGAACGATATGCAGAGTTGGATTTCAGAAACAGAGGCAGCAATCGATAGGGATGTTCAGAACTTATGTGACGCGATGGATGCAAATCAAGTCATGAAAGGAGGGGACGCTTGCATTGCACAGGTCAGAAGTATTAGAAAAATGGCATTGAGGCGTTATACGCAGATCAAGAACAACCTGAACACACGCATGATAGAGTTAATTGATAAGGTGGAAGACAGCGATGGGGTTCGCAAAATCAAAGCAAAAAATCGAGATCTGTCTGACGCTAGAAGTAAACTGGATAAAGAGAAAAAGCAAAAAGCAAAAATCATCAGCGATAATGCAAAACTATCCGGCTACCAAAAATTTCAGCGCTATAGCAATACGGTTGCATCGAACACGGACGACACCGGTCTCAATCATGTCTATGCGCCGATTACGTCTGCGCTCAGGAAAGAGAATGATGAGTATCGACGCAAATTGATACGCTCTATTCTGCTGGGTTTTGTGTGCACATTGCTATTCGCCGCGACCGACTTTTATCTTCTCAGGTCAGTCTTCATTGCGTCCAACATGAGCGCAAGAACTGCTGTAATCACTTCTGTATTGGCCGCAATTGCGTTGGATATACCGCCATATGTGCTTGGTTATATCATTTCAAGGCGCACAGATCTAGTGCGAATCTGGTATCTCCGTGAGGATGACAAAGATCCCGGCAGTCGAAGACAGAGCAGATCGCTTTTGGTTTTGGTTATCATCATGGCGTTTGCAATTGCTTTGGTGATCGGTGCGTATTTGTTGCTGAGAGCACTTCTTTTCATCGGAGGTGGAGATATCGATATCATCATTCATTCGTTTCTGGGGAACGGATTTCGGATTGCACCTTCCGATCTGCTAAAAGTTCAGTACAACGGTGGAGATATTATTTCTGCTTTTGTCCCCATTGTGACATCTATCAGTGCGCTTGCAATCGGGATTTTGCTTTCTGCATCTGAAGCAGATTATATAAAAAAGGCAATAGAAGTAGCTGATAAAGAACTGGATAATTGCATTTTGCGTTGTGAGCGTAATATGACAGACTATGACAGTGATATGAATATTTTGCAGGAAGAGCTAAAAATTTTAAATCAACAGGTCAAAGCGTTTTACCTGAGTAGCGAAGAAAATATGCAGGAAGAGGACTTTTCTATTGAAAAAATTGTTCATGCTGGAATGCGATTGAGTTTTGAAGCCTACTTACCATTTTATAAAAATAAGTCTGCAAATCTAAGGCAAATCGCCGAAAACCAGCTATACAGTATTAACCGCATGATACAACCCCATACCACCGTTCAGACGTTGTCTGAAAAGATAGTACTCACCTCCGGCGAAACGGATGCTCTGGATGAGATTTGGGTCAAGGGGGAAAATCAAGAGCAGAAACAGACCACAGAAGAAACGATGCGGAAAATTGCAGAGCTGATTCAGCTTTTGTCGAGATGAAAGGAGATAATAACCTTGAATAAAAACTATTATATGAAATTGATCATATGCTGCTTCGCATTTGTGATTATGTTCTGCATGAGTGCTTGCGGAGAAACGATGGAAGGCTATACCATTGATCAAGATGAGGTATTCCGCAATGATGATCCAATTGCCGTTGCGGTGATACTGGGCAAGCACGCAAACGCCATGGCGATTCCTGACGACGCATACAATTGTATGGATTCGATTTTGGATAAAACGGTATACGGCGGTTATCTTTGTGCGATCGTGGCAGACTCCACTCCTACAAAGATCGAATTGGTGGAGAGTAGTTTTTTCAAAGAGGATGCCCACAATACGGACATTCTGAGGAAACGAATCAGCACACGAAAGGAAGAAATTATTGACCAACTGAAGAAGGTTGCACCGGCGGACAGCATGGAAGTGGATCTTTTGGAAGCGATTCGTGAAGCAAAGAACGCGCTTTCTACGCCGTCGGTTGAAGCAATTAAGAACAAACACATCATTATCATTGATACTGGGGTATCTACAACGGGATATATCAATTTTACCACAATGGATGTGCTTAGCGGAAAGCCAACGATTGATAGCGTGATTGGCGTTTTGAAAGTGTATGAGGGTGTTGGCGTTTTACCGAATCTGACTGGCATTTCCGTATCCTTTATCGGAACATCGGAGGGGTTGGCAGAAGTTGCCTCCCCGCAGGTGATGACTTTAACCGATAAGAAGTATATCAGAGATTTGTGGACTACTATAGTGACGGAAAGCGGTGCAGAAGAGGTGTCGTATTACAGCGCAGCGGGCTGGGACAAGCCAAACGTATATACCGAGGATCAAGAATCGGAATATAAGTATGTGACGGCGATTCCTTTCTACCATGAAAATATTATTGACTTGTCCAAGCTGACGAGTCTCAATCCGGATAACCCGGATGATCCTCCTGTCATGCCGCCCCCGCCGGAAATCTCGGTTGTGCTAAAGAGCGAGACGATTGGCTTTCTTCCAGATTCATCAAATTATTACAATGATAAGTTAGCAGAGCAGTTGCTAGCCCCATATGCAGTAGAACTAATTGAGTATTTTAAAATTTTTCCAGAAGAAAAGATATGGGTTGTCGGAACATCTGCTACAACAGTATCAGGTGGAGAAGGATCTGTTAATCTGAGCCTACAGCGCGCAGAGACAGTAAAGAGCAATCTTATCATGCTTGGTGTTCCGGCAGACAACCTAATTACCGTAGGACTGGGAGCGAAATTCCCCTGGCATGTGAATGAATTTGTGAACGGTAGTTTCAATTCGGAATTGGCCCAAGAAAACCGATCGGTCTATCTTCTTGATTCAAGCGAGAACAATCAGAAATTTAATATGCTGAGAGCGGCGTACGAAAAAGGTGAGTTGGCTTTGGAAGCTGCGGAGAAGTTTGCGTCAGAATTAGGATGAATTTATAATACTTTTAATCAATAGAAGGGAGGGAGAGTGTTGGACATATTTTTGGTTATATTTGAGGTTGGATTTGCTATGTTTCTAGCTGCACTTGCAGTCTATTTATGGATAATCTATAAGAGTAGAGTTGGGAAAAAAGGCTCTAAAGAACGCCAAAAGCGCGGCAAAAATGCTCTCCCTGACGGTGAGACTGATTCCAATAGCAGTATTGCTGGTGAACTTGTTGGTGAAAATGTATTTAAATTAGTCATTGGTTCTATAGTTTGCGTACTTGCGCTCATTGGTATGCGATTTTTGAAGACAAATCAACAACTCCTAAAAATATTTGACCAGACAGCTTTGGTTGTAATTCTTGGTAATCATGCAGGCTCCAGGGCGATTCCGGAAGAGGCCTTTGCAGAACTCAATAACTATTTGGATGGAGTATTAAACAGTGGTTGCCTTTTTGCTGTTGTGTCTGATTCCTCACCGTATGCGATTGAAATTCCAATTGAGGGAGAAACAAAGGAGAGTATTATATCAAATCTTAAGCAAGGAACACTGAGAGCCGACGATACTGAGGTCGATTTGCTTCAAGCGATTCAGGAAGCGCGTATCGCTCTGACAAGCGGAGCTGCAGAGTATATTGAAAAAAAACAAATAATAATTATTGATACAGGTATTTCGACCGCAGGTAAATTTAATTTTATTGATTGCGACTTGTGGAAATATGATGAAGGGATTGGATATCCTCATGATTACCCTGACATCAATAAGGAAATCATAGATCGGCTACGATATAAGAATCAAATCGATAAATTTCCGGATTTGGATGGAATCGATGTAATCATTATTGGAAAAGATGAAGGTTTTGCTGCTGAGGCAGAGTATCTTGGATTAACAAAGGATGATAGAATTTTTATTAAGGAAGTTTGGAGCCAGATATTACAATTACTATGTGGAGCAAAGAGTGTTAGCTTCAAACCAGTCACAGGATGGGATAACCAAAATAGTTTCGACTATCTGTACTTTGAAGATGACCCAAACTCATATCCATTTGTTTCATCAGTAATGTTTAATTACAAACAAAAATCTATTGTTAAATACTTAAATTTAAAAAGTGGTGATGTGAAAAAAATAACTTTGGGAGGAAAAATTGAGAGCAGACATCTTGGATTTAACGTTGCATCAGAAGATGCGTTTTATAGCAGATCATCAGCAGAGAAATATTTGGAGCCGTATGCAAAGGATATCATCGATTATTTGCAATTCTGCCCAGGCAAAACAGTTATAGTTGCTTGTTCGGTTATCTTCGAGGTAGATCGCAACAGTGCTTCTTCCTTCGAATCCAGTCAATGGAGGGCGGAAAAGACGATTGAGTTACTCGTTGAACTTGGCGTAGACGAACGCCGTTTGACACCGATTGGACTTGGCGACACTTTTCCTTGGAAGGATGAAAAAAGGGGGCTTGGCGTGGACGATCCCAGAGAAAAGGAATCGAACAGAGCCATTTGGCTCATACTGTTGGACTTAGATGAGGATGAGCGATTTCGCATGTTATATGATGCTTATGAAAAAGGCCAACTGTTACAGGAAACTATGATACATATTAATGATCTTATTGTGAAAGAAGGTTGCATTGCGAGATGAATAGCAATTCTATACTAACAATTCTCACTATAATTGCTGGGAGCGGTTTGCTTGTTGTATTTGTTAACAATCTTTCTGATTGGATCTTATTACATCGCAAAGATGATATGACAGAATACGAGCAAAGTAAATACAAGAGTGCTAGACATCGAAGTTTACTTAGTCTGCTTATAATTGCAATCTTGGTATTTGTTGTAATTTACTTGCAGCAAAGCCCGGGGTACCCTCCCACGTCCGAAACACCATCCCCAACTCCTTCACCCACTGTCGAGCTGACAGTCGAACCCACAAGATCTGACGATGATAATTCACCGATTAAGGAGGTTGAAAAGCTGAGTTTTTCAAACGGAATATACAGCGGTCTATATGATTCCGTCAATCTGTGTCCTGAGGGGAACGGTCTTATGCTGTTTGACAATGGTGATACCTATGAGGGTTCTTGGTCACAAGGAAAAAAGAATGGAACTGGTAAAATGACCTATCGGAATGGTGATACATATAACGGCAGTTGGGAAAACGATATGAAGCACGGCCATGGCGTTTATACTTGGAACAACGGCTGTGTATATGATGGTGATTACAAAAATGACAAACGAAACGGCGCTGGCACCTTTAAGAACTGGACAGGCACTATCTATAACGGAGAACTGTGGACTGGTGAGTATTACGGACTGCATGTAAATAATATTTTTGAAGGCTATGGAAAGTTCACAATCACCAATGGAGATGTTTTTGAGGGGATTTTTAGAGATGGCAAGGCTTGGGATGGAATTTATACACGTGATGGAGAGGACTATGAGATTCGGAATGGGGTGCAGATTCAGACATGATGATTGTGTACCTGGCTGAATTGCGACGATAGTATCAGAGCCACATACTTTGGAAGCCCCTCCCACATAATTTACATCCGCAAAAAACCGCCGCCCCCGGTCAAGCCGGAGGCGGCGTCCGCTATTTCTTCTTATATTGTATGTTTCCCCCGCTCAGGCCGCCTGGCCCGTTGCGGCGGTGCTGATCAGCACGGTGCTGTTCTCGCCGAAGTCCACGCCGAAGCCCAGGACGCGGCCCAGGTCGCGGATGCGGAAGTAGTTGTTGCCCTGGAGGTTGTAGGCGGTGACGTTGACGGCCTCACCGTCCACGGTCATGCTCTGGGGGCTGACCACGATGCTGGCCGAGCGGTCCGCGCCCTGGTCCAGCTCGCCGCCCACGGGGGTGTAGGGCTTGCCGGTCTCCACGACGATGCAGTTGTTTTCCTCGTCCCAGGTGACCTCGAACTGGGCGGCCGTGCCGCGCAGCAGGGCGGCCACGTCGCGCAGCTTGAAGTAGTTTTCGTCGTTGATGTTGTACATCTCGGCTTCCTTGGGCTCGCCGTCGATGCTCAGGTTGTGGGTGGACTGGACGCAGACGGTGTTCTCGATGGTGATCTCCCGCAGGTCGCCCCGGTCGCTGGCGTAGGTCTCGCCGATGACGCCGTTCAGCTCGGTCTGGATGTAGTCCATCAGCGCCTCGTCCATGGGGATGCCGGTGTCGAACTGGGCGGAAGCGGCCAAAAAGGCGTAGTAGGTGTCGCCGCCGGCGGTGCAGAAGTCGTTGGTGACCACGGCGTAGGTGGCCTCCGGGTCAAAGGGCTGGCCGTTGATGCTCTGGATGCTCACGCGCTGGATGCTGGCGGGGCCGTGGTAGGTGGAGCCGGGATAGGTCTCCGGGGTGGCGTCATAGACCTTGGTGGTGTTCAGCGTCCACTGGATGCCGGTGGTCTGGGGATAGCCGCCGATGGGCAGGGCGTAAGTAGAGGCCTCCAGCGCCTCCAGCAGCTCCGCGCCGGTGAGGTAGGCCACGGTCACGGTGTTGCCGAAGGGCAGGACCGTGACGATGTCCTTGCGCGTCACGTCGCCGATCTGGATCGCCGCACGGATGCCGCCGCCGTTGGTGACGGCCACCACGTTCTCGTTCGGAACGTTCAGCGCGCCGGTCTGGAGGACGCTCCACAGCATGGCCTCGGTGATCAGGTTGCCGCTGTTGGTCTGGCTGTCCCGGTTGCCCTGGGGGGCGCGTGCGCCGTTCAGCTCCACTTCGCTCCTGGCGAAGACCACGCCATACTCCTCGTCCACCGCGTCGATGATGGCCTGGGCCGCTGCCAGGACCTCCGGGTCCGCGGGCAGACCCTCCACGGGCATCAGGAAGTTCTCCTCGATCTGCTTCGTGGCGTTGTCGATGACGACGACGCCGATGTTCGCAAACTTGGTGCCGGTGGACTGGACCGGCTCGCCGTTCTCACCGGCGGTCATGACCGTGTGGGAGTGGCCGTCGATGAGCAGGTCCACGCCGCTCAGCCGGGCCAGCACGTCGATGCTGCGGTGGCCGTCGGGGGTGGACTCCGCGCTCACACCCAGGTGGGTGAGGCCGATCACCAGATCCACGCCCGCCGCTTTCAGGGCCTCCACCTGCGCCACGGCGCAGTCGTACAGGTCGGTCTTTCCGGCGGAGTTGTTCAGGACCTCCATGCCCTGGATCAGCGCCGGGTGTACCTTGGTCTGCGCCTCGGGGGTGGTCAGACCGAAGAAGCCGAGCTTCAGGCCGCCGGCGGTCTCCATCACGGTATAGGGCTCGAAGGAGGCTTCGCCGTCCTTGAAGATGTTGGCGCAGACGATCCGGAACTGGGCCTTGGAGAGGTTGGTCATCAGCTGGTCATAGCCGTAGTCGAACTCGTGGTTGCCGATGGTGGAGATGTCGTAGCCCGCCGCGTTCATCATCTCAATGGCGGTGGCGCCCTTGGAGACGCCGACATAGGGCGTGCCGCGGCAGTAGTCGCCGGCGTCGGCCAGAATGACCTCCGCGCCCTTCGCCGTCAGGTCGGCCTTGAGCTGCGCGATGACCGCGTAGCCCTCCAGCTCCCCGTGGACATCGTTGCTGTGCAGGATGACGGTCTTGCCGCTGTAGTCCGCGGCCAGCTCGGTCCGGGTGTCCGCCGGGTAGTCGGCCAGGACGCCGAGGCTCAGCACCAGCAGCATCACCAGAGCCAGCACCGCGGCAAACAGCTTCTGCGTGTGTTTCATTGGTATCCCTCCATAAATAATAATTCCGCAAACAAGACGCCGCAGCGCCGCCGGGCGTCTCTTCGCTTTCCTTACCTTACACAATTCCGCGCCGTTTTGCAAGCCTGTTTGGGAAAAAAGGGGGGAGGGGCGGCGATCCGGCGCGTATCCTTCCGGCAAGGGTGCCCCTTACAGTTCCTTCCACATGTACCGCTCCGCATCCGCACGATATCCGTGTTTCGGGTAAAAGGCGTAGGATTCCAGCCACTGTTCCCGCGGCGCGCCCAGATGCACCCGGACCAGGGTGACGCCGTGCCGGCGCATCTCCGCCTCCAGGGTTTCCAGCAGCCTGGACCCCACGCCG
>Ga0310697_10000908_pt1 | contig 37123 bp, 32 predicted proteins | sample 172DNAGHGlowgp2_FD_203883 | JGI IMG/M metagenome (GOLD analysis project Ga0310697, IMG submission 203883) | Sheep rumen microbial communities from Palmerston North, Manawatu-Wanganui, New Zealand - 1728 DNA GHGlow gp2 (v2) (version 2) | ecosystem: Host-associated > Mammals > Digestive system >... | reverse complement strand
CTGGACGTGATCATCGCAGCCCTTGCGCTGATACTGGGCATTTTGTTCCTTATCTGCACCTGGAAGATCTTCTATGGCAGGAAGGGCAAAAAAGGCAAGCGGCATCCTCAGCCACAATACGATGAGGACTATCCGGAAGAATAATCAGTATTGTCGATATAGTCAAAAAAACGGACGGTTTTACCCGTCCGTTTCTATATGCCTTGGAAAAACTCATTCCTGAGGTTTAGGAGCGCGTTTACGATTCAGATAGACATCCAACTTATCCTTAATCTTTTCCGGAATCTCACGTTTTACAGGGCATCTGACTGCATTTGCCATACGACCGGTAAATCCGGCGATGAATTCAATGTCCTGCAACATCTGCTGAGGAGATACGATGGCGGGCGTATCATACCGCTCATGGATGGACCCGGCTGTGGGCGGTGCCATACGTGCAAAGGACAGACTGGGTACGCCCTTGTCAGCAAATGGCGTCGAATCGCTGGAATATACCCCGCTGCGAGCAGCCACAGGGAATCCCAGCTCATCCGCCATGTATTCTATGAAGGAAACCAAACGTTCCTCCGCCGAGCAGCAGGCGATAAATTTCCCCATGATGCTGCCGATCATATCGAGATTTATATTCAATACAACTTTTTCAAGTTCCGCTTCGTGATCTGTGCAGTACGCTTTAGAGCCCAACAGGCCCAGTTCCTCGCCCCCGCACCATATGAACCGAAGGCCACGCGTATGAGCCGCTTTCGCAAACCGTTCCGCCACACCCAGAATACCGATAGACCCAGTCATGTTGTCGTAACTGCCGCAGGAAAGGGGCGTGGTATCGTAATGCGCTGTCAACACGACCCACTCGTCAATCTCGCCGGGCAGCTCTCCGATCAGATTATGTGCCTTTGCCTCAAAGCTTTCCTGGTCGATCTCAATGCAAGCAGTTTTGCTCCCCTTTGCAACGATATCCATTGCATCCTTCACGTTGATATTGACCCCCAGTATCTTCTTTCCCTGGCTTACTGTAGGTCTTAGCGTTTTTTGATCGATGTCACGGTCGGGACAGCTGTAACGACCGGTAAAGGTGATAAAGCCAACGGCTCCGTTTTTCAGCATATCCTGATAGTTCCACATATTCAGAGGCTGATCCGTAAGCACGATGTGGTCCTTGCACATAGAGAAGGACAGATCGTCCGTGTTCCTGAGATAATACAGCGGCCCTTCCACTTTCCCGCTACCGCAGCCGATGTAAGCCTTGCAATGATATGTCTTGCCGTCGATCGCAAGATTAGCGGATCGAATATCTGATCTTTCTAAAGTGAACTCTTCTGCTTTCGTTGCAAGCCCGATCTGATTGCATCTTTCCTGTAAATACTGCAAGCATTTCATCTCTTCGGGGGTCGCCGCCGTATGCGGATATGCTGTATCCTTCAGGATCTGTTTTATCTCTCTTGCGTTCATACGAATCACCTTCCTTTCTCATAAATGATGATACCATAGGAACAGTCGCCAAACAAGTGAAAATCATTTTGAAAAAAGGACTTGCAAATTACAAAACGATGCTGTATAATCTTGCTTGCGCGTGGGGATGTAGCTCAGCTGGTTAGAGCGCTGTGTTCACATCGCAGAGGTCTAGGGTTCGAGTCCCTACATCCCCACCAATAAAAATGCCACCCATTCGGGTGGTATTTTTATTGGTATATCGGAAGGGACTCAAACCGGGTGCAGTAGTGAATGAGGCTCCAGTGGAGCCTCAGAGCGGCACCCTGAGCAAAGCCGCAGCCGAGTGTGAGAGTCCCTACATCCCTGCCTTATTCGAACAATTCCGCCGCTTTCTCCATATGCACCGCAGACTCTATGTGCTGTGGGCAAATGCCCAGACACTGCCCACATGCCACGCAAGCGGAAGCAAGTCCTTTTCCCCTGGTTCTGAATCCATAGCTGTGCCTGGCACTCTCCAAGGAACCGAAACGAGCATATTCGTTCAGCAAATCAAGGATAGCCGGAATATTGATATTCGCCGGGCAGCCTTCCACACAGTATTTACAGCCGGTACAGGGAATAGCTCCGGCTTTGCGCAGCATATCGGCCGCTTGGGTCAATATCGCTTGTTCCTTATCTGACAACGGCGCCAAGCGATTGAACAGATTCACGTTCTGTTCCATCTGTTCCAAGGTAGACATGCCTGAAAGCACCATGGCTACATTCGGGAGACCTGCCGCAAACCGGAGCGCCCAGGAGGCCAGAGACGCCTTAGGATCAGCTTCCTTCAGCAGGGGCGCGCAAACCGAGTTTTCAGACGCCAGACTTCCGCCGCGAATGGGCTCCATGACGATCACCGGTTTGCCATGTTTCTTTGCCACTTCATAGCAGCGGCGAGACTGTACGTCCTCGTCATCCCAATCCGCATAGTTTATCTGCAGCTGGACGAATTCAGCTTCCGGAAGCTCAGTCAGTATCTGATCCAGTGCCTCCGGCGTATCGTGAAAAGAAAAGCCAAGACGCCGAATGCGCCCCCTCTCCTTCTCCTGAAGCAGATATGGCCACACCTGGCAATCCTTCACCTTTTGCAGTCGATCCAATCCCATGGCATGTAACAGATACAGATCAAAATAACCGGCGCCTGTCCTTTCCAGCTGCTCTTCGAAGGTATCTGGCGCGTCTTTAGGCTCGTTCAGCTTGAAAATAGGCATTTTGTCAGCCAGAAGAAAGCTCTCCCGAGGATATCGCTCCACCAGCACCTTCTTCACGGCGCGCTCGGAAAAGCCATTGTGATACGGATACGCAGTGTCGAAATAAGTATACCCCTGCTGGAGGAAAAGGTCGGCCATCTTACAGACAAGTTCGATATCGATATCGTCGCCCTTCCCGTTCAGGATTGGGAGCCGCATCAAACCGAATCCGAGTTTCTTAGTGTTTGCGGGAAGAAAATGCATAGTATCGCCTCCTTTTTTTATATTCTATAGAAAAAGGTTTTTACCGTCAAGAATATAAAAGATTCTTCTTTCAAATACGATCCTTCTGTGGTATTATATCAAATCATGTGTTCTGAGGTCGTTATGCTCTATATCCTTATACCACTTGGTCTGTTGATTCTCCTGCTCCTTTGCGCCAGCTTTTACGCCTTTGAAAGAGGCAGCACCCGTCGAGACAGAACGGAGCTTTTTCGTGTGACCAGTGTGGTCCCTTCCGGTCGATATGCTTATCGAGATCAGATGCAGCTGGGGGTAGACTGGTACGAGAGTCAGCCCAAAACGGAGCTTTCCATCACCAGTCGCGACGGTCTTTCCCTGTGCGCGGATCTGATCGAAGCAGAAAAACCCATCGGCTTGATTGTTGCGGTACACGGCTTTCGTTCCTGGCCCGCCCGCGAGTTCGCGTTGATCGCCAAACACCTTTACGAACAAGGGTATACCGTGCTCTACCCCTATATGCGCGCCCATCGCAAAAGCGAAGGAAAATACATCACCTTCGGCGTGAAGGAACGCTACGATATCGCTGCCTGGGCCAAGCTTCTTTCCGACAGGCGGCCCGATCTTCCCCTCTTTCTTTACGGACAAAGCATGGGCGGCGCCACGGTGATCATGGCTTCCGGCTTGGATATCCCAAAACAGACTAGAGGCATCATCGCCGACTCCGCTTTCCATTCCCCCCGGGACGTTATCGCAACCGCCCTCGTCAACTCTTACAAAGTCCCCGTTTTCCCCATGCTTCCCGCCATGGACCTGTGGGCCAGAATCATTGCCGGATATTCCCTGACGGCCACCACCTGCAGGGATGCTCTGGACAAAACAAATCTCCCCTTCCTCTTCATTCATGGGAAGCTGGACGAGCTTGTTCCCTATGATATGGGCTATCAGAACTACGTAGAGTGCCACACCGAGAAGATGATGCTGACCGTGGACACGGCGGCGCATTGTGCAAGTTACTACGTAGATCCCGTACGATATATTGCATATTTGGACGAATTTCTAAAAAAATATGGAAAAATGCCCTTGCAATAAGCAACCGTTTACAGTAGAATTGTCAGGATCGATTTTTAAAAGACCAAAGGAGAAACTATATGGAAAAACTGATCGGTGCCTGCCTGGTCGCACAGTCCGGGGGCCCAACCGCTGTCATCAACGCCAGCGCATACGGTGTGATCCGTACCGCTTTGGACGATGATACCATCACCCACGTCTACGGCGCAGCCCATGGCATCAAGGGCGTGCTGGACGATATTCTGTATGATCTGGACCTGGAGGACGAACACGAGCTTCGACTCTTGCTCAACACGCCTTCTGCTTCCCTCGGTTCCTGCCGCTATAAACTGAAGAACTACACGGAAGACGATACCGACTATCGCCGTATCCTGGAAGTGTTCAAAAAGCACGATATCCGCTATTTCTTCTACATCGGCGGCAACGACTCCATGGACACCTGCAATAAGATCAGCAAGTTCTTCCAGCAGGAAAAATATCTTTGCCGGGTCATCGGCGTGCCCAAGACCGTGGACAACGACCTTTACGGTACGGACCATTGCCCCGGTTTCGCTTCTGCAGCCAAGTACGTCATCACCAGCTGCATGGAGATGCGTCGCGACTGCAACGTGTATGATTACTACTCCGTCCTCATCGTTGAGGTCATGGGTCGCCATGCCGGCTGGTTGGCCGGTGCTGCCGGCGTAGCCACCGCTACGGGCGACGGCCCTGATTTGGTGTATCTGCCCGAGACCGACTTCGATATGGATCAGTTCCTGACCGATGTGAAGCGAGTCATGGACGAACGAGGCGACTGCATGGTGGTCGTTTCCGAGGGTATTCATGACAAGAACGGCGTCTTCATCGCTGAATACGGTGCTCCCGCCGCCGCTACCGACAGCTTCGGACATAAGCAGTTGGGTGGCGTCGCCGCTACGCTGGTGAGCTATGTGAAGCAAAAGTGGGGCGTGAAAAAGATCCGCGGCGTCGAACTTTCCCTACTGCAGCGCTGCTCTTCTCACTTTGCCTCTGCGACCGACATCAACGAGTCCTTTGCCGCCGGCCGTGCAGCGGTGAAAGCCGCTGTCAACGGCATGTCCGATAAGATGATGGCTTTCCATCGTCATATGGACGTATATGGCGACTATGCCTGTGAAGTGGTTCCCGAGGATCTTTCCCTTGCCGCTAATACGGAGAAGAAGGTGCCCCGTGAGTGGATCAACGAAGCCGGAAACGGCGTGACCCAGGAATTTGTAGAGTATGTGCTGCCCCTTATTCAGGGCACGCCCAACCTCCCCTTAGAGAACGGCCTCCCCCGCTTTGCAAAGCTCAAGAGGATCATCGCAAAATAATCCCTGTGCCATCAAAGAGCCTCCCTGCGAGGCTCTTTTTTTTCTTGCGTGACCATTTGGATGGAATGTCGAATCGCACCGATCAGCAGGCATAGAGAACCCAACAGACGCCAATACAGCGCATGGCGAAGAAACATAGATATGATCAAAAGTGAAGCGCCGGCAAGCATATACCGATTACCTGACATTTGCAAAAGGTCTTTCCAAAGGAGGACATTCCGTTTGGGCATGTTTCTCTTAAGCTTTTCTTCGATCTGTTCACTGTCTGGTTCCTCCCCATCTTCCCAAGGATGAAAGGTGATGACAGAACCAAGCTTGGAAACTGCTAAGATCAATTCCTTCCTTTCGTCGCCGATACAATGAAAGGAGATGCCCTGTCCCATGCGAAGACAGTGACCGATCATCTCATTTGAATCCGGCGTCGGATAGATGATCACACCGCCCGCTTGCCGTATCCGTTCCGCTTCCTGCTTCAGCCACGACTCCCGCCTCAAAGCTCTTGACGCTTCCAGCCAAAGCTTTTGTTTATACTTTATCCATTGTCTTCTATTCCAAAGAACAAAAAACAGCAGCAGACCTGCCGACAGAATGGCTGACAGTATCCAATTCCCTTGTAAAATATACAGGCAAGCTCCGCCTAGGAGAGATGAAAACGTTGTATCCATCCCTTTGGCTAACGCGCCTCGCCCCCGAAAGCATTTTCGTTTGTACGCCCGTTCCGTCCGCTTATCCATTTTCAAATTCAGTATTGCCTCCCGGGGGGAATCTATACTATACTACGATACATGAAGATAGGCATTTTAGGGGGAAGCTTTCACCCCATCCACAACGGACACTTGGATATGGCCCGCAGCGCTCGAGATGCTTTGGGCCTCGATCAAGTCATCCTCATGGTCGACCGTATCCCGCCCCATAAAGAGCTCGCCCAGGGAGCCAGCAGTGAACAGCGATACAGGACGGTGCAGCTTGCCTGCGAAGGCGAGAAAGGTTTCGTTGCCTCCGACTGGGAATTGACACAGGAGGGCACAAGCTATACTGCCCTAACTTTGACTCACCTCAAAGAGGAGCACCCTGAGGATCAGCTCTACTTCATCATGGGCAGCGACATGCTTCGCTCTCTCACCACCTGGTACCATCCGGAGATCGTTTGCGATAAAGCCAGTCTCGTCTGCATCTGCCGAGCCGGGCAGGACGGCGGCGAAGTCGAGGCAGCAGCTCAAGTGAAGGAACTGTTCGGCGCGCAGGTGACCCTGCTGCCTCCCGTTCGAGAGCTATCCTCCACCGAAATCCGAAATCGCCTTGCCGGCGGACGGCCCATCAGCGACCTGGTACCGAAGGCGGTAGAATATTATATCTACGAGCATGCCCTATATGCGGACGAACAGCTGATCACCTTGACGAACGCTATGCGCCAAGTGCTGAAGCCTCACCGTTTTTGCCACGTGATCGGTGTAGAGATGACAGCGGTGCAGCTGGCGGAAAACCTCAAGGCAGACGGAAAGAAAGCGCGCCTTGCCGCACTCCTCCACGACTGCGCCAAATATTTGCCGGTAGAAGAGCAAGCTGCTTTGGCAAAGAAGGACGGCAGTACCCTGGATCCGCGAAAAGATGATATGATCCTCCATGCTCCGGCTGGCGCGATTCTGGCAAAAGAAAGGTACGGCATCACCGACGAAGAAGTGCTGGAAGCCATCCGGTATCATACCACCGGAAAAGAGGACATGACGTTGTTGGATGAGATCATTTGGGCAGCGGATCTGATCGAGCCAAGCCGCGATTATCCTTCCGTAGAAAAACATCGTTCCCTTCTCCTGCCTGCAGCCGATCCTATATGTTTTGAAAAAGGGCTGCTACTTGTATTTGACGACAATATCTGTTATATTCAAAGCAGAGGACAGGGCATTAACCCTGCCACGCTTCGCGCCAGGGACTACCTGAAACGCAAGATTACAGCAAAGGAGACATACATGGAAACCCTCAATAAGGAAACGATCCTTCAGCTCTGCAAGATTCTATACGACAAAAAGGCCCTGGATATACGGGCCATCGAGGTTACAGACAAGACCATCATCGCCGACTGGTTCATCGTCTGCAGCGGTCGCGGCGTGCCCCAGGTCAAAGCGCTCAGCGATGAGCTGGAAGAAAAAGCAGCCGAAATGGGCCTCATCCCCCGTCGCAAAGAAGGGTATCAGGAAGGCCGCTGGATCGTGCTGGACTTTGGCGATCTGCTGGTGCATCTGTTCCATCCAGAGGAGCGCACGTATTATAATCTGGAACGTCTGTGGGACGACGGACGAAACGTAATCACCTATACAGAGGAAGGAGATGCGAAATAATGGAACTGAACAAGTATATCGATCATACCTTGCTGAAGCCCGAAGCTACTCATGAGGACATCCATCGGGTCTGTGAAGAAGCCAAGGCATACAACACTGCCAGTGTCTGTGTAAACCCCATCTACGCAGCATTCGTAGCAAAAGAGCTTCAAGGTACTGATATCAAGACCTGCTGCGTCGTTGGTTTCCCTCTGGGGGCAACCCCCTCCGCCATCAAGGCTGCTGAGGCTAAGCTCTGCGTGGAGAACGGCGCACAGGAGATCGATATGGTCATCTCCGTCGGCGCGGCCCGGGAAGGCGACTGGGAATATGTTGAACAAGATATTAAGACTGTAGCTGACGCCATCCGCGGCAAAGCCCTCTTGAAGGTCATTATCGAGACCTGTCTCCTCAATGACGAGCAGAAGGTGAACGCGTGCCTCTGCGCCAAGAATGCCGGAGCCGACTTTGTGAAGACTTCCACCGGCTTCTCCACCGGCGGCGCCACCGTGGAGGACGTGGCCCTCATGCGAGGCGTGGTGGGCGACGAACTGGGCGTGAAAGCCTCCGGCGGCATTCGTTCCAAGGAAGCGGCTGAAGCCATGATCACCGCCGGCGCCAGCCGTATCGGCGCAAGCTCCTCCAAGAAGATTATCGAAGGATAAAAGCCTATATAAGAGAAGCGCCTTCTCGTTCAGCGGGAAGGCGTTTTCAGTGTGATGAGATCGATCTCCGGGCGGTCAAAGATACGGGGCGGCAGAAAGCTGTGGTTGCCCGCGCCTCGGGAGACGTATAGCTTCGTCTTGCCGCATATGTAAATGCCCGATGTATACCGGGGCAAAATACCCTGATCGGGGCTGTATAGACCCTGGCCGAAGAGCCGTACCTGGCCGCCGTGGGCGTGGCCAGACAGGACCAGGTCCACGCCTGTGCGCGCGTAGCTATCGATACGTTCCGGATGATGAGCCAAGAGCACCGAGCAAACCTCAGGGAGAACAAGCGCCTGTATCTCTGTGTACGTCGCCATGTTCCTACTGCCTATGAGCGCCAACCTGGCGTCTCCCCGCTGAATCATAACAGCTTCGTTATCCAAAACCCGAACATTACGCCTTTTCAGGTCTTTCATGATCTCGGCCCAACCGATGTTCCACTCGTGGTTCCCCTCTATACAATAGGTGGGGCCCAGCTTCGCTGCTTCCAACGCAAACCGATATCCGTTCTTCCGCTTCTTGGGCAGATGCCGGTCCAGTAAGTCGCCGGTGATGGCGATGCAATCGAAGGATAGGCCCCGGACGGCTCGAATGAGCGCTAGGCGGTCCCGTCCGTAAGCTCGGTTATGGAGATCAGAAACCTGTAAAATCGTGAAGCCATCAAAGGCTTCGGGCAGTCGTTCGAGCTCTATTTCCACAGGATGAACGTCAAAACGGTTGGTGTCCCACAAACCGTAGAGAAGCAATGCGACGCCTACTATGAGAATGACGATCAGCGCGTACAGCATGATTCTCCTTTCCGAATGAACCGCCAGGGACGCAGCTGATCCTCCTGCGAGGCATAGCCGATACCAACCCGCGGCGCGGTCTCAAAGGCGCATTCCGGCCCTTTCCATAAACTAATTCTATCGGTAACCAGAATATCCAGGCCATTATAGGATAGGTCAATCCCCAGAGCTTTGGTGAGCTTCCCCGGCCCTTCTGCGCCTTCGCAGCAGCGGATCAGTACCCCTTGCGGCTCGTTCTCCGGCCCTGTGATGATGTTCAAAAGGCTGTGGATACCGTAGCATAGATACACATACACATGCCCGCCCCGGTGATAGAGCATCTCTGTCCTTTTGGTTCGCCCGTGGTGCGCATGACAGGCTGTATCGGATTCGCCTCGATAGACTTCCGTTTCCGTGATCGTGAGCTCTTTTGAGCCGACCGTAAGCCGGCACCCCAGCAATTTATGTGCTACGACAAGGGCGTCCTGTAAAAAGAAGGCGGCAGGCAGGTCCGTCATCAGCCCTGCAATCCCCTAGCCTGCCGATCCATGTCCTCCACCACGATGTCGAAAATCTCGCCAAGAGTCGAGCAGTATTGCAGTACCAGCCAGGGTTCGTTGGTATGAAAATGGATCTTAATCAGAGTCTCGTCCCCTACGCACAGGAGGCAATCACCCTTAAAGTTTTCGGTGATGAATTCGCTGATTTTGTCCTCGTCAAGATCGGTCCCTTCGATCAGCAGTTGGGTATCGTACTTGTATTCCAGCATATTCTCTCTCACTTTCCTGTTATAGTATATCGGTTTCTAAAGCAGCCGTGACAAGCCGCAGCATTCGTACCAGCAGCTCTCGATTCTCTGTTATGAGGTCGTACACGGCGTCCTCGGACAGCACGCCACGCTTCAGGTCCTTCGGCAGTTTCCCGGCCTCGTCGTCTTCATAGTCCTGCATCCATTGATCGCCTCCATAATAGTCGCTCAGCTTGCGATACAGAGGCTGGATTTCTTCATAGATGGAGAGTGCCTCGGATAATGCACATACGGCTTTTTCGGAAGCATCCAAACAGCGCTCCATCTCTGTGATGCGTTCGATCTGTTCCATCTTATACTCCCATCAATCTGTGACCCTGGTCTTCCCTGCCAGCACGTTTCGATAATCTTCCAAATTCTTTCGCAGGAGATTCGGAATATCCAGCTCGTAGGGACACTTACTGACGCACAGCCGACAATCCACACAGTCGTCAATCTTCGCCATCTCCGACTGCCAATGCTCGTTCAGCCATGCGGCGCTAGGGGCCCGGCGGATCATCAGGGACATGCGGTTGCAGCTGTTGATCTCAATACCTACTGTGCAGGGCATACAATAGCCGCAGCCTCGGCAGAAGGAGCCCATCAGCTCCTTTCGCTCCTTTTCGATATAGGCGGAGAGCTCGTCATCCAGTACCGGCGTATTGTCCATAAAGGACAGCCAGTCGTCCAACTCTCTTTCCCGCTGTATACCCCAGATGGGGATCAAGCCGTCGAACTGACTGATAAAGGCCATGGCCGCTCTGGCGTTAGTGATGAGTCCTCCGGCCAAGCCCTTCATACAAACGAAGCCGACGTTTCGTTGCTGACACAGGGTTAGCAGCTCCATCTCGTTATTCTCAGCCAGATAACTCATGGGATACTGCAGCGTTTCATACAGACCGCTTTCGACTACCTCCCGGGCGATGCCGATCTTGTGAGCGGACGCACCGATATGGCGTATCTTCCCCTGTCTTTTCGCCTCAAGCATACACTCGTACATGCCAGTGCCGTCCTCTGGCCGATAGCATTGCTGGAGATTATGGAACTGGTATACATCGATATAATCCGTTTTCAGCAGGCTCAGCGAGGTTTCCAGATCCTTCCAAAACCCTTCCGGCGTCTTTGCGTGGGTTTTGGTGGCGATACACACCTCCTCCCGCTTCAGCCAGCCGTCGCCAAAAGCGGCGCCCAGCTTCTCTTCGCTGTCCGTGTAGGCTCTGGCTGTGTCAAAATAGCGCATGCCGCCTTCATAGGCCCGCCGCAAAAGCTGCACAGCGTTCTCATTCGAGATGCGCTGGATAGGCAACGCGCCGAATCCGTTTTGTGGGACGGTAATCCCGGTGCTTCCTAAGATGACGTTTTTCATGTGTGAACCCCTTTTACATGTTATTCAATACCTTCGACTGCCGCTTTGCCGCTCATCTGTCACGTCATATACCTCTATTCCAAACTCCTTGGCGTACTGCTGCCGACAGCGGTGAAACAAGTCCCGGCGGCTGTACAGCTTGTTCCCTTCTCTGTCTCCATACCGGTTCAATAGCTCCTTGAAAGATGGGAAAGCTGTATAATAGGCTTTGTCAAGCGCTTCCACTTCGGCGATGATTTCAGAGAAGGGCATCTGTTCCAGCTGACCTATGTTATTGTTGGTAAGCGAAATGAGCAACGACCGATTCTGTTCCGGCTCACCGCCTTTTATTGTACACCATTCCGATTCGGTTTGGTAGACCTTTTGGTTCAATTTTGCTCTTGCTTGGGCGCTCATCATAGATAAATCATCCCGTGAGACGCGAATGTTTTCAAGGGCCGCCCCTCTTCCTTCTCCATGGGGGACGAACAGGCGTGTATCCCTTCCTCCATGTTCCTCTAATTCAGTAATAAGGTCATCCATTTGTTCGATGTTTTCCTTAGTCAGAGGTACACCAGCGCTTACTTTAAATCCAATACGGGCAGCCATTTCCATAAAACACAGCAAAAATTCATGATCACCGTTTCTGCCTGCAAATCGATCATGATATGCCTGGGTACCGTAGAAAGTGAAGTTGAGCGATTCAACTCCGTGTTTTTTCAACTCACAGAGAAGATCGTTCAACTCCGTATCTGTACGAAATGCCATTCCATCGCATTGAAGAAATTTCCCACTGACAGAGCCTATGCGGTTCATGAAATCAAGAGCGTCAAAAAGGTTAGGATGATCCATGCTGTATCCAAAGGAGAAATGGAAGGAAAGGTCCGGCCGTTCTTTTTGTAACCATGTGTAAAACCGTTCTGCAAACCGTTCGCTGCGGGCATAGTCTGCGCCTATGGCTTTTCCGTTCCAGCTCAGCAGACAATATCGGCAGCGGCAGGCACAGGGCACGCACAGCGTTTGCAGCATCACGCTTTTTGTAATCACCTTGTCTCTCCCCCTTTTCACAGATCTTTCTTCAATAGGACAGTCTTTTCTCTGTATGTTTTTATTTCAAATCCTTCGTCGAGAAACAGTTTCAGGGCCGGATTGTCGGCGGCAATGTCGTCGTACAGAACGTCGATCCCATTTTCTTTAGCTGCTTGGCAGAGACGACGCAAACCCTCGCGGCCATAGCCTCTTCCCCTATAGGCCGCATGGATGATCACATCCGAAAGCCAGATCCCTTCTGCTTCATCCAGATGATAAGCTATCTCGCCTACGAAGATTCCCGTCTCTTCATGTAGTAAGTATCGATAAAAGCGTTTCCCTTCAGTATTCGTTATCCACCTATCATACCATTTCGTCCACTTTTCCCGGGAAAAGTGGATCGCTCCGCCCCAGGCGCTGTTATAGGACATAGTCTCACCGTCTGCCAGCATCTTCTGACGGAACCACAGTTCTTCATATGCAGGCACATGCAGCAACAGCATATCAATCCTCCATGGCTTCCAGCATAAGTCGTCCCAGGGAAACGCCCATCCGCTTGGCCGCGAATGCCGCTCGCATCAGGCCCTCGCAAAGACTACCGTTTACTTCCTGAACATGGATGTGAGGATTGCTCTCCATAGTACGAATGGCACGATGTTCTTGGCCAAGAAGCAGCAATACGTATTCATTATCCTCCCACTGGATCTCCCACACAGGAGCATCTTCCGGCATGGCGCACTGAAGAAGAAGTTCACGCGCATCCGCTTGTATTTGCTCCGTATATGGCCCCCGCAGGATAGGCTCCTCGAAATATTGTCGCCCCAGCCGTTCATTGATTTCGTCCAGGCGAGCATAGTCTATCCCCAGCTGACGATAGATATTGCCCATGAAATCCACCATGAACTCATTCTCTGCCAGTTCCCGTAGCAGCCGTTCCCATTGATCTACCTTTTCCGGTGTGACCGGCTCGATCGTCTGGAACCGCGCCATGATCTGTCCGTAGGCCGGGACGGCGACGTATTCCTCCAGCCAAAGAGCGCCCTGGGTCGCTTCCTTTGCCTTCCGCTCCAGCTGCACAAGCCGCTCCCGCAGCAATTCGCTCGTCAAGAACACGATTCAGTCTCCTTTCGCGGACGTTACGCTTAGCTTACTCAATCCGCTCTCCGTGGACCTTCACCCGGCCGCCGTCGGGGCATTGTCCGTCAAAGCAGATATCCTTTTTTGACCCATAATCCAGATTTGCACCATTGATCAGTGCAAAGACTTGAGGGTAGATGGCATGCCACAACTCATGGCAGATGGGTGGGCATACACCCTCCACGATGAATTCCTCTCCCGCTTTGCAGAATCCATCCCTGCAGCGGCTTTCCGTGATCGTCAGCTTAATTCGTGCCATGCCTTTTTCCTCCTGTACGCAGGGCTTCAAAGAAAGCTGACCTGCTTTCCCTGCATCCCAAAAACTTCCCTTGCTTTGCGGCGGATAGACGCCTCATCCTTCCTCAGCAACCGGTCGAACGCTGTGACGACGATCTCATTTCCAGCAAGCTTCCACCTTGCGCGGATACGTCCCCGAACGAGAACTGAAGGCGAAACGATACCGGATATATTGGTCAGCTCCCTCAAAAAACGTCGGTCGATCATGCGGTCCCGGTCCTTATAACCCAGGATCAGCTGGTCGAAACCAGGTATCAAAACGCACTCTGGAAGAACAGCATCTCTGATGGGTTCATGGAAGCTGTAATACTTCTTACCATCGAACGTCGTACAAATCAATTCCGGCAGCAGCTCGTGGAGCAAAGGGTCCATATCCTTTTTCTTCCAGTTGCCGAAAAAGTATCGGCAGTCGTACACGGTAGCTGGGCCATAGTGCTCAAAGTAGCGCCGCAGAAACTCCCGGCGGGCCGTATCCCGATCCATCCAGACAACGGCTTTAGGAATGAAATACTCTTTTCTGGTGCCTGTCCCGCAAACGATACGTCCCCGGCATACCATCTCGCGGATAAGTCCGCCCCAACCATAGAATGACTGACGAAGCAGCTCCTCCCCCATGCCTGCGCGAGCGCATGCGGTTTTAAGACCGTCCCGCGTAGTATTGCCCTGTCCTATTTGATCCTCCAGAAAAGGTGCCCAGTATTCTGCTTCAGCACGGGATATACCCCAATAGCCATCTACATAGGGACCGATATTATCAAGCGCTGCCAAGTGCAGTCCCAGCTCATCCTCAGGGACCAGGTGCATGGTCCCTCGGTGGGACCATATCTTGACCAATTCACGGAATGGATCTTCCGGTCGATAATCGGATGCACGTATCTGCAGCGATGCCTTTGGGTAGTTAGCGAACTGAGCTTGAAGACCCATAAGATCGGAAACCACCGTATGAGTGTCTGACGTTTCCAACAGATATAACCCTTTCAGAGAATTATATAGAAGCGTTTCATTGTCTGTCATCGACCCATGGTCCTTTTCCCTTTTGTTTTATTTTATCATAACCAACTATATAGGGCAAATAGAAAACACAGGAGGTTGTTGAATCCAGTCGAACAGATATGATATACTAATTCGTATAAAAAGCAGGAGGTGAACGCATGCTGAACAAATTCTGCAAGAGACCCCTTTACGAAGTAACTCAAACCATGGCCCGTGTGGCTATGGGCGTAGAGAAAGCCGAAATTGTGATCAAAAACGCGAAGCTTGTGAATGTATGCACCGCAGAGATCCAGGAGGGCATCGACGTTGCCATCGCTCAGGGACGTATCGCCCTCGTAGGCGACGCTGCTCACTGTATCGGTGAGAACACAAACGTGATCGACGCGACGGGTCAATACATTGCGCCCGGTTTCATGGACGCCCATATCCATGTGGAATCCGCTATGGTCACCGTTGGCGAATATGCCCGGGCCGTAGTTCCCCGCGGTACAACAGGCATTTTCATGGACCCCCATGAAATTTGCAACGTCTGTGGTCCCGAAGGCGTCAAGGCCATGATCAACGACGCAAAGCGCACACCTCTTAAAGCCATGTCCAACGTTCCTTCCTGTGTGCCGGCTGTGGCTGGGTTTGAAGACACGGGTTCCCATATCGGTCCGGAAGAGGTCCGAGAGATGATGACCTGGGACGGCATCGTGGGTCTGGGCGAAATGATGAGTTTCCCAAACGTGCTCTGGGCAGAGCCAAACATCCATGGAGAACTGGCAGAGACGCTGAAAGCAGATCAGGTCATCACCGGCCACTATTCCGTTCCGGACACCGGTATGGGACTCAACGCCTATATCGCCTCCGGTGTTCGCTGCTGCCATGAATCCACACGCGCCGAAGACGTCTTGGAAAAGATGCGTCACGGTATGTATGCCCTTATGCGCTACGGCAGCGCTTGGCACGATATGCCTGTAATCATCAAGGCCGTGTTGGACAACCATATCGACGACCGTTTCGCCTGTCTGATCTCCGATGACACACATCCCGATACGCTCATCCAAGAGGGGCACTTGGATCACATCGTCCGCTGTGCCATCAAGGAGGGATTGGACCCCATCAAGGCCATCCAATATGTTACCATCAACCCGGCCACCTGCTTCCGCATGGATCATGAGATGGGCAGTATCACCCCGGGCAAGTGTGCCGATATCGTGTTCTTCGATGATTTGAACGACATTCGCATCACACGCACCATCATTGACGGCGACATAGTGGCGGAAAACGGGCATATGACCGTGGAAATCGGCAAGCCTGCCTTCCCCGCTCCTATCTATGACACCATGCACGTTGGTGCGCCCATCACCGCTGACAGCTTCAAGATCGCCGCGCCTGCAGGCAAGGATTCCGTCAAAACCCGGGTCATCGAGATAATCCCCAATCACGTGGGCAACTATGAGCGCATTCTGGATCTGAAAGTGAAGGATGGATTCCTGGAAGCCGATCCTAAGCAGGATCTGCTAAAAATGGCCGTCTTTGAGCGCCATCATGAAACCGGTACTAAAGGCGTCGGTTTTCTGAAAGGCTTTGGATTCAAGAAAGGTGCCATGGCTCAGACCGTGGCTCACGACGCCCATAATCTGTTGGTGGCAGGCACCAACGACGAGGATATGGCTCTCGCCGCCAACACCCTGATCGAGTGTGGCGGCGGCCTGTGCGCCGTGGCGGACGGCAAGGTGCTGGCTAAAGTGCCCCTGCCCATCGCGGGCCTTATGAACGACTTGCCTGCGGAGGAAATGGCAAACCAGGTCAGCAAGCTCAGTGAAGCCTGGAAGGAGATGGGCTGCGTGATCAACTCCCCCTACATGACCATGGCTCTCATTCCCCTGGCCTGCCTGCCGGAGCTGCGGCTCACCAACCGCGGCCTGGTGGACTGCCGCACGTTCCAGTTCGTAGACCTGTTTGCTGAATAAGAAAACTTGCAATTGAAAAGCTGCTTTCCGATCCATTCCGGAGGCCGCTTTTTGTTCGGTACTATTATAGATCGAACAGGCTCATCTGCGCCGTGTTTTCTGGGAACTCGTACATGTATTCGAAGCATGCATTCGGGGTCGACAGTATGCCGTTATCTCTGCAAATGTCGTGCAACAATTTAGTCAACTCACTTGCCCGGGGACTGGGCAGTTCGTATGCGTTCCCATAGATACGCATATATTTTTCCTTCAGACCCGGAAAATGTCGATCAAGAGCCGCATAGTAATACTCCCTGTCCCCTTCCCGCAAAGTCATTCCCATGCCGAAGTCGATGACTCCCTTGACGCCCACCCGAACGCATTCCCTTAGGATGGCTGTGACGTTTTCCGGCGTATCGTTGAGGAAGGGCAGGATGGGTGTCAGCCAGACGACGGTAGGTATGCCTCTCTCCCGCATTCGTTCCAGCACCTCGATGCGCCGTTTCGTGTTGCACACATGAGGCTCCAGAATGGCGCATAGATCGTCGTCATAGGTGGTCAGCGTCATCTGCACGACGCACTTGGCAGTACGGTTTATCTCGTCCAGCAGGTCGATATCCCGAAGAATACGATCCGATTTCGTCTGAACGGCCACACCAAACCCATGATTTCGGATGATCTCAAGACAACGCCTGGTCAAACGAAGCTCCTCTTCGCAGTGCATATAAGGGTCTGACATGGAACCGGTCCCGATCATACATTTCTTTCGTTTAGATCGAAGCGCCTTTTCCAAAAGCTCCGGCGCATTTTGCTTGACTTCGATATCCTCAAAAAGATGGGTGAACTGATAGCATCGGCTGCGGCTGTCGCAGTAAACACAGCCATGGGTACAGCCCCGGTATATGTTCATACCGCAGTGTCCGCCGCTGCCGGTCAGTATTCCTTTGACGTTCACAAAGTGCATATATGCCTCGCTCTAGCGCTCATAGCGCACGGCAGAGAATTATATCAAGTGTCGTAGGAGGAACGAGATGCTTCAGGTCATCGAGCCTATCCGGACCGATTCTGCGTACTTCTGAAGCAGAAACAGTTCTGCCTTCCACCTCCGCTCTGGGTATCTCCACCACTTCAATCTTGTGTTGCTGCAAAACCGAAGTGAGAATCTGGTTAAAACGCGTCATGGTGGGATTTAAAGGTTCTTGCCCAATATAACGGACATTGATACCTAAGGGTGGAGCTATAAGATTAGCAAACGTATTGGATTCGTTCAGCATGTTTTCTTCCGAAGGGAGATCAGTTTTTGTAAAGTACCCGGGATTTGTTAACCTGGTTCCATAAAAGGGGCCACTCGGAACAACAATCACATCGCCAAGACTCTTCAGTGCTGCACATGCCATAGAGTATCGTTCGGCAAAACTGAAAAGTGCCATTTCTTCCTCGAGTACTATGACGATCAGACGGTCTGAATCGGCCAAGGCAGATTTCGATAGGTGCAAATGGCCATTGGTAAACGGATTACCATGAATACTGATGTTCGAAACACGCGTTCCTTTTGCTTTAGGCATGTTCCAGAAATATCGATCAAGATAAAAATACTTCATAGCCGACGCGCTAAGAACGAGCTTTCTTTGCCTGTTATCCTGATGTTCTCCTGTTTCCTGATGTATAACGTTTAGGACTTTTTCCTTCAGTCGTTTGAATATCGCATCGGCGTATAATTTATGGACCCTATCGTTACAGTGGGCAGGTGAATCCAGCATCCATTCAGCAGGTACGTTGTTTTCTTCAAGTATCTGAAGTAAATCTATATTATCTGTTGAATTAAAGCTCTTTCCTTCAAAAAACACAACGGCCACATCACCCTTTTGTAAAGGCGTAGACGCAATGCGAAGAAGTTCGGAATAGTCACTCTCCCAGCATCCGCAATTAACCACACGATATGGATATCCTTTTTCATTGAGTTTCTGTTGCAGGAAGCTTTCGATTGTATGCTTATCCTCCACATATGGGCCGACTGCAAGGCATGGTCCGAAAAAGTAAATCGATGAATTCGCGTTTTCTGGCTGATCAATGGTCAATCGTTCGCCTCCGCTGATATGAAAGAAAGGTTCATTACAGTCTTTGAGTCGAGTGAAAGAGTTCTGCTTCTCCATCAGAAACATATGCCTCCCTACTTTTTCAGCATATTCTTTCGTATACAGGCTGCCATAGAATTGAGGCGCCTCTTTCTCATCAACATATACCGTGCTCTGACCGAATCGTACGACTCGTTCATAAAGTTTTTTGAAGATTTTTTTCTGATATTCCGAGTCAGTACGTTCTATCGCCAACATGAGAACGTGAACGCCTTTCTTTTTCAAATCAAGAAAAACCTTTTCTTCAGGAGGTTCGTACATAGAGCGTGTCATTTCCAGGAAGGTCTTGCTGCGCTCATCGTTGTAATAAGTTTGTCCTTTCATGCACAGAAGCGCTCGAACGCCACGGCGTTGATCTTCATCTGTAAACAAAACAAAGTCATTCGTATTGTAAGCGTCAGGTATCTGATCCCAAGAGATTTCCTCACAGGAGAACCCCTTTTCCTGAAGTTTTTCTCTCCACAATTCGAATTGTCGTCTGCACTCCGTCGATGGACTGACAGGGATCACAAGCGCTACCTTTTCGTACCGCTCACGAAAGCGCTGTAAGTATCGGCAATGTTCCCAACTATCCCAGTATTTCAAGTAGAGAAGGTCGTCATACTTGCTAAATGCACCGAGGAACTCACCTTTTTCGTTTAGGACAGGGAGAGCATGAATATAAGAATTCTTCAAAAAAAGTTCGCGTGCATGGATATAGTCGTCTTTTCCCACGGAGGTAAATGACTTGTTGATTTTTACGAATGTACTCCCTTTTGTGTGGGCACGGAAAATATCGCCCATGCTAATTAGTCCAAACAGCGTGTTGCTGTATTCAAAATAGATAAACTCAGACAGGTGTTGCTGTAAAACAAGTTCCAGCTTTTTAAATTCTATCGTATCTTTCGTTTCGTGCAGAACAACTATCGGCAAATATTCTTTCTGTAAAAATACCATCTGCTGACACCCCTATCATTATCTATGATGATCACTCATTCAGCCTTGTATCTTAGTTGCATTGAATTAAAACGTTCGAGGCAACAGCATAGATACAATAATGCTTAAGCGAAGGCAAAAGTGATTGCTTGTTAATATATGCTCTGGCATGTATCTTCCTCCATTTCAACCATCTAACCTGTCATCACGACCAATCTCATGATATCAATACCATCGTCTTCACGTGTCTTGCAGCATCAGGTCCAATATATAGGCTTGTATTCTTTCCATCGGCTCATCCAAATTAAGCAATAGATAATCCCACGGTGCTCAGCAAATCGAATACCGTCAAAGCGCCAAGCCGGGATCTACCTCCGTTTGTACAAAACGATTTCCGGGTCGGCACCATTGCATCCATACTCACAAATAAGAATGAAATCTTCATTTGCGACAATACCATAACAACGATCCGAATCTGCCTGTTTAACCTGATTTCCCAGATAGATATCGATATCTTTCAAAAACCGAACCGTAGATCCGTTGGCAAGGGGATATAGTAGATTTACATAGGAACCGGTCAGCAGATTAAGGTCGGCTACAGCAAGTCCCCCAATACCGAGAGCGTTTATTTCCTCGATCAGTTGACGCTTCAGGAACGGGAAGTCTTTATTTCTTTCTGCAACGCAGCTGCCGCCGAATGGATGTCCCTGGCACTGTTCACACCCTCCGCACGCCAGCAGCCTATCGCATTCTTTGCAGCAATCATTTCCGCAGAACGTCAACATGTGTTTTACTCCTTCATCAAACATAATTCTGTTTATTTCATTGACATCAATACAACCGTTTCCACATGGCCACAGCGGGGAAACATGTCTACAGGCTGAACGGTTTCAACGGCGAAGCCGCCGGCCACGAGAAGCTTCACGTCCCGGGCCAGGGTGGCGGGGTTGCAGGAAATGTAGACCATACGCTTAGCGCCGGAAGCTAGGATGGCGTCTATGACCTGGGTATCGCAGCCTTTTCGGGGCGGATCCACGGTAAGGCAATCGATGGATTGACCGGACGCTACAAGTTTGGGCAGAGCTTCTTCCGCTGGCGCACAAAGGAACGAAGCGTTCTGAATATCGTTTCTCGCTGCGTTTTCTTTGGCATTCTCTACGGCTTCAGGAACCACTTCGATACCAACGACCTTCCCTGCTTTTCTGGCAAGGAGCAGGCTTATGGTGCCGATGCCGCAGTAGACGTCTGCCGCGGTCTCCTTAGCTATCGGAGCCAATAGTTCTATCGCCGCTCCATATAGCTTCCGAGTTTGGATCGGATTCACCTGCAAAAAGGATCTCGGGCTCACGTCGAAAGCAAGATCAGAAAGTTCCTCCCGCAAAGTTGGCTTGCCGGACAACAGAGTAAAGATGTTACCGAAAATGACATTTGTGTTTTTATCGTTTCGGTTCCAATACACGCTGTCTACGAAGGAAAGAGCTTCTATAAGCTCTTTTCTATGTGGTAATTTGCCCTTTGTGACGACCACAGCCATCAGCTCGCCGGAGGTGGTGACCCGGGCCACGGCGTGTCGAAGGCACCCCTTCCTCGTTGTTTCATCATAGGGCGGAATATGAAAGCATTCCGCCCACGTTTTCACAGCTTGTACCGCTTTGCATACCTGTGCCTGCTCGATCATACAGTCCTCCACAGGCACCAAACGATGGCTCCGGGGCGCATAAAACCCGAAGGCCGGTCCTCGCTCCGTCATGCCGTAGGGGAAAGCGCCCTTGTTTCGATATCGCTGCGACTCTTCCATGCCGATAATTGGCCTTATGGGCACGCTTTGCAGCCCTCCCAGTCTGGTCAAAGCATCCACAACCTGCCGTTCCTTGATGCGCAGTTCCTCCGCATATGTCACGTGGCCGAAAACGCAGCCGCCGCATTTTGCGTAAACCGGACATGCCGGCTCTATGCGATGGGGCGAAGGCTCAACGACCTCCATAAGTTTGCCGATGGCATAGGATGAGGTGACTTTGATACAGTGCATCCGTACCCGTTCCCCGGTCAGCGCCCCGGGTACAAAAACGGCAAAGCCGTCCACCCGGCCTACGCCCGCCCCTTCCAGGGTGACGCTGTCGATGGTCAGCTCCAATTCTTCGTTCTTTTCAATGGGCGGTTTGTTCATCGCAGGATCACGTTCTCCTTGCCGAACACCGCCTGCAGGGTGCTCAAAAGTTCGTCGTCCACTTTTACGTTCCAATCCCGGGGAGCGCCCTTCGCCTGACGTTTGGCATCCACCAGCACGATGGGCGTTTGACCTGGGTAATTATGAATGATCTTTTGAACTTTATACGCATCGGATAGGACCGGCAAGCGGATGAACAGCTTCTTGAAAACGCCCTCCAGGTCCGTCAGTTCCTCGATCAGCAGGGAGTTTATCCGATCCTCCCGGATGTTCAGCCTCCCCTTCACCAGCACCGGCGCGTCGTCGTGGAAGTAACGACCGTAGAGCTGCAGGGTGCGCGGGAAGATAACTGTCTCCACTGTGCCTGTGACGCCTTCCAGGTTGGCATATCCCATCATGCCGGTATTCCCTTTCGTGGGACGGGTCTTGCAAGCGGTCAAAAGCCCGCCTACGGTCACGTATGCATTGTCCTCCAGGGTCGTTCCGTCCGCCTCCGCCAAATCCATTACGTTCACGGTCAAGCCTGAGAGCACATCCATATAGTCGTCCAGGGGGTGGCCGGAAAGATACAGGCCCGTGGCTTCTCTCTCCTTCTGCAGCAGGAGCTTGTGGGGCATTTCCGCCGATGGCAAAATAGGCGGATGGCTGGAAACGGATGCGTTCCCGTCGTCGAAATCGAACAGCGACATTTGCCCCGCGTCCCGATTCTTCTTGGCCTTGGCAACCAGCTCCATTGCCTGGTCGTAAACCTTCAAAAGTTGGGTCCTTGTATAGCCCATGGAATCGAAACAGCCGGCGTAGATCATGTTTTCCACCATGCGCTTGTTGAGGCCGGGAGCCCTGTCGCAGAAATCCCAGAAGTCTTTAAAGGGTCCATGCTGTTCCCGTTCCTTCACCAGGTCCTCCATGACCCCTTCTCCCACGTTCTTTACGGCGGCGAGGCCGAAACGGATGCATCCGTTCTCTACAGAAAATTTGGGGCGGGATCGGTTCACGTCCGGTCCCAGGACCTTAATGTTGCTGCGTCGGGCAGAATACACATACTCGGCTACTGAATCGGAGTTGTACATATAGCCGTTGATCATGGCGGCCAGGAATTCCACGGGGAAATAATGCTTAAGGTATGCCGTCCGATAGGTGGTGACGGCGTAGCATGCGGCGTGAGCTTTGTTGAATGCGTAGGAGGCGAAGTCCATCATCTCGTCAAAGATATGGTCCGCCACCTGTTCCTTGACGCCACGCTTCACGGCGCCCTCCACGCCCTCGGTGCCATGGACGAAGTATTCCCGCTCCCGAGCCATGACGTCGTGTTTCTTCTTGCTCATGGCTCGGCGCACGATGTCGGCGCGGCCCAGAGAGTAGCCGCCCAGGGTGCGCACGATCTCCATGACCTGCTCCTGGTAGACCATGCAGCCGTAGGTGGTGGACAGGATAGGCTCCAGGCGCTTGTCCTCGTAGTGTACGGAGCTGGGGTCGTGCTTGCCCTGGATATAACGGGGAATGCTTTCCATGGGGCCCGGGCGATAAAGGGCGATGCCTGCGATAATATCCTCGAAGCAGTCGGGTTTAAGCTGCATGAGAAACTGACGCATGCCCGCAGATTCCAGCTGAAACACCCCGTCCGTATCCCCCCGGGAGATCATGTCGTATACTTCTTTGTCGGAGAAATCGTTCGCTGAGAAGTCCGGTGCTTCTTTTCCCTGCTCCCGAATAAAGGCAAGCGCGTCCCGAATGATGGTAAGGGTACGAAGTCCCAAAAAGTCCATCTTGAGCAGGCCCAGCTCCTCCAGCGTGGTCATAGGGAACTGGGTGGTCAGCACTCCGTCGTTGCTCTGCAGGGGTACCACCGTCTCCAAAGGTACGCCGGAGATCACTACGCCGGCGGCATGGGTGGAACTATGACGCGGCAAGCCTTCCAGCTTCATGGAAAGATCCAGCACCTTTTTAGTGGTGGGGTCGGAGTCATAGAGGCTTTTGAGCTCCGGCTGCATCTGCATGGCGTCCTTCAAGGTTATCTTGAGCATGTTGGGCACCAGTTTCGCCAGCTTGTCCGCTTCTGCATAAGGGACTCGCAAAACCCGGCAAACGTCGCGTATGACGGCCTTGGCGGCCATGGTGCCAAAGGTGATGATCTGGGATACATGGCCTTCACCGTACTTCTCTCCCACGTAATCGATGACTTCCTGCCGTCGCTCGTAGCAGAAATCCACGTCGAAATCAGGCATTGACACCCGCTCGGGATTCAAAAAACGCTCGAACAGGAGAGCATACTTCAGAGGATCGATGTCTGTGATGCCCATACAGTAAGCCGCTAAGCTGGCTGCGCCGCTGCCCCGGCCGGGGCCAACCATGATGCCATGGGATTTTGCAAAGTGAATAAAGTCCCAAACAATGAGGTAGTAATCCACGAAGCCCATGTTCTCCACCACGGAGAGCTCATAGTTCAATCTGTCCCATGCTTCCTGCCCGGCATTGGGCATCTTCTTGGCCATGCCCTCCTCACAGAGCTGTCGAAGATACGCACGGTTATCCATACCGTCGGGAGCCGTGAACTTGGGCAGGCGGCGCTTGCCGAACTCGATCTCCACGTTGCACTTGTCCACGATCTCCATGGTATTCCGGAGGGATTGCTCCTCTCCGGGAAGGAATTGCAGCAGTTCCTCGGCAGACTTACAATAGAACTCCTCCGCACCCATGCGCATACGGTCCTGTTCGTCCACATATCGCTGGGTCTGTATGCACAGCAGCACATCCTGGGCTTCCGCATCCTCTTTGTCCGTATAATGGATGTCGTTCGTGACGATGGTCTTGATCCCAAGCTCGTAGGCCAGCCGTTTCAACTTAGGCAAAATGAGCTTCTGCTCCCGAATGCCGTGATTCTGGAGCTCGATATAAAAATCATCCCCAAACAAGCCTTTGAGCCGCCTGGCCAGCTGATAGGCCTCATCGTCGCGATCGTGCAGCAGGTACTGAGGAATATCACCGCCGATACAGGCGGAGGTACAAACCAACCCTTCACAATGCTTGGAGAGCAGATCGTAATCGATCCTCGGTTTATAATAAAAGCCATGAATGAAGGCTTCGGAGGAAAGGCGCATGAGGTTTTGGTAGCCGGTCTCGTTTTTGGCCAGCAGGATGAGATGCCCGTACTCCCGATCCATCTTCGCATCCTTGAAGGTGTACCCACGGGGTGCAACGTAGGTTTCGATACCTATGATGGGCTTTATCCCCTGCTTCTTGCACTCCCGGTAGAAGTCAATGACGCCGTACATGACGCCATGGTCTGTGATGGCCATAGCTGTCTGTCCCAGAGCCTTGGCGCGGGCAACCAAGGCGGGGATACGAGACGCTCCGTCCAGCAGAGAGTATTGGGTATGGACGTGCAGATGCGCAAAGGGAATAGACATCTTATACCTCCCCAGGATAAGTACATTCAGTATACCATACCCTGACACGGAATGGAAAGAGTAAATAGAAAAACGCCGCCCGGTTTAGGCGGCGTTTATGCTGTTTATGGATCAAGGCGTCAATCGTCCACGGTAATAGTCCCGACCTGAACGAACCAGTTGTACACATAGCCCTCCACGTCACCGACCTTGATCTTGTACCAGGATCCCTCCTGCTTGAGGAGTTTGCCGGTCAGACCAGCAGCGAGAGAATCGATTTTCTCTGCGGAATTCGAAGCCGCTTTACGCACAGGCGCCTTGTTCTGTGAGCCATGAGCCACGATGGTGATGGGCGTTCCGGCAGGGATGCCTTCGATTACTTGGAGCTTCACGTCCTTGTGAGTGATGATGTGCCCGCCACCGGTAGCGCGGACCTTCACAGTCAGTTTGCCAACTTCGGTCAGGCTCGGGACCGTGGTGGACCAGCTCTTGCCGCCGTTTGTGGAGTACTCGATGGTGAAACCTTCGCCGTTCGTCAGCTTGGCAGTGACCTTATGAGCCTTGCCGTCGTAGACGAATACACCGCCGCTGGCTTCCAGCTTGGCATTTGTGGGATCAGGATCCACGGTGGACTCGCTCTCCTCGGGAGGCAGCGTGCCGGTCTTTACGAACCATTCGTAGACATAGCCCTCCACAGAACCGCACTTGACTTTGATCCAGCTGCCGGACTGACCGGTCAGCGTGCCGTGCGTGCCTGCAGCCAGAGAGTCGATCTTGGTAGCGCTGTTGGAGGGGCCGGTACGGACAGGCGCCTTGTTGTTGCCATTATGAGCAACAATGGTGATCGCAGTGCCTACCGGTGCCATCTTGGTCACGGTCAGAGTCACGTCCTTATGGTTGAGCACGACTTTACCGCCCGTAGCCCTTGCCTTGACGGTCAACGTGCCGGGATCTGCCAAACCAGGCACCTTGGTGGTCCAGGTCTTGCCGCCGTCGGTAGAGAACTCCACTGTCAGGCCTGTGCCGTGTTCAAGGGTATAGGTGACCTTATGCTCCGAACCATCATACATGAAGGTGCCGCCCTTGACGGTCAGTTTTGCCGCAGGATCGATCGTGGGATCAGGATCAGGCGTCGGTGCCTCGGGATCGGGAAGATCATCCTGTGTCACAAACCAATAGTAAACGAAGCCGGGCTTGCCGCCGAAGTTGATCTTGAACCAGGAACCGGACTTACCCAGCAGATCATACTTTTGGCCGGGGAGAGCGGTGCCGATCTTCTCGGAACTGGTTCCGGTCCCGGAACGAACCGGGGCCTTGGTGGTGCTGCCGTGGGCCACGATAGTGACCTTTGTACCGCTGGGGATATTCTCCAACACTTCGATCACTACGTCATTCGCCTTGATCTGATAGCTGCCGCCGATAGCGCGGACTTTCACCGTCAACTTGCCAACCTCGGTCTGACCAGGAGCCTTGGTGGTCCATGTCTTGCCGTTATCGGTGGAATACTGGATAGTATAACCGGTACCCTTGGTCATTGTGGCTGTGACCTTATGCTCCTTGCCGTCGTACACGAAGGTACCGCCCTTTGCGGTCAGCGTAGCGGAATGATCCGGCTCTACGTCCGTATCGATGCTGATGGCGCCAACATTCACGAACCAATAATATACATAACCGGTTTTGGTGCCGAACTTGATCTTATACCAGGAACCTTCCCGGGAGATCATGCTGTACTTCTCGCCTTCGTTGGCTGTGCCGATCTTGGTGGCGCTTGCGTTTGCTGCCGAACGTACGGGCGCCTTCTTAAGGCCAGCATGAGCCACGATGGTAATTTCAGTTCCTTCAGGTGGATTTTTTGTGATCTCCAGCGTCACATCCTTGTGATTCAGGATGACATTATCCTTACATGCACGGACCTTTACCTTCAGCTTGCCGACGTCTTTCAGGGAAGGCTCGGTGGTAGTCCAGCTCTTACCGCCGTCAGTGGAATATTCCACGACGAAATTGTTGCCGTTAGTCAAACTGACGGTGAGCTTGTGATCGTTGCCGTCATAGAGGAATGTACCGCCCTTCACGGTCAAGGTAATCGTATAGGGATCTGTGATCTCTGCGGTCTTCACATACCCTGCCGGATTAGCGATTTTCGTGAAAGCGCCGGAAGCGCTAACATACTTGGCTACTCCGCCTGGATTCAGTTGCCCGACTACTTTGGAGCCATCGATATCGCTCTCATGCACGTTGATCACGCCGGAAGTCTTGTTCCGCACGTACTTGTCATCCGCCGCAAAACCATCCCGAACGAACAGAGCCGGGACTAGCGAAAAGACCATGATCGCTGTGAGCAGCAAAGAGATCGCTTTTTTCATTGTGTATTCTCCCCTTTCCAGACACAACATGTTGTATTAGCCCAAATTGGTCTGAATTTTATGAACAATGTATGAACACTATACCATGAAATGCAAAAAAATAAAGCATTATAAATGTGAACTTTTTATGAACATACAAATAAAAACAGCCTTTTTCCGTGATTTTTGGCAGAAAAAGGCTGTATAATTTCGTTGCATACTTATCCTACATACGGATAACATCCTCCATAGAATAAAAACCCGATTTTTGTTTCAAAAGCCATTTTGCCGCAGCCAGTGCTCCTTCAGCAAAGACCCGTTTGCTGCCCGCCCGATGGGTGATGACGATCTCTTCGTCTGTACCTAAGAAGTATACGGAATGTTCGCCGGCCTTATTCCCGCCGCGAAGCGAATGGATGCCGATCTCCTTTTTCTCCCTCCGTTTGTTGGTCTCATGACGGCCGAACACCAATTCGCTTTCCCCGTCACGCGCGCTTTCAATAGCTTCCGCCAGCATGAGGGCAGTGCCGCTGGGCGCGTCCACTTTCAGATTGTGATGGGTTTCCACAATTTCAGGATCAAAGGCCGGCCCCAGGATCCTGGTGGCTGCCCGTACCAAAGCGAGCTGCAAGTTGACGCCCAGTGACATATTGCGGGAATAGAAGACGGGAATCACTTCGGCGGCTTCCTTCAGTCGAATCATCTCTGCTTCCCCCATCCCCGTGGTGCCGGTGACGAGAGGTTTCCTCTCGCGTAGGCACAGCTCCAGCACCGCTATGGTAGCCTGAGGCCGGGAGAAGTCGATGGCGATATCGAAGGGAGCATTCACCTCTTCTGCGGAGGTAAACAGGGCGCCGGGAAAAGGGCCTGCCTGCAAATCGATACCTACTGCCGGGATAAAGTCCCCGTCTGCGGCATTTATCGCGGCCAAGACTGCCTGTCCCATGTGACCGAGAGCCCCGTTGATCAAAACTCGCTGTTTCATAGGCACCTCTTAGGAAATCAATCCGAAGTCCTTCAGCGCTTTACGCATCTTTTCCTCATTCTCCGGTGTGGGGGGAATGAGCGGCAGACGCAGTTCTGGAGAACACAGGTCCATCATTCCCATCATAGTCTTGATGGGGATGGGATTCGTCTCGCAGAAGGCGGCCCGCCAGATGGGCAAAAGGCTGAATTGCAGCTTGCGTGCAATGTCCAACTTCCCGGCGAAAAAGGCCATGCAAAGGTTATGGACTTCGGAAGGTACCACGTTGGCGATGGTGGAGATGACTCCCTTGCCGCCTACGGACAGTACGGGCAGTATATGGTCATCGTTGCCGGAATAGATATCCAGACCCGGGCACATGGCTGCCAGATTCACGATCTGCTCGATGTTGCCGCTGGCCTCCTTGATGCCCACAACGTTCTCGCATACGTCCAAGATCTCCCGCATAGTGGCCGGCAGCACGTTGAGCCCCGTTCGTGAGGGCACATTATAGACGATGATAGGAATATGCACCTGCTCACAAATGGCTCCATAATGGGCTACCAAGCCCTTCTGGGTGGTCTTGTTGTAATAGGGCGTTACGATCAGGAGCCCGTCCACCCCCAGGGCTTCAGCTGTACGTGAAAAGTCGATGACTGCAGCGGTGTTGTTGCCGCCGGTACCTGCGATGACCGGGATACGGCGATTTACCCGATCCACCACGAACCGGATCACCTCCACCCGCTCGTCCGCAGACATGGTGGCCGCTTCACCGGTGGTGCCGCAAACGATGATGGCATCTGTACCGCTGATGATTTGCAGCTCGATGAGCCGTGTCAGGGCGGTATAGTCCACCTCTCCGTTGGTAAACGGTGTGACCAGGGCGACGCCGGAACCTTTAAATATGGAACTCATGGGCCTTCCCTCCATTGGTGCTTTCTTTGATATGATTTTACCGTTTTCCCTATTCTTTGTCAATTCCCGCTCCTTGTGGCACAAGCAACCGGATGAAAGCGTTCTGCGCCTCTTCAGAAGCGCTTGCGACTGTGGTTTCAGCCAGAGTCAGAGCGAGGCTTTCCGCCAGAGAGGGCACAGCGTGAAGGGCCTGCTCCAGAGTGTTGGCATTATGCCCTACCTCGATGAGCAGGCTCAATTGCCCTATATGCTGATTATACCGCCCCGTCTTCACACGCACATCCCGTGCTAATCGTTTCTCGATATGTCGCAGATTTTCTGTCAATGAGGCCGCCAAGGCGAAGTTTCTGTCAAAGTCAGGTTTATCTGCGTACTTTATTCCCTGCCCTACTACACACATGAGCCGGGCGGTGGGCGTTTCGTCCACCATCACGTAATCTTTTTCGTCCGAGCTGGCGTCCCGGTGTATATCGATGAACAGGATCAGGGACGGATGTTTTTCCAAATACCTGCGCATTGTCTTCTCGCTCCGCTCATAGGCGGTCTTCAAGCTGGGCGGTTCGTGATCCGTTGTATCGTGGATTACAGAAAAGCCGTACTGTATCCTGAGTCTTTGCGCCAGCGCTTCCCCCACAGCCAGCACGCTTTTGCTGGGGTCAGCCGTGCGGAACGATCCGGTCTGCACATAGGGAGAAGACGCTGTGGCCGTATAGGCTTCGGTGGAATGGGTATGGTAGATGAGTATCTTGGGGTCTTGTCCACGCAAATCCAATCCTTGGGAAAACAGTTCGATGTCCACGTCTTCGATAGGTGTAGGCGTGTCTATCTCATCCATCGGAACAGGTTGCGCGGGTGCAGTTTCGGAAAATGCAGGTGTAGCTACAAGGTTTGCGTCCGGCAGCATATCGATGACGCGCAGCATGGATAAGAACAGCAAAAGAGCGAATAGGAACCGGATAATACTTTCCTCCCATACACAGGTTTTAGGGTTCATTCGGTGTTTCATTTTTCACACCTCCTCAAATCACCCTATGCAAGAGCGAAGCGTATTATCGCATGAGCCCCTCCAGCGCCCCATAATTCTCCCCGAAAAGGGCAAGATTCAGCCCGTAGGACAGGATAGCTGCCCCATCCTTCACCATGGCGTCTATATCCTTTGGCGTAACGCACATGGATAGAAAATCACTGCCCAGCCGACGTTTTGCCTTTGAAAACAGTTCCTCCGCGTCCATGCGTACCAGACCGGAGTACAGGATAGCCTCCGCTGTCAGGACAAGAGGGATACCCAGGGCGATGACCGGGATGCCTAATGTAGCTTTATTGAGACCCATGCGAAAGTTTCCAACACCTGCCCCGGGGGAGATGCCTGTATCGTTGAGCTGCACCATTGTCCCCACATGATCGCTTTCGGAGGATGCCAGCGCATCGACTGCCACGACAATATCCGGCTTCAATACGGAGACGATGCCCGTCACCGCTTCAGCCGTTTCCACACCGGTCATCCCCATGACTCCGGCGACAAAAGCAGCTACCGAGCGAGTATCCGGCGGCAGCAGCTCCGGAAAATGATTTTGCACATGGCGAGTCACGAATAAGCTTTCGATGGTTTGGGGGCCCAATGCATCAGGGGTAACGTGCCTGTTTCCCAAGCCTACCACCAGTACGCTTTTCGCCTCCCCCATGAGTACCGACAGCTCTCCGGCAAGACACCGCCCCGCCTCCTGCCGCACCTCCTTGCTGGAAAGTCCCTCATTTGGCAGTGTCAACGTGACATAGCTGCCTCGAGGCTTATCGAGCTTCCGTTCCGCCGCCAAGGTTCGTACGCGTATACGGGAGATACGCATGCGTCCCCTCGATTCGTTCTCCTCCTCCACGCCGGAAAGGGTCGGGCAGCGCTGCAAGGCCTCATGGGCCATATCGGTGCGAGTATTCATGTATCCTCCTGAAAATCAGAGTACCGGCTCCAGGGAGCCGGTAGTTAGAGTGTCCGCTTTTTTACAGCAAGATACAGATGAGACCGTTGCAATCCTCGTTGACCATCCGTTCGATGGTCCCTTGCATCTTCTGCTGTACGTTTACGGGCATGCCGCCCAGCTTTCCCTGCATATTCTCTGTCACCATATCCTGCAGTGTTTTCCCAAAGAAGGAGGTTTGCCACAGAGCGTTCACATCTTCCTGGCGGGTTGCGTTGAGATGCTCTATCAGGTTCTTTGCTTGCTCCTCCGAGCCGATCAAAGGGCTAACCTCCGTGTCGATGTCCACTTTCACGATGTGCAAACCCTTGGCCCGTGCCCTTAGCCGCACCCCACAACGGCCGCCTTGTCGAAACATCTCCGGCTCCATCAGCTCCATCTCTTCCATGGAGGGTGTGACCACGCCGTAGCCCGTCTGTTCTGCCTCCTCAAGAGCATTGGACAGTCTATCATAGGAGCGTTTGGCGGCGGCGAACTCACGAATTGCGGAGAACAGAGCAAAGTCGTCCGCTATGTCCACGCCGGTCTCCTCGCTGAGAAGGGTATAGAACATACTCTCCTCCGGCGTCAACGCCAGCGTCACTGTGCCAGTGCCTAAGTCAGCCCCCTCCCATTCTGCTTTTTTAAAATGCTCCAAAGATTGCATCCCCTCCACCAGTTTGCCGCAGTCGCCCACAGTCTGCACCTTAGGCGACAGGTCTCTGAGCAATGACAGCACACCCTCCATGAGGGGACTTTCCCCCGACAGTGCCCGCAGGAAACCCGGTACGCTGATCTCAACAAGCTTCACCGGAAAAGCGTACAGAATCTGCGTGATCAGCTCCCGAACCTCCGTCCCGGACATATTCTTTACATCCAGCGGGATGACGGTTACCCCGTATCGTTCCCTGATTTCCTCAGCCAGCGTCAGCGTCGCGTCGCTGTTGGGATCGGTGCTGTTCAGGACCACCACAAAAGGCTTCGCCGCCGTTTTAGCGGCTTCGATGGCCTGGCGCTCTGCCTCTTCATAACTTTCTCGGGACAGGTCTGTAATGGAGCCGTCCGTAGTCATAACGATGGAAATGGTGGCGTGTTCCTGTATGACTCGGGTCGTGCCCACCTCCGCCGCCTGTGAAAAGGGAATATCGTGGTCGAACCAGGGCGTAGTGACCATTCTTGGCCCATCCCCTTCCCGATCACCTACGGCTCCGGGAATCATGTACCCCACGCAGTCGATAAGCTTGCAGCGGCAGGACACGCCTTCTTCGAAGGTCACGTTCACCGCTTCTGCGGGCACGAACCTAGGCTGGGTGGTCATGATGCTGCGACCCGCGCCGCTTTGGGGGAGTTCGTCTGTCAGCCGTTCCTTTTCATATTCGTTTTCCATGTTCGGAAGCAGAAGCAGTTCCGAAAACCGTTTGATAAAAGTGGATTTCCCGGTGCGTACAGGTCCGGCCACAGCGATATAGATGTCGCCGCCGGTCCGCTCTGCCATATCTCGATAAATGTCTCTCATACCGATCCTCCGCATGTTTCTCTATCTCACTGTATGCGATTTATGCCGGGGTATGCGAGGCACTTTTCAGACGCAACTCAAGGTGCTATACTGTCAACATGAACAAAGTTGCCCGCACTATTCGAATAGGCATACCCATCCTTTCTGCCGCTGTCTTCTGTCTGTGGCTTTTGAATCAGCCGAAGCTGCTGTCTTTGGGCACTCTCTTTGCCTTGTTGAGCGCAGGCTTGTTCACCGTTGCTTTGACCGCTGGGCTGAGCCGTTTTGCCGCATATTTTACGGATAGCCACCGGTTTTCACCTGTGGTTGCTGAAAATGTATCGGATCGGCTGACTGCATGGGATGCTCTATTGCGGTTTGGCGTCGCCGTCACCCTTTTTCAGTTCGTACTTGTGTTTCTGATCGCTCGTCCGGGCACCGACTTCCTGCATAGCTTTTCCAGACTGTACTATCGATCCGATGTGGCCCATTACATGGGTATCGCCCGAGATTGGTATGTGCCGTCGGGTGACGAACGGCTGCGACTGGTGTTCCTGCCCCTCTACCCCCTGACGATCCGAGCGCTTAGCTGGGGAGAATACTACTTTGCCGGCGCGTTCTTTTCCGCCCTGATCTTTTCTCTTGCCTTACTGCCCGCCGCTTACGAATTGTTCCGCCTCGACATGGACCGCCCTTCGGCCATGGCCTGCGCCCGGCTGCTGTTTCTGCTTCCCGGTGCTGTCTTTTTGCGGGTGCCCATGAGTGAGAGCCTGTTCCTGTTTTTGACGCTGCTTGCCGTGTATTTTGCTCGGAAAAGACGATTCCTATGGGCAGCGCTGTTCACGGCTTTATCCGCATTTACCCGTTCGCTGGGAATCGTGCTTCTGGGGCTTCTGTTCATTGAAATGATGCTTGAATTCTTGGACGTTTACCGGGAGGATAAGTCCACAGCCCTTCGCTTGCTACCGCGGTATACCGTCTGTCTGCTGCTCGGGTGCTGCGGCACGCTGGCCTATCTTATCATCAATTGGCGGGTAAGCGGGAACGCCCTCACCTTCCTCACCTATCAGCGGGAGAACTGGAACCAACAGCTGAGCTTCTTCTTCAATACGGCGTCCTATCAGGCCGAATATGCCCTGATGTACCTGAACAACGGGGATCTCAAATCGGTGCTCTCCTTAAGCCTGCCGAACCTTCTCTGCTCCTATGCCGCCTTAGGATTGCTGTGCATCGACAGAAACGAGATGCGGCTCAGCTATCTTCTCTGGGGGCTGGTCTATTTTGCTCTATCCATCGGCGCCACCTGGCTGCTCAGCGCGCCCAGGTATCTTGCAATGCTGTTCCCCCTGGCTATATCGCTGCAGCGGCTGTGCAAGAACAGGACCGGGGGGTTTTTAATGGAGATTCTTCTCTTTGTCGTACAAACGGTATATCTTCTCATGCTCGCATTGGATATGTATGTTTACTAAATAATTTACGTAGACAAACCCGGTCCTTTTCGATATACTGGATTCATGGAAAAACTGCGTCGATTTTTAGCATATTACATACCCCACAAGGGGCTATTCATCCTCGATCTATCCTGCGCACTGGTAGTCGCTGCCGTGGACGTAGCGTTCCCACTGGTGACGCAGTACATCCTGCGCACACTGCTGCCAGCCATGGCTATGGACAACGCCCTGGTCCGGATCTTCGTGCTGCTCATGGGCTGCTTAATCATGGCTTATCTTATCCGGGCCATCCTGCAATTCATCATCGGTTATTGGGGCCATCGTCTGGGTACGTTCATCGAAGCTGATATGCGGCGGGATATCTTCACACATATTCAAACCCTGCCCTTCGCTTTCTATGACAGGATCCGCACCGGCAAGCTCCTCTCCCGGATCACCAACGATCTGTTTGAAGTAACGGAACTGGCGCACCACGGTCCGGAGGATGTGCTGATCTCCACCATGACCATCCTGGGCGCGTTCATCGCCATGTTCACCATCGAATGGCGGCTCGCCCTGTGCCTGCTGATCCTGCTGCCGATCATCGTCTATTTCGTCATGCACACCCGTCTCAAGATGCGGCGCACCAGCCGGCAGGTGAAGGAGCGTATGGCCGAGATCAACGCGGACATCGAAAGTTCCATCTCCGGCGCGCGTACGGCCAAGGCTTTCGCCAACGAGACCTTTGAGATCAAGAAATTTGAAAAAGGGAACGCACATTTTCTCGATGCCAAAAAGGACTTCTATAAGATCATGGCCGTGTTCAACAGCGGCACAGAATTCTTCCTGGCCATGTTCAACGTGGCGGTCCTCTCCTGCGGCGGGTATCTGATCTATAAGAAACAGCTGGACACGGTGACCCTCATCACCTTCACGCTGTACATCTCCACCTTTACCTCCCCCATCAAGCGGCTGGCCGCCTTTGCGGAACAGTACATGATCGGCATGGCCGGTTTCACCCGGTTTCTGGAGATCATGGACACCAAGCCCGCCATTGAGGATAAGCCTGACGCCGTCGATCTGAAAAATGTGAAGGGTGATATAGCTTTCTCCCACGTCTCTTTCGCCTATAGCGAGGGGCAAAACGTATTGCAGGATGTGGATTTGACCATTCCCGCCGGCAAAACGCTGGCCCTGGTCGGCCCCTCCGGCGGCGGCAAGACTACCCTATGCCATCTGCTCCTGCGGTTTTACGACATCCGGGAGGGCAGCATCACCATCGACGGTCATGACATCCGGGACGTGACCATGCGCTCCTTGCGGGAGAACGTGGGCATCGTACAGCAGGACGTGTTCCTGTTCGCGGACAGCATCTTGGAGAACATTCGTTATGGGCGGCTGGACGCCACCGACGCGGAGGTGGTGGAGGCGGCCAAGCGAGCTCACATCCATGAAGAGATCGTCAACTTCCCCGATGGATACGCGACCAACGTGGGTGAAAGAGGCATGCTCCTCTCCGGCGGTCAGAAACAGCGGGTGTCCATCGCTCGGCTGTTCCTGAAGAATCCTCCCGTGCTTATTCTGGACGAAGCCACTTCCGCTTTGGATACTTTGACGGAAGCGGACATCCAGCATTCCTTCGACGAGCTGAGCCGCGGCCGCACCACGCTGGTCATCGCCCATCGACTCTCCACCGTGCAGAATGCGGATGAGATCGTGGTCATCGACGAACATGGAATACGCGAGCGAGGTACCCACGAGGAGCTGCTCTCCATGAACGGTCAATATGCCGGATTCTATCACGCAACGCTTCGTGGTTAACGCAGCATATATTCTTGAATGACGGGAATGAGTCTGTCCGCCTCCTGGGGGGCGTAACGAGGCGAGATAGCCAAGGAAACAAAGTCATACGGGGCGGCGGCAAGAAAGCTGCCGTCCTCTTTATATTCATGATAGGGTATGCATGGCTCGGGGCCGTTCTTTTTTTCAAACAGTTCCGGGAAGGATTGGGGCAGACGAATATGCGCCCCGTCCTCCGTCAGTATCTGCTTGGGCACGTCATTATGAGAGAAAGGCCGGCGCACATTCTCCAGGGAGCCGACGATCCGTGCTGCCAAAGCGAACAAGAGGTAGTTGGCCTCGTCCAGCTTCTTTTCTCGATAGAAACGATCCAGTTCCAGTCTCCGGCTTGGCGGCATGGACAGCACGTTGTATAGAACATATCCAGGGCCGGGATAGCCGATGCCAAGATCGCTGTGGGCATCCACGTGGGTCACGTGGAAAGGCGATCTTAGCATACCGCGCGTTATCAGCTCCTGCCAATAACAAAGCGCTCCGTCATGAGTCTCGAATACCCGCCCCGGGACAGGATGTTCTCTGGACAGCAGACACTGCTTTTCTAAAAAGCAGCGAACGGCTTCTTCGTCCCAGGGTTCGTGCCCCCAAAGCACCGGACGCTCTCCGGGTTCCGCCAGTGGACAGCAGTTTGCCAGAAAGTAATCGAGATCTATGTCCAATACGCGCTGCATGCTTTTTCCTCCATGATTATACAGTATACCACTTTTCTTTCGCTTTCCAACATGCTATACTGAGCAAAAACTAAAAGGAGGCCTGCTTTGAGACCGGTATTCATCTTATTGTATCTTTCTCTGCTTGGGCTGTACCTGTTCGTAGAGACCGGCGACAGCTTTCGTCGGCGGGCCGTCAACAAGATCCTTCTATCCTCTCTGTTCCTCTTCTTCGGTCAATTCTGGTTTTGGACCAACGGTTATGCCCACGATTGGCACTTCCTGGCTTTGGTTGG
>Ga0310697_10000907_pt1 | contig 37142 bp, 45 predicted proteins | sample 172DNAGHGlowgp2_FD_203883 | JGI IMG/M metagenome (GOLD analysis project Ga0310697, IMG submission 203883) | Sheep rumen microbial communities from Palmerston North, Manawatu-Wanganui, New Zealand - 1728 DNA GHGlow gp2 (v2) (version 2) | ecosystem: Host-associated > Mammals > Digestive system >... | reverse complement strand
TTCCTCCCAGCAAAATTTTTTCAAACCTTTGACCGGGGGGAGTCTACCAGCGCTCCTCTGTTGCATATTTCTTTCGCGGACGCTGGTTCTGCGTCCATGTTCTTCCGTGCGCTTCGTTGTGACATCCATCACAGATCGCTTCGAGGTTGTCTTCGTCAAGGCCAAGGTCAGGCCGCGACTCATACGGTATGATGTGATGGACCTGAGTCGCCGGCTTTATCTTTGTGCGGATGCCTGCTTTCATTTTCTTTCGGCACTCCTGGCACTCGTAATGATCACGCACCATGATCCTCTGAGACATCTGGCGCCATGCCTGCGAGTGATAGAAGCGCAGCTTCTCTTTTCGTGTCATAAGCAAATGCGGGCCCCCATCAGACCCGCGGCGTCATGGTCTTTAGCGTGCTATCGACATGCACGTAAAGGCACGGCCCCGATGGAGGAGGCCGTGCCTAGCATAGAAAGGAGAGTAATGAAACTTATCTGCGTGCTTATGCACGTTAATAGTAATTTATCCCGATACTGAAAAACAATGAAAAGATCAGTCCATTGGGAAGTGCTGCAGCGCGCGGCCGTGTATGAAGTACACATTCCGCTCTACAGTGTCGAGCCTGTCCGCGATCTCCGACCACTTCAGGCCGTCGATGTACCGGAAGCGCAGGAGCTCCCGCTCTTCCTGTTTCTCCATCCTGTCAAGCCGCAGATAGATGTCGACCTCGATGCCCCTGAGCCGTGTGTACTTGCTGATCATGTAGTCGGTCATCTCGTCCATCTTGGCCATATAATCAGAGAGGTCGTGCTCTGTGTTATGCGCCTTCGGCATGTCGCTGTAGTTAATCGCGCTAGGCGCGGCGTACTTCAGGCGGAGCTGTGCCATCCTGTAGTCGAGGTCCTCTATCTCCCGCTGTGTGTCTTTGTATCTCTGCAAATATTCTTTAGCTGTCATTTACTTCCACCTTTGCCCACTCATAAAGCTCCTCTGTAGTAACCAAGCGCCCCAGGACGCTCTGGGCGATGTAGATCGCCTCGATCCGCTCCGGTATGCTTCCCGGCGGGTCCCTGCGGATCACCTGCTTCGCCCATTCCTGTCTGTTTAGCTCATCCGCGTCCCGCTGGGCCCAGGCCTCACAGTCATAAGTCCCACGCCTCTCGCCGGTCTCCGCGTCCTCGAGATAATACTCAAGGACGCCGCGCTTCATCTCACAGGTCACGGCCCACATCAGTCTTCCTCCTCTTCCGCCTCGATGATGGTCGGTGCATCTTGTACAATCTGAATAACCTCTTCCCAATCATCTCTCTGCAAATGGTCGAGATCGCTATCAATTACATCGGTCATCAACTCATTTCTATCCACTAAATCACCGTGCGGTGTAGGCACAGAAACTGCGGAATATCGAGAGTCATTGACATGCCCTGTATATACAGTTCCGTCAGCATATATCAGCATGTTAATGGTGCTATTTCCTTTTGGCATTTCAATGCCCTTAATCAGTATGCTCATTCCGTCACCTCTCCCTGTCCCACTTCTTTCTGAGTGCGATTTTCTCCTCCGCTGTTGTTATTTTTTCAAAGTGAAATGGAATCCCGGCACGAAATGGATAAATTGTAAAATCGTTCGCTCATACTTACTCCTTACTTGGCATTACTTGGCATTACTTGGCATCGGGTCATATTTTTGTTACGTCTATTCCAAAACGTCCTAAGATGTAACCGATTGCGTTTGCGTTCCCACTGTTGTAATAGAATTCTTTCTCATTCTTTGCCTTGCTTGTATCATTCCTGAGATATACTTCCTTAGAAACCAAAACGAGGTTTTTCTCACTAATGTATCCGAATCTTCTCATGATTTCATCTATCATTCCGTCACCTCCCATATTCCATCATCAGATGGGTATGTGTCATACTTTCTATCAAGCCATGCCACTTTGCACCTGACACAGCCCTCGTTATAACTCGCCGTTCCGTATTCGTTTTTCTCGTGTTCGTTCAGGCAGTCGGAGTTCGATCTATACGGACAGTTAATGTCATAGTCTGCCACCGACTCATAAGACGCTCCGCCATCGTCAATGCTATCTGTCAAGGCGGCGATGAGATAGTCCTTGTTGGTCGGCTTTGTTTCGTCATACTCGTAGATTATTCTCCTCATTCCGTCACCCCCTTGCCGCTATCACAAGCAGTAATACTCCGATAATGCCGATAAGTCCAAAAGCGATGCACTGTAATTTATCTTCTGTACTCATTCCGTCACCCCCTCAACTCCCACAACAGGAGCAGTCCGGCCATTCCAAACAAGGCAATAAATACTGCGAATGTGTCATAATCGGTGGTCATTCCGCACCTTCTTTCGGTTCCCACTTTCCAAAGCCACGACAATCTACGCATTCGATAGAGCTTACTACGTTGTGTTTACAGGTGTGGCAGTCATGCTTTTCGCCTTTCATCGCCTTGAGCAGTTCTGCTACCTGTGGGAAGTGGCGCCCGGTCTTTTTAAGGTTTTCGGTTTTGTCCTTGTTAAAACTGTCATCACTCGGATACCAGTATCGGCAAAACTTTTCCCCTTTTGTATCTGTGAATGTACCAAAGACAACGGCTCGACCGCTATACGCTTCTACCTCGTCCCCTACCTTGATCTCAGCGTCGGCTTTCTGCTGTTCGTAGGCTTTGACTTTCTCTATCGCTTCGGATGCGGTCATGGAATCAAGAGTGACTCTGATGCTATCATCCATAACGACCCTATACTCTGTTGTGTCCTCTTTCCACTGTTGTGCTATCTTTCTTGCCGCTTCCCACGCATCATCCAGTCCACGCTGATAATCAGATTCAGCATTAGGATTTTGATATATTAGCTTCGCTTCGTTATAGCCCTTTGCGTGTGCCTGCTCTGCTATCCAGTCAATGTCGCTCTTTACACGGTCTATAATCTGCTTATAAGGTATTGACTTGCTCATTCCGCACCGCCTTCCTCGACCACATCCCCGTCATCATTCAGCGTGTACCATGTGTCAGCTTTGATTGTCTCACCATCAACAACTACAGCTTTCCAGTGCCGGATGTCATAACTGTCAGCCTCTTCCTCAACCAAAACAAGAATAGCGCCGAGTCCGCCCATTGCCTTTACGTTGTTGCCTCTTGCGAGAGCAGCCCCGTCTTTGCCAACAGAGGCTTTCCCTCTCGCCGTTGCGGCGCCATAGAAGCCAGCCGTTGCGGCGCCATAGAAGCCAGCCGTTGCGGCGCCATAGAAGCCAGCCGTTGCGGCGCCATAGAAGCCAGCCGTTGCGGCGCCATAGGAGCCAGCCGTTGCGGCTTCTGCTTCTCCCTTTTCCACCTTTTCCTTTACGCGCTCCTTGACATACTCGACATGCGCTTTAACAATTCCGGGGATGCCGATCTCAGCACCTATCGTGATCTTCGACCCGCAGCGTTTTGTATCACTGTTGTCCTTCTGGTCAGTCACGCCTTCCAGCTCTGCTTCGCAATAGCGGCTGCCCGCTGGCGGATAGTAGCCGAACACGTCGATCGGATCCTCGCAGGCATGGAACCCGCAGTCACACAAATATGCCTTATCTTCCTCGTAAGTTTTACCAAGCTCATACTGAAAACCCCTGCACTTCAGGTCCTTATCAAATCCTTTATACACGTTCATCTTTTCGGCCTCCATTCCTCACAAGTCCCTGTGGTCTTCGTCTTCTTGTGCTTCACTTCGCAGTACGCGCCCTTATACGTCGGGCGGCAGTTCCCGCAGTTCTTACAGATCTGTTTCATTTTCGGTCATCTCCCCGAAGAAAATCTTCTCCATCTTGTCCGCATCCTCATTATCGACTTCCCGCTTATACTTCCGGACAGTCGGATCACTGACGCCCACCAGCTCAGAGATCTCTTTTACGGTCTTGCCCTCCCTGGCCAGCTCCTTAATCTGCTCGATCTTCTCCGGAGTGACTGCCGAATACTTTGTGCCGTCAGCGATCGGCCGCTTGATCGATGCCTTAGGCTTAATCGGCATTGGCGGGACTGTTGGCTGTTTCGGTACATTAGAGCCGGGCCGATCCGGTTCCCGTTCCTGTTTGACAGCCGGCCGCATGAAGTCCCGGATCTTATCCATGCAGTCATCGCAGAGGTCCCATCCCTCGAACTCATTCTTCCCGTCAAGGTCTCCTGTCTTGACGTCCTGGGTATCAAGACTTATATACCCAATCTTGACCGCGTCGTTACTGATCCGCTTATGGCAGCGGTCGCATTCGATTATCCTCATGTTGTTCTCCTTTCCTGGTATATCCTGTCTATCTCCCAGACGACCAGTGAAGTCATCCTGACCACGAACTCATTGGAGCCATACCTGACGATGAGCTCATCGGCCTGATCAGCGAGACGCTGCCACCATCCATTATCAGATACGGGCTCTGAGTGTGCTTTGAAGAATCGCCAAAGGTCCTGGAAGAATCTGAAATACTGTAATGTGGTCATAACCTTGTGATCCTGATAAAGATCCCTCGCAGGGACGGAGCCACCCAGAACTTTTCGATGATCTCCCGGCACACCTGCGCGTCGTCTTTCCAAAAGCCGACCTGAGTCATGCAGTCCTTGAGCATCTTGTTAAGGTTGTCCGTGTCCGGCTTCGTGGACTTGAATGTTCCATGCTGTTTTTTTACCTCAGTGGGGAAGCACCATGTCGTCACAAGCTCTAGTGGACCGTCGAGCAGCTGGCCGGGCCTGTGCAGTGCCAGATTGTCCACAAGTTTCTGCCGGGCCGCCTTGAGCTCCGGCGGATCAAAGAAAACCGGCTTGCCATTCCGGACCATAACCTTGTGTTCCTGAGCCGTCACGGTCGGCGGGTCCATCGCCATAAAAAACTCTAAATCCATCTCTTACTCTCCCTTCCTCGCGTTTTGTCCACGGACGTGTGTGGTAGGGACGGTGGGTGTGCCTCAGCACCCACCCTCCGTCACACCCACGCGGACGGTACGTACGGACACTATAGTGTTATACACATCGTCCGCCCGTACCTTTGCCCGCATACGGGACGACGTGGCTGACAACGTGCGCCCGTAGTACGGTCGGACGTGGACGTTAACGTCATACCGTAGTACGGTCGGACGTGGCTGACAACGTGCGCCCGTACCTATTCTTTGCGCTTCAAATAGAGCTTATGGTCCTCAGGATCCTCAAATGTGATGAACCTTTTTTTGTAATCAGACCGTGCTCTTTTGCTTTTTCCGAACCATCTTTTAAGGGTGTCGGAGGTGACTCCGATCTGTTCTGCGATGTCGATCGCGGAGGCCACGCCGTCCTTCTGGACGCCCTCGAAAGCGATCTCGATCTGATTGATCGTGTCCTCTTTTTTCTTCTCGGCCTTCTTTTTCCGCTGGTCGACCATCTTCTGATATCCGGTCAGTTCGCTCTCCGGCTGGACGTCCTGCAGGACCCCGCTCTCGTCCGGTGTGTGTATCGGGTACCGGAACCATGTATTGACCGGAGCGAACTTGGGGAACTCTCTGAGCGTCCCCTCGATCCGCCAGGCCGACAGGGAAGCCACCTCTTTCAAGGCCTCGTCCATCTGCCGCATAAGGGCCTGTTGCTGCCATTTGTCGAGCTTGTTCTCGCAATAGGTCTGCATGATCCCGGCAGTGAGCAGGTCGTCCTGTGACAGCTCCGTTTCCCACGGAATGTTTTTACAGTATGCCGTGAGGTACTGGATACATGTCCGGCAGATGATCTTGTTGGTCTCCTGTTTGAGCATGGCGTCCGTGAGCGGGAGCTCTATCATGTCCAGGAGCGCGTCCGGATCACGGGCGAAGACTCCGGAGCCGCTGGCCCTGTCCATGGACTTTTTCTGTCCCTGCGAGCCCTTGCTGTGATGGTGGCAATAGATCACAGCAGCGCCCAGCTCCGTGCATACCTTGTCAAACTGGTTGCAGAACTTGGCCATCTGGTCGGCGCTGTTCTCATCGCCGGTGATGACCTTATAGATCGGGTCGATGACGATAGCCTTGTAATGCCTGTCCTTTGCCCGTCTGATCAGCTTCGGCGCCAGCTTGTCCATCGGCACGGACCTGCCTCTCAGGTTCCACATACCGACGTTCTTGAGGTTCCTGGGCGGGATGCCCAGTGCCATATAAACATCATGGAATCTGTGGATGCATGACTTACGGTCAAGCTCGAGATTGATGTAGAGTACACTGCCCTTCATACAGTCCCATCCGTGCCACTTCCGGCCCTCGGCGATCGCTATGCACAGCTCGATAAGGTCGAATGACTTGCCGGCCTTACTGGGGCCGACGATCAGCATCTTGTGGCCTTCCCTGAGCACGCCCCGGATCAGCTCCGGAGCAAGCGGCGGCATGTTGTCCCAGACATCAGACAGGTCCTCAATGTCCGGCAGGTCGTCATTGACGGCCTCGATCCATTCCTTCCACTCGGCCCATGACTTGCAGCCGATATTCGTGTCGATGATGTACTGTCTCTTGTCACCCCTTACGCATCCGGGCATTCTGGACAGCCTCGAAGGGTTCCGATTCTGCGTGTCGATCACCATGCCGTTTTTTTTGCAGATGTCGTACAGGTAATTGACACGCTCCTGGTATTCCTTCTTGTCGTCAGCCTCGATTTTGACGATCGCGTGTACTGACTTGCCGCCTGAGTACAGCAGGACGGCGACCGGGAGATTGAGCTGACGGATCAGCCCGTTCTGTTCCTCGAGGTCCATGTTGTCCGACTCGACCAGCGCGTACCGAAAGTCTGTCACGTTCTCATTGTTGACGCCGTTTCCGTCCAGCGGGTTAAAGCGTATCCATGCTCCTGCCTGCCTGTCGTAGGTCCCGAGCACGTCCTCGATCTTGCCCGCTCTGAGCGCGTCCACGACCTCGCCGACGCGTTTTGTATAGATGCCCTTATTAGCGGGCACCCATTTAAGTACGCCGTCTTTATTGGCCTTCTGGAAGGCCGTCGTCACATACCCGAAGATCTCTTCCGGCTGAAAGAGCGCTTCCAGGTACCGGATCAGTTCCTTTTCCGGTTCCCATTTGGCGGGCTCCTCGAAGCCGCGGGCCTCAGTCCATCCCTCGCCGACGACCACGCCTTCGTACTCGATCGAGTCGTCCATGCTCAGGATCCTGCCGGCCTCGTGCTCCGGAGCCCAGCCCTGCTGTACTGCCAGGTGGTAGATCGTTCCGCCGGTGACGCCCTCGTCACGCTTGAACGTCCGCCACTTCTTGGAGCATTCGCCCTCGTGGTACCGCCCGAAGTCCCTTCGGCTCCAGTCGTCCCATACGCGGCAGGGGTAGCCCTCAAGCTTGAGGGCCATGCCCACGTCCGCCCATTCCTGATAGTCCAGGAGCGAGGGGTTCACATGATTAAGTAATTCAATAAGGTCTGTTTTGTTATCCATTAAAACCACCCTGACGCCTGCGGCGTGTCAGCCGGAGGCCTGTATGCTCTGGGATTGATGTCCCTGGGTGTCTTCCATCCGTTCCCGGCGATCCGGTCGATCAGCTTGCGGGCCTGGTCAAACGACCATGTCCCGACATTCTGGAAGCCTCTGTTCTCGAGCTGTCTGATCTGCCGGGGAGTCGCAAGGCCTCTTCTCTCGTTGAGTTTCTGCAGGAGCATGTCCGCCTCGCCCTGGCTCTTGACGTTATCGGGATTGATGCCGAGATGCTCGAGCTGATCACGCTGCCGTGCGGTAGGATCCTGAGCGGCCCATCCGAAGGGCGGGACGTAATCGACAAGCTCCTTCGCGTTGATGCTCATGGCATACTGCAGCGGGTCGACCAGCCTGCTCTTTTTCCGGCGCTGTGCCGCCAGTTCCTTGGCGAGCGCTTCCTCACGCTCAGCGACCACATCCTCGGAGGCGCGTTTCTCGGCCTCTTCAATATCGACCGCCTCGCCGGCCTTGTTCTCGAGGTTCCTAGTCATCCTCTGTGCGACGTCCGGATCCTCGCAGATCAGCGACGCCGGGTGACACAACTCATGTCTGTCTGTCAGCCATAAGAAGTCGATCAGCAGCAGGTGGCTTTTATCTGTCTCCGGCGAGAGCCGTGTCCCGCGTCCTACCATCTGCGCATACAGCGGTCTTGACTTCGTCGGCCGGAGCACGATGATGCAGTCCACAGCCGGGCAGTCATAGCCCTCTGTCAGGAGCATCGAATTGCAGATCACGTTATACTTACCGTCTGCAAAGTCCTGCAGGATCTGTGCCCTGTCCTCGCTGGAGCCGTTGACCTCGGCGGCGCTGAATCCGCGCTCTTTGAGCATCGCCTGGAACTTTTTACTGGTAGCGATTAGCGGAAGGAAAACAATGGTCTTTCGGTCCCTGCAGTATTTCACCATCTCGTCCGCGATCTGGAATAGGTAAGGGTCGAGCGCTGTGCCGATCTCTCCGGCCTTGAAGTCTCCGGCGCTGATCCCGACCATGCTGATATCGATCTTAAGCGGTACCGTGAGCGCCTTGATCGGTACCAGGTATCCGCTCCGGATCGCTTCCGGCATGGTGTATTCGAAAGCAAGCGACTCGAAATAGCTCCCGAGATTCTTCATGTCGGCACGGTCCGGTGTCGCTGTGACGCCGAGGACGTTGGAATTGCTGAAATACTGCAGCACTCTCTGATAAGATGAGCTGACGCAATGATGGGCCTCGTCGACGATGATCACGTCGAAGTAATCCTTCGGAAACTGCCTCAGGCGCTTCTCGCTCATAAGGGTCTGTACTGATCCCACGACTACGCGATACCACTGCCCGATGCAGGTCTGTCCCGCCTTCTCCACCGACGACCGGAGCCCGGTCGCCTTGAAGATCTTGTCAGCCGCCTGGTCCAGGAGCTCACCGCGGTGTGCCATGATCAGCACGCGGGAGCCGCGCCGGACACATTCCTCGACGATCTTTGCGAACACGATTGTCTTTCCGGTACCGGTCGGCATGACGACAAGCGTCTTATGCCTGCCGCCATCCCACTCCCGGAACACTCCGGCGAAAGCCTGCTCCTGGTAAGGTCTGAGGTCCATCATCAGAAACCACCACCCCATCCTTTAGCCTGTTTCTTCTCGAGGAAGGTGATATTGGTGTATGTCTTGTCGGCCTTGTCGCCCTTGCCCTGTGTCTTCTTGACCTTGACCTTGCAGGTAAGGCCGGGGAGCTCAGCCAGCGCCTTGCCGAGATTCGGCAGCGGCTCGCCCTTCTTTTTCTGACCGGTACCGAGAAAAAGCTGTGAGAGCTTCCACTCAAAATCAGAATTGAGCACGAAATTCTCGCTGATCTGTGCTTCTGATCCGTCCGGCATGGTGAGGTTGACGTATACGGTCCGCATCGGATTCCCGTTGTATTCATTCGCCCACTGGCACAGGCTCTGCTCCACATGGTCGATCCGTCCGTCATACTCGCCTTCCGGAACATCCGTAAACTGCGATTCCTGATTGATGCTGTCGTTAAGGTCTAAAACGTTGCCCATTGATATCCTCCTTATTTGTACTCAAGTTCTTGTTTCTGCCTCATCTCCATAATGGCCGCTTTGAGCTGAGGCCAGAATCCGACGGCCCAGCCTATGACGAAGTCTTCCGGATAATCGGCGACTCTTGTGTCTGCCGTCATGTAGCCCTTGGAGCTCGCGATGTGCTGGATCTCCCACTCGTCAATCTTTGACGCGATCATAAGATCCCTGAGTGATTTGTTGATCCTCGGGTCCGGCTCCTGGTATTCGACCGGAATGTTCTTAATATCTTCCGGCCCTGCGACTGCAGCGGGCTGACTCCTGTCATATTCCGCGCGGGTGATGCGCTCCGCATCCAGCAGGCCGCCCGGAACGACGTTTCCGGCCTTGATGTGGTAAAGCTCGCCGTTCTTCCTCAGATAAATGTCCTCTTCGGCTACAAATCCCTGATCAGCCGGGCTAACCTTTTCCTCAGGCGCCGGATCCGGCGCGGGGGCTTTGGCGGGAGCGGGTTCTGACTTAGGCTTCGGCTTCGGGACGCTTTTGGGCTGTTCTGTCCTGTTGTCCTCGAAGAGCGGAGAGATCGACTTATATTCGAGCGGGAGCTCGTCCGGCATACCGAAACGGTTCTTTGCGTCCCAGAACGGAGTGTGTGTCGTGTGGATCACCCTGCGGCCTCCCTGGGCCTTGTTCTTGCCCTTCAAGGTGCCTTTGCCGTCTGTATTGACAACATTGACCTGATAGTTGAGAAACAGGACCACGTCGGCCCATTCCTTGATCATCGGCGCCACCTTCTTCGATGTCTTCATCTCCCAGTGATCATAAGCCCCGAGCTCTTCCGGAAGCTCCACCTTGCGGAGTGTGGCGTGCGCCGTGATCACGACGTTCACGCCCTTCTTTACGACCTCTGTGAGTTTGTTCAAAAGCTTCCCGAACTCCTCGGCGCTGTACTGGTAGCCCTTGCCGTACCCGGCGCCCTCGAGGCCGTCCCATCCCTTTTTTCTGCACAGGTCATTGATCTCGAGCTGTTCCGCCCAGTCCGCCGTGTCGATGACCAGCGTCTTGCACACGGTCGGGTTGTCGATCACATACTGGACCTGATCGAGAAGCATCTGCCACGAGGACGGAGCCTCGAAACGCTTGACGTCCATGTGTGTCGTCGATCCTTCTGTATCGATAAAGAGCGGATCAGGGCACTGACTTGCGAGTGTGCTCTTGCCGATGCCTTCGGCTCCGTAGAACACGATCCGCTTTGCGACGGGTAACTTCCCGCTGATAATGTTCATGCGTTTACCTCCTTAAAATCCCGATCCGGGCGTCCATGTCTTGACCTTCGGCGCCGGTTCTTCCTTTGTGAAAACACAGTCCTGTCCTTCAACATATCCGTCCGTGATCACTATGCTGCATTCGTCCCCTGTGCTCACGCGTGTCGCGATCGCCTGCAGGCCTTCATGCTCGAGCCACTGGCCGAACTCTTTGAGCGTGTCCAGGTCCATTGCCTCGAGCTTATCCAGGAGCACGAAGCCGCACTTCGGATTGAGTTTCCGGACGATGGAAGTGGAGACGATCATCTGTTCAGCGCCGCTCATGTTGTCCCACATCTGTCCCTTGTAGATCAGTTCGCCGTCTTTGACTGACAGGCCCGGAAGCGGAAGGTCCGCATTGTCCAAAAGCGCCGTGCGCTGTTTCCTGACGTCCTCGATGTCATTGGTAAGCGACTGATATTTGTCGCGGTAAATCTTGGCGTCCTCTTCGGCCTTGGCCTTGTCGAGGTTCGCCCTGACCTTCCGATTGATGGTCTCAATGGACTCGAGTGAGCGCTCAAGCTCTTCGGTGGACTCCATCTTCATTTCTGCCGGAGTCTTCTCGGCTGCTTTGCGCTTCTCGTCGAGCTCTTTGAGATATTCTTCTCTTGCGCGGATCTTTTCCTTATAAGTTTCGATCTCTTCCTTTATTTTGCTGATCCTTTCAAGGATCGCGTCATAATCATGGCGCCACTGCTTGCGCTGTTCGTTCCGGTAAAGAATTGCCTGCTGCTGATTGATCAGCTCTGAAGCGCTGACCGGTTCCTCCGGAGCATCCGGGTAATACGGCTGTTCTTTAGCGAATTTCTCCTTCTGGTCGGCTGTCCTGCCGACATAAGTCCGCTCCTGGTAAAGCTCTTTTTCCCTCTGATCGAGCTCAGCGAGCTGGGGGCCGACGCCGATGATCTGCAGGAGCGTGTTCGCTTTTTCCTTGCCGGTCGCCTCCATGAACTTCGGTAGATTGATCGCCAGCTCTTCCACGAACTCGTCCAGGAGCTGCTGTCCGCCCTTCTCACCGTTGGGATCCGTGACTTTGAGATCGCTGTTCTTGCCTTTGCGCTCGACCACAAGGCCGTTGTCCATGATCACCTTGAGTCTCGGCGGGATCGTGCTGTCAGCGTTCACCGCCTGAGAGGGCTTGTACTTGTTCCCGCCCAGTGCCCACGCGATCGCGTCAAGAACGGAGCTCTTGCCCTGCCGGTTCTTCCCGCCGATGATCGTCAGGCCGTCCTTGCTGGGCTCGATCATGACGGCATGGATCCGCTTAACGTTCTCGATCTCAAGCCTGTTAATCTTCATCCATAACCTCCTTTTTATTGTCTTTAGTTTCCTCACTCGCGACTTCGTCCATGAGCTCGTGGCAAGTGGTCAGGTGTTTGATCATCTCTTCGAATGACACATTGGTAGCGTTTGCGGCCGTTTTTATGATCTTTTCGCAATAGATCGGAATACGATCCGGAGAACAATTAAACTTCACATTGATCTCAAACTTGTTTGATCCTTTTTCGCCAGGCTTCTTTGTCAGCTTGATCGTTTCCTCAGTCTTGTCTCTGGCGGCCTCAAGCATTATCTGCTTAACCATCAGCATCGCGATTATCTTTCCTATCATTTACTTTCCTTTCCGTGATATAATCACTGTGTGCATATATTTATGTATGGGCCCCCGTGGGAGTGGCAGCTCCCTGTGGGGCTCATTCCTGTCTGTGCCCCAGCACTGCGGCGCATGCGATCGCAACGAGCAGCGCCAAAATAGCCACTGGAGCGCCGCCGTCGAAGAAGCTCTCGACGCTGCAGCCGCAGATCATCATGGCGACGAAGAATATGATCATCAGCGCCCTCTCCATAGCTTGTGCCTCCTTCCTACTTTGCCCTCTTTCCGCATCCGTGTCAGCACCTGTGACACACTGGCAGCGGTAATACCGAGTTCCTCGCCGATCTCCGCATACGTCCTGCCCTCCTCATAGAGCTGTGCTGCACGCTCGTCATACACGTGATCCGGTGCCCGTTTCAGCCCGCGGTACTCCTTAAGATAGGCATACACGACAGACCTGGATTTTCCTGTAGCTTTGCATATCTCCGGAACTGATAAGCCTTCTTTATGCAGTTCCACGACCTCTGCCTTCGCTGTTTTTCGTGCGGTTTGTCGTGCCATTATTGCTTTACGCACATTTTCCTGCCTGATCTGTGTGTGAGATCTCTGAGGCTTTGGGGGCTTTTCAGATTCCTTCTTCTTTTTCCGCTCCACCAGACCAGCTTTCTTTTCCAGGTTAATGGCTGGTGACGGCTTTGGCGGTATCTCTACATCAATGACGTGGAGCTCGCTCGCCAGGTTACCGACTACCTTCCGCTGGTACTTTGCTCTTGTCGGCGTTGGAGCGCCCGGCAAGCCTTCCGCGTACCGCTTTTTGATTGAGCATTTCAATGTCTTCTATCACTCCCTTCAAATCTTTGTATTCCCTGCATCTGCCTCGACGTTCTGAACATTCGGAAAAGTGGAGGCAGGATTCGCAGGCGCTCATATAAATTGTTCGATTGACATTTGCCCGTCAATCATATCTGCGTCCATCTGGGCCCGCCGTTCTCTATCCCGCTGTTCTTTGTACTCGTTGTACTTCATGCGGTATTCGTAGCTTTTTCCGAAGATGTTCCATGCCGCTTTTACGACGTTAGGCTCATACGGTTTGATTTTTTCCAAATCAGCTACGGCTTTGTAAGAGATGGGACAGCCACAGCACCCCGTTCTTGTAAGTCCGTAAACCTCGTATGCGTCAGAGTATCTAATTCCGTAGGTTTCTTTATACCACGCCTTATCTTTGTCGCTGACATAGAACAAAGGCCTAAGCCGATACTGACCATTTGCTGTCTCCGTAAAGCACAGGGCCGTATTATCTTGTCTCGGAACTGACCTCATGCCGCCTTCGTCTCTGCGTTCGCCGGTTATGATCATCTCATAGCCTTTTTGGACCCTATGCGCCAATTGCTTTTTGCAGTAATCACAACACTTTGCGCTCACTTGGAAATCGGGCGGATACTCAGCGATGAAATCCCGCATATACCGTGATGAGTTAATTACAAGTTGGATATTCGGTCTCGGTTCACCCTTGGAATTACAACAGCAGAGGAAATTGATTACGGATTCGCACTTAGGATACCTTTCTCTTAATTCCTGCCGTTTTGCCGTTTTGTCTTCGGCCTGTTCGTACTCATCTGCAATTGACAGCGGGATGCCCTTTTTCTGCCATCCAGATAAACCGCTCGACATGATTTTTGATACAAACGGGATTCCGTGTTCTCTCGAAGCCGTCACGATGTTGACCTTTGGTCTTGCTTCGAGAATTTCCACGCCGTATTTCTGGGCCGTCGCTTTTACGTGGTCTTTCGTGGCCTTCATTTCCAAGCCAGTGTTGAAAAACACATAATCCACTTTCGGCAATGATGGAATCATTTCTCTTGTACGTTCGATCAGGTCGATGAGGATGTCGCTGTCTGCGCCTCCCGAATACGAGCAGATTGCCTTCGGGTGCTGCCTGAGCCTCGTCGCTATGATCCCCTGAAGCGCTTGAAATTTTGCCGGGGCGTCATAGTCGGCATAGGCGGGCCGGTCAGTATAAACTCGGCTTTTATACTCTCCCTTGCTCACGTCACTCCTCCTGTTCGCTTTTTGCGGACCTTTCAGGCAATAAAATATCATCTACGGAAAATCCCGTAAGATAACAGATTGCCATAAGATACGCAGGTCTCATTTCGGCTTTGCCGGCTTCCCAATCCGCAACCATTTTGCGGGAGACGCCGAGCTCGTCAGCCAGTTTCTCTTGCGTGTAGTTCGCGTTGACACGAACCGCCGCCAATGTCAGTTTTGCCAAGCTATCAACTCCTTTCTGTGTGTATTCCGCCGCAACAACTAAGCCGATTATAGTACGCATTTTGTGTACTGTCAACGCTTTTTGTGTAATTATTTTCCCTTTTGTGTTATAGTCAAGTTAGGGGGGAGGATAAAGAAATGACTAGCAATTTTAATGAGATATTCGGAAAAAATCTGAAGCGCATCATGTACGATCGCAATATAACACAGGCACAAATGTCTAAAGAATTAAACATTCCGAAAACTACCATTAGTAGTTGGATGAATGGTAAACGTGTGCCTAAAATGGATATGTTCGACAGGATTTGCTCATATTTGAATTGCCGGCGGTCTGATTTGATGGAAGAGAAAGCACCCGATACCATAACCATGCAGGTTACGGAACAGGAACGACGCATGGTCGAATATATGCGCTATCTCAATAAAACAGGTGTGCCAAAATGAAACCCCGCCGCCTGCCATCGGGCTCCTGGAACGTCCGCATCATGATAGACGGCCACACGTACAGCTTCACGCATTCCGACCGCAAGACCGTAATGCGCATGGCTTCGGAGTTTGCTGACGAGCACCGCGAAAACGCCGTAAATCCGCCTCTTGGCAAGTGCCTTGAGGATTTTATCGAGAGTAGCCGTGAAACGCTTTCTCCGTCCACTGTCCGCGCTTACGGAAGCATTGTACGGGCAATACGGAAACGCACTCCCGCCGCGCTCAACAAGCGCATCGTGTCGCTAACGAACAAGGACATTCAGAGCATCATTAATCCGCTCCGCGCTCCGAAAACTCAACGAAATTACGTCAATTTCATTCAAGTCGCCACTGGTCGAAAATTCACGATTAAGTACAAAATCCGCGAACAGAAACACATCCGCGTGCCGACTGACTTGGAAGTCCTCGGCCTTGTCGCCCTGTTTCGTGATTCCGAAATGGAAATCCCTATCATGCTCGGCGCTTTCGGCGGTCTCCGGCGTGGTGAAATATCCGCCCTTACCATGTCAGACCTTGACGGCGATTACATCCACATCACCAAAGATATGGTGCTTGCTGATTACGGAGAATGGATTATCAAGCCTCCGAAAACGTCCTCATCAATCCGCTCCGTCCTGCTCCCGCGCTTTGTCGCCGACAGGATCCGTGAGCGCGGGCACGTCACCGACCTCAAACCGAACAGCATCACCAACCAGTTGCGGAAGGTTCAGCGGAGATTGGATATAAGCCCGTCGTACTGCTTCCACAGCCTCCGCCACTATTCCGCATCATACCTTCACGCGCAGGGTATCCCAGACGCCTACATCATGGCCAGAGGCGGATGGGCAACACCCGCAGTCATGCAGAAAGTCTACCGGCACGCCTTGAAAGACAAGGTCGCCGGCATGGAAGAGAAGGCCGTCGCTGCGTTTCAATTTCCGTTTCAATCTGAATAATCATATATGCGTTTCTGTTTATCAGAATTGATAAGAATTATCTAAGATTTGACATTAGAAAAGCCCGTAGATATAAGGTTTTTTCGAATTTCCCTTATATTTACTGGCTTTATCGTGTAGAGCAGGTAGCGGGAATCGAACCCGTCAAAAATCCTTTATTCATGGGCTTAATCTGTTCTCGTTCCAGTCTGCGTTTCATTTCTCGTTTTTGACGTAGTCAATTATACTCGTTTAATTGCGCCGGCGCAAATAAAAATAATATCACTCAATGAGTAATTTTCTATTGACATGTCACCCAATGAGTGATATTATATAATCAAGGACAGGGAAATACAGGAAACACTAAGGAGGACAAAACAATGCTGAACACACAGAAAGCAATCGATCTTGGAGCAAAGAGATGGACAAAGAACGGATACGATAGGCTTTACATCAATCTCGACATGGTCGAGGCAGCCTGTGAGAAATATAACGACGGAGTCGTCCCGATGAACCGCAGGGCAAAAGGAAATTTCAAAATGTGGGCAGAAGTCGAGACAGGCGAGATCAAGAGCCAGGGAATGGGCAACTACGCAGACGACATCGAGAGATGGGTAGCACAGTATATCGAGGAGGCATAACATGATTTGGTACGCAGTATTAAGAGACAGGGAAGACAACGACTGGGGATACGGAAGCCGCGAGCGCACGAAGGCTGAAAAAATGGCAATGGATATGGAAAGCGCAGAAGCCTACATTGCAGTGATCGAGGATAATGGTGATCCGGTCTGTATCGACGAGATACATCAGGATGATTTTCTCATTAACAAATCGCTCAAAGAGATCTGCAAGATGGCCGGGATGAGTCAGAACGCTATGGCAGACCATTTTATGATCCCCCGCAGGACATTCGGGAATTGGTGCACCGGAGAACGCGAATGCCCGATGTATACCAAAATGATGATGATCGAACTTCTTGAATTATATAGGAGATAAAAAAGAGCCCCAAGGGACCGGAATCCCAAGGGGCTCGAAAACCGTTTGCATGCAGTGACGAGTTTTCTCATTATTTGGTAATGTGGCTCTTATGGATATATCCATAAGTGTCGCCGACCCGGCACAGATAGAACTTGCCGACTCCTTTACAGACGCCTGCCTTTGCGCCCTGCTGGACCTCCACAGTGACTTTTGACCCCGCATCCGGATACATATACCCGCTGCAGGTCCTCTTAGTCATACCGGTCCATTTGACGGTGTGGTAGTCGTCGAGAGCTCCGGAGCCTGCCGGTACCGCTGCGACGCTGTTCCAGTCTGTCAGATTGTACTGCTCGATCAGCCAGCAGAGCTTTTCTACATAGTCCGGAGCTGTGGCATAACCACCGTCTTTGATGATTTGTGCGGCCTTCCTGTAGTCTGTGCATCCGATCAAGCCCGCGTATCTGAGCTTACTTCCGTTCTTTGCGCCGGCCAGATATGCTGAGTGATCTCCTACGGATTCCTCCCACGAGCTATAAGCCCGAAAGTCTGCCCGCACCACCGCAGGGCCTGACGTGTAGACTTCCTGCGTTAGTTTAGAGTAAGACTTCCCGCCCCACGTGGATCCGCTCCAGGTGTTACCGGACAGGCTCTTTTTCATGCCGAACAGGTTGTGAGCGTTTACGGCCAGCTCGCTTTTCCCCCATCCGCTCTCAAGGATTGCCTGCGCGATCGTGATGCAGGCCAGGATCCCGGTCTTGGCCATGTCGTCTCTCGCCAGCGTACCGATTGCTGCTATAAAGATCTCCTGATCTGTCATCGGCTTTATCTCCGGCTTCTGAGTTGCTCCGGAATCCTCTACAGGATATACAGCTTTGCCCGTCTCGTCAAATACAGTGTATCCAGGATTCTGATCAGCGCACTCTTTTGCCTTGTCAAGAATCGTAAATGCTCCGATCTGTGATGCAGCATCCGCCCATGTCTTCCGGACGCGGTAAAAGACCAGTCCAAAAGGAACGTCAAACGTCTTACTGCTTGATCCCTGCGTGACCGTCAGCTTACCGCCCTTTGCTTTGCCTTTGATATCCTCGTTCAGCATCCATACCGTGATGCCTGCTTCTTTGAATCTTTTAGCTCCGTACTGCGTGAACCCGCACGATCCGGGCCCGCCTTTTTCATTATTGCATTCGATCGCAAGACCGCAACCGCGGGCCTTGACTTCCGCGACCTTGCCTGAGCCGTCACCGTTGCCATGATGTTCCGATTCGCAAACAGCAATCTCGCCGTCAAAATACTGAGCAGCCTTCTTCCCTCCTCCATCACCGCAGTGCAGCACACGACATGCTCTTTCATACAGATTGATGGAGCCGTCGTTCAGGTATCCCCACGCCTCGCCGGTGTCATACTCTCCCCAGCTGTCCGGCTGATTCCTGCAGACTTCGAAGACCATCTCTCCGCATGTGATCGTGTCCCCTGTCTTCACAAAATGGATCTTTGTGCCCTTGGCCTTCAGTTTGTCAATGAGGCTCTGCAGGTACTCCTTATCCTCTTTGGCGCTCCTGGCATTTGCGGATCCTGTCCCCGCCAGTTTCAGCGACGCAGGATCATAACAGTAGAAGTTCTCGATCGTGATCTTTCCGTTCTCGAGCATCTTGAAGAAACCGCCGAGATGATCCCCATGGGCGTGGGAGCCGCAGCCATCAATCGTGCGGAGGCCGTTGTCAAGAAGGTACTGGATCAGATTGTTCCCGGCTTCCGTGTTTTTCTGGTATGAGTCATAGACGAAGCAGTTCCTGTTCTGGTCATGCCACACGCAGCCGGCTCCCTGCCTGTCATCCGGCGAACTCGTGCGCGTGTATCCCGGATAAAAGAAACGGATCTCTTTTTCCTTCATTCCGGAAGCCTCGACGTAACGGTAGATCTCTTTACCTGTCCAGTCGAATACTGCATATTTCGGGCCGGAGTTATTCGCTTCAGCGATTGCATTGTCCAGGATCAGGTATGCACCGATCTGCGAATTGGCGTCCTCCCACGTCTTCCGGACGCGGTACCATTTCTTCTCTTCTGTCTTGGGGAGTTCCACTGTCTCAGCGCCAACTGACTTCACAAATTTCTCGAACTCAGCACTCCCTCCGACAGCTCCCCATCCCGGAACACGTGGACAACTCTTCCCGGTGACATCCCAATGCCTGATCACATTAGCTGCCGGCACACCAAACTGTTTCATGAGGTATCCGGCCAGCTCCTCTGCCGCTTCGACTGCTTCTTTTGTGAACTCCCAGTTCTTGCCATTGTTATGCGTGCAGATCTCTATTCCGATCGAGTTGCCGTTCGTACACTGGCCATAATACGGGTGATGACTGGACTCCAGGGATCCTCCGCAATGCCATGCGTACCATTTTGCCGGATCGCAGTATTCCCGGATCTCCCCAGAACGGTCGACGAAATAATGCGCCGACGCGGACCTGTTCCCGGAATTGAAGTATTTCACATTATCCGCAGCCGTACCCTCAGCGCCGGTGTAATGGATAACGATAAACTTGACCTTCTCAATTCTTTCCCTGCAGTTCCGGTATGCAGTAAAATTGGTATTTTTAATGATATTCACGCTATCCTCCAAACAAAAAGGAGACCGTTCAGGTCTCCTCGTTTTCCTTGTCTTCTTTGATCAGTCCATCTGCGATTTTTTTAAGCCTGTGAGTGATCCATGTCGGCATAGTAACACCGGCAAGATCCAGGTTCTCGATCACTGAGACGATCTCCATGATCACGATGTAGACGGCCACGCCCTTGACAATCTCCACAGGGATGCTCAGTGCTATGTATATGACGTAGGCAAGAACTACTACCAGCATCTCGCCACCTTTCCTAAAAAGGCCTTTTCGCATCTTTGTGCTGTCCCAACATGAGTTGATCGTGGCCTGCAGCCATCCCGTGATGATGTCAGCCGCCGCGCAGATAGCCGGGAGCAGGAAGACCCAGTACAGGTGCGAGAACTGGATGTCAGACAGATCTATGGTCATATTTGCGGCGTTTGTTGTAATAGTGATGAATCCCAATGTGGTCTCCTTCCATAAAAAGAGCGCCCGAAGGCGCCCTGGTTTATGTGTCACGTATTAAAATGCCGCCCGCTCAGTAGCAGCCCGAGCGAGCGGCGGCGTCGCCTTTGTCAGTCCGGCACGCACACGTTCTCCCACTTTTTATATGCGTCGATATAGGTTTCACCTTTATCTCCGTTGTGGGTGATCTCATAGTACATGCCATCGCTGATCGTGGTGCTGACCAGTGCCTTCCAGTTCTGAAGCGTCTTGCAGAACCACACGACAAATACATCGTCTTCGGTGATCTTCTTGTTGTCAGTGACCTCTACGCGCTCGTTGAAATAATCCACAACAAGCTGCTTTGCCCTTTTGAGCATCGCGTCATTACTCATGATTTGCTCCTTTCTATTTTGATATTTAAAGTGTCATTTAAGCATTTCAGAACAGCTCGTTAAGAAGGAACGATGCTCTATACTCTTCGAAGCCGACAGGGAACGGCACAATTTCAATGCCTTCATCTATGCAATACTGCACAAGGTTTGAAAGCCTTGCCCCCATCTCGTCCACAGCACTCCCCCATGAATTAACATGGGATACGATGATGACCCATCCGTTGACAAGCTTTGCGTTCTGCAGGACTTCGTGGATTCTGTCATCGTTGCCGTTGTAATTGCCGAAAATGACTCTCGGGATATTCCACCTGCTGACATTTCCGTAAGGTGTTACAAATCCGTGCTGTTCGCGATTGCCAGTGGGGCAATTGAGCAAGCACTGCATGCCGTGATTTTTTGCAAGGTCTACAATATACTTGTCGTTTACGCCATACGGAGTTACCCAGTATTTGTAGTTTGAGAATCCGTATTCGCGGATGCTCCTCAACCCTCGCATGAAGTTTTCGTTGATAAGCGTCTTGTTATAGTCGGGATGCCCCTTGATCCAGTACCTCGTAGAATCCCCTGCCTGATGGTAACAGTGATACAGACACGCGAAGCCCTCCTGCTCATAATCGAGGAGCAGTTCCGGCAATCCTTCGCTCACACCATTGTCGAGGTTTATCGTCTCAACAGCATACCCGCCGAGTTGTCCCTTATCTGCAAAGATATCATGGTACCGCTGTACAAAAGTCTTGTTGGTCGTATCGTCGTCAATGAATGACACCATCGGGCCTCTTGCCGTGATTTTTGCATACGGGTGCATTATCTGATCGCCTGTCAGCACCGAAATGTTCTTGCACACTTCGAGGTTCTTTTCTGCTTTCCATAAGGTAGAAAGTCTGTGCTGTCTGAGGGACAGAGTAGCGCTCTTGTCCGTATAAATTACGGTCATTCCTGCTATCGTGCCATAATCTCGGATTGCATAGTAGCCTGTAGATATAACAGGCTTGATAACAGCATTAATGTCGGCATTGGGACGGATGTAAATCCTATATGCGTATTCCTTCCCCGACTCTGCGTTGAAGAAAATACCATCGCCGTAATAGTCGTTGATGATTCCTGCGCTTGTTCCATCTGAGATCTGTGCAGCGATCTTTCCTGCGTACTCATTGTCAAACGACTTTACGAATACAGGAACATCTCCCGGTGTGAATTTGAAAATGTAACTCCACGTATTACCGTTTACCGTGTCTGTCTTTGCTGTATCATAGATAAGCACGCTGTTACTTGTGCCGTTATGAGCATTGATATAAATCGACTTATCGGCACTGTCGAACAGAGTTTTTATAGCTCCATTCTGAACGGTATATCTGCCCGGATATACTCCGCCGCACTCAAACAGGTTTTCACTGCCCGTAGAGAGAAGCTTGGCTTTGACTCCCGTAAACCGCTCATACGAAGTCGGATAAGGATTAATCTCCACCTGCGGCGCATAGGTAATGTCACCTGCCCAGCCAGATTGTACAATGAAATAAATGCCGTATTCAGTGTCTGCAGAGGCGATAAACGTGCGGCCGCCATCCCCGACACTCTTGTAAGCAGAACCATCATACACGCGCATCTGAACGCCAAAGTCAAACGGGATCTCTGTATTCGGATTCTCAGAGATTGACACCGCAGTCGCAGTGTGGAATCTGAATTTGAAGTGATGGTAAAATGTCACTCCGTTGATCGTCTTGAAGTCGTTGCCGAACTCCGTAAATCCCGAAGTCGTTGCCGCTGTTGCACCGTTGGACCGAATACGGATAGTGTGGTTTATCGTGTTGAACGTAAATGTCACGCCGTTTCGGGTAAACGTCCCGTTAGTGTGCCTTATAGCAAAGATGTTCTTTTTGCATATGACGATATTTTCCCCGCTTGTAATACCGCTTATGTCATATATGTCATACGGCTTGCGCTGATCACACCCCGTTAAGACGAGGGGATTCCCTTCGCTAGTCGTGACTGACGCTCCTGTCTGCTGTACGCCAGTATTTCCGGCATCGATCTTTGTCTTGAGAGCCTGTGCATTATCCTGTACGGAGTATCTGTATGCTACAGCAAACGTCAACACCTCTAAAGATATAGAGCCGTACTGTATGCGGATGTATGCCGCTTCTGTAGAAAGTATTGTGCTGTCTATTCCCGCAGGAGTGACGGCTTCGATGAAAGTTCCGTCGTTAGCGTACAAGAAGATTTTTAATGCGCCGTGGACATGGATTTTTGTTCCACGTGGAATCGGAATGAGATTCTCAGACACGCTCATAAGGGACGATGTGGATTTTATCTCACCGCTATTCGTGTCAGCATAAGCGTATGTTCTCCACTTATCCACTGCGTATAGATCATTGAGCGTAGTCCCGATAGAACTTTCGCCAACGCGTGCGCCGTTAATAAGTATGCCTTTATCAGCGGCATCAACCAACCCAGTAAGTTCGAGATTTGTCAGCGCATTTGTGTAAAGCTTCGGGGATACTGTCTCATCAACCGTCACTCCACTGGATACAGCAAGACGGATAAAGATGCCGGTAGCATCGGAGGGCACCGTAAAATCTTTGTCCACTGTATGTGATACAAGGATATTGCTTGTATCAAGTACACCGTTAATATAAGCGTATACCTGTACCTTTACGTTTGTTGCTGTATGCTTGAGACGGTACGTACCACCTGCATGCATACCAAAGGGGAAGCCATTCGCACTGTCGAAAAAAGTACAAACCGCCGCGCCGTTTGCCGCCGTTCCCGTGGCAGTACAGGACAACCCGTTCCAAGTAAACGCGACCCCTCTATGAGTCTGACTTGGATGATTACAAAAAGTCAGAATGTCAAATGCATTTCCATTTAACAGTTCGGCATTTAAATCTTCCTTTAACGATGAAATCTCGTCGCCGGTTTTCTTCGCGTCCGCAGCCTTTCCGGAGATGCTGAGAGTCGCATCGATGCCGATCGAGTCCGCGATCTCCTGCGCCTGCTCCGCGTAATACTTCGCATTATTCTCATATGCGGGATCTGTGCTCGGGACGTCTACACCGTCTCTCTGGCCGACTGCCCAGGCTTCCGCTTCGCCCTTGACCTCCGATGCAGCTGTGTCGACGATCTCCTGGATCTCTTCCGCAATCTCTTGCGCCCTCTTAGTATCAGCGTCAATCGTGCCGTCCTTACGCGCTGCAGGTTCGACAACAACTTGAACGTTAGCAGAGCCGAAGTACAAGCCCTGTGAGTCGTAGAAGACAATCTCAGCCGTGTGGTGGCCAGCTACCGCCGTGAGGGAAGTGTTAATCTCAAACGACACATACGACCCTATCCCGATAGCCTCGAACGTGAAGCCCAACCCGTCTTTGCGCGTCCCGGTGAATTTAGCACTTTTCCCGTTTACGTCCACAGCTGAATGTTTATTCATCACTTTGAAAATGACGTCATAATCACTGTCATACTGTGAAAGATATACTACGTCCGAGTAAAACTCCTGAGACAATGATATCTTATATTCTCTCTGCATAGCTTACTCCTTACTCGACATTTGATGTCAGCACCAAAGGATTGTAGATCGTGCCAGCCCCAGTATTTGAATACTGGCAATAGTACATCTTTCCTCCACAGATCGAGAGGAGGACCATAGCGGAGGAGGAGTTTTTGAATCCAATGCCAAACGCCTGTTGCTGTGTGGCAAGACCAAGCACATCCTGTGAAAATGTACCGTACCCCTTAAACAGGAAAGTGTCTCTGAGTGCCAGTACGGTCCTCGCAGTGTTTACGGAGTCACCGGAATTGAAATCGAGCATAAACGCCTTACCCGCCAACAACTCTGTGTATGCTGCAAGGAGCTGTTCTATCTGGGGCTGTGAGGATACCACGTTTGCGACCCTCGCAACAGAGGACACAGACAGGCCGTCTATATTGATCCTCCATACAGGAGCTTCTACAACGATATCGCCCGCCGATATAGTTCCCGCCGTATATGATGGAGGTGTAGGTGTTCCCGTGCTCCCAACTCCTTCACGGACCACAAACGACATTGACTCAATCCCGTTGTTGTTTTCATATCTGACGCACAAATAATCAATACGGTTATATCCTGTTGTCCCGTGGCTGACATCTATGGTTATATATGCTCCCGTGTCCATAGCACCCACACAACCCTGCATGCTTAGCGCACCATCATGCAAGACGAGCTGTGTTGCTGATACTATTTCAAGGGCAAGCTGATTACCAGCAGGAAGGACAACGCACCCGGTACCGAAGGCGCCCTGATTAATGTACCTGTCCTGTTGGGCGGTTACATGAGGCTCTCCCGTGTAGCCCGTTACTATTTTGAAAGCGTTGCTCATACGCTCACCTCCACATTGTTACTGATTGTATATTCTGTGGTGACGATGCCACCGTCAGACCTGTGTATCTTTCCTGTTACTGGAGCTTTCATTGAGATGCCTGTCACGAAGTCCTTGCCTCCGACTATGTCACCAATCTCTATAGTCTCAGCCTCGATATCAATGGCAAACTGATTGACGCTCTGCATCTGCTCAAGCTGTTCAGTGCCGGACTGTACAAGCTGTGTCTCATCCGCTCCGGCATAGTCGTAGACCTCTGTGATCTCGTCCTTCCCGGTAAATGTCTGCTCCCTTGAGATGTTCCCATCCGCGTCAGCATAGAGGTGGACTACGATCCTATCCTTAAGTCTTCCACTCCCGAGGCATATCAAGTGATTGACTCCGGTCCTGTCGAGATTGATGTAGATGTACGCATTGACGTCCGTAGAAAACTCAATCTGTCCTGAGTAATCTACGATAGGCACACCATCCACCACGACACGCTTTAAGACGTTATTGTAGACTATGCGAAGTCTGTATCCAACTCGTTTTAACATCGCTTGTAGGCCATCGTAGAGGCTTACATAGCGATTGTATCTGTAGTCTGCATACACACCAATTGGAGGCGATCCTGTCATGAATCCCTCAAAGGCATCCTCGACTCTGTGGCTGATGATTGTATTGATGTCTCCCTCATCTGCCGCATAGTCCTCTCCCTCCGGAGGCTCTATGATCCTGGACTTCAACATACCTCTCCATGTGAGTCCTCCAAGAGAGATGTATCCCTGTTTTGTATCGACCTCAATTCTTTTGACGATGCCTCCGTACTCTGTATCCGGTATGTAGACAAGTGCGTCTCTGGGAATTTCTTCCCATTCTTCCTTCAGTATCTTGATCTCAAAATCATTGGCCTCGTCACCAACCTCAAAATCATATGCGTTGAATTTGACGGAACGAATCTCTTTTCCGGACTGGTCCGCAACTATTACCATTTCGGTTCACTCCTTTCTTCCAGGAGAGTTATTGAGAAGTCAAATCCATCCCATGCAACATCTAATGCTCCAGCCGGAATCTTTTCAAAGACGGAATACTCTTTACCTCTTGCATCAAAGAGATTCGTGTCTCCCATCATGACTGTGTGCTTCTTCGAATCGATCACAAGAGTCTCTCCATTGGGAATCGATGCATTAACCACATACGGATACCCATTGATAGTGACTCGCGGATTCGCGCAAGGACCATGTATGGACATGACGAAGTCTGATGCAAATGGAGATTCCGTCTCCCATATGACTGCTGTGGATTCTGTTGGAGTATAGTCATACTCATAGTCATATGGATAGTCGAGATATCCTGTGGGAGTCGGAGTGACCGCTGAAAATTCCCTCGTCTCTTCCCTCATCCAAAATCCGGACGGAATCATGATGTTGATTTTGTTTTCCGTAAATTGTTCCACGTCCGGATGCGGGTTGGTATCGGATGTCACTATGTAGCAATCACAATACCAATCCCCCCAGACAATCCGCCCGGCCTTCAGTTCCCGCAAATCGTTTTCGAAATCATCGTGTAATGCATTGAGGATTGCCGCCCTCGCAACCTGGGTCCCCCTGATGATCAATAAGACTTCATACGTTGTAGACTGTTTCCGAAACATCGCGATCCGCGATCCGTGTACAAGCTCCGTGCTTTCAACTTTGAAGTTCCACGAATGAAAATTCGCGTCTTTAATCCGTATCCGTGTAGCTTCTAAAGGGTAAACATTTCCGGAAGATGCGATATAAGTAATATTCATCCAGTCACCTCCCGAACAATCCGGCCAAATTCGCGTCTACCAATCACGACCTTTAAATCAGCCTGGTTAAGAGCCGCAACTATGGCATTGTATACACCATTTATGAACGCTTCGATGAGTGTTTCGTTGTTTGCAGCTGTTGCGTCGGAAATGTCGCGCATGAGCGCATCATGTCCGTACATCAGCTCGTTGCCAGCTTCGCCCGCTCCAATCGTTCCGTAAGGCGTCTGCATGATCGCCGGATTCGTAAACATGTATGGTGTGCTCATCGCCTTTGCGTACCAGTCAACATGCAACCCACTTGGATACTTGACTGTCTGGCCTAATATGGTTTTCTCTCCCCATTCAAGGCTAAAATGCGGAAGTTTAGGAAGCTCCGGCTTCGGGATCTTCAGTTTCAGATTTGTGAAGAACCCTTTGATATCTTCTACGACACCCTTGACCTTTGTCTTGATCTCTTCAAACTTCTCAGTGAATTTACTCTTGATATCTGTCAGTTTTTCGGTGATCTTGCTTTTCAGCTCGGTCATCTTGCCGATGATGTCATTCTTCATTCCGGTGATTTTATTCACCGCATCGGATTTAATCGTGTTCCACTTCTGCTGCAGGTTGGATTTGATCGAGTCGATTTTCTGACTGATATTCGACTTTAATTCTTCCCACTTCTTTGTGACGTCGTTTTTCAGGTTCGTGCAGTATTCTGTAATCTTCTCCCAGGTCTCTTTGACCTTTCCCTTAACCTGATCCCAGTGTGTGATCAGCAGTACAAGCACCGCGATAATCGCCACAATCGCTGCTATGGCGATGCCGATTGGACCGGTCAGAGCGCCCATGACCGCTGCCATAACGCCGCCTCCTGCCGATGCCGCACCCATGATTGTGGTCAGCGACCCCAAAACAGTGATAAAAGAGCCGATCACGCTCAGCACCGGACCAAGCGCAGCAAGCAGTCCCGCCAGCAGTCCCGCCAGCGTGAGGATCACGGTCTTCTGGTTTTCGTCAAGGCCGCTCCACCATTCATTGAGTTTTGATACTCCGTCAGATATCGCGCCGAGGACTGTTACGATTGCCGGGCCTAGATCCGTGACCAGCTGCGCCCCTGTATCTTTAAGCGTGTTGATGATTGGCGTCATCTGGTCGAGAGGATCCTGTACAGACTCGAAGGTCGTTTCTGTCGTCCCCGCCAGGTCTTCCATGGCGTATCCGAGATCTTCCAGTGACAGCCTGCCATCCCGACATGCGTCCGCGATCGCCGGGCCTGCCTTGTTTCCAAACAGCTCCATCGCGATCTGAGAGGCTTCTGCATCTGACTCAGCCCCGACCAGCTTCTCCTGGAGCTCTGACAGAGCGTCCGCGGAGTTCTTACCCTCTTTCGCGCTGTTCTGCAGGGCTTTCTTCAGGCCTCCCAGCATCGTTGATGTGTCGATACCATTCTTTTCACAGTTCGCGAGCAGATCTACAGACTCATCCAGTGAAAAGCCCATGTCATCCAGGGCCGTCTTATTCTGCATGAGCTGCTGGGAGAGTGTATCGACCGACGCCCCGCTGTCCTGCCCGGCCTTTGTGAGGAGGTCGAGCATGAGTCCGGCGTCTTTTGTCTCGACTCCCCACGCCGCCATCATGGCCTGCACATTGTCGATCGAGGAAGATACGTCCGTATCGTTCAATTCCGCAAATTTGATGAACTTAACAGACAGATCTTCGAGCTCGTCCCCGACAAGGCCGAAACGGGTATTTACCTCGCCCACTGCGGCGCCCGCAGTCGCGAAGTCCGTCGGCATTGTCTTCGCGATGTTCCGCGTCCTGTTCTGCATGTCCTCGAGCGCTTCACCGGTGGCTCCGGTCTTCTTGGTCACGATGTCGAGGCCTTCGTCGACTTCTTTCCATGCCACCACTGACGCCGCGCCCACGCCCATAATCGGCGCTGTCACAGATTTGGTCAGCGTTCCGCCGAGTGACTGCATCTTGCCGCCGACGTTTTTGAGTTTGTCGCCCCACTCCTTGAGCTGTGCGGAGTGTCCCTTGATCTGATTCGTGACGTCTTTCAGGGACTCTTCATATTTGTTCAAAGATGCCTTGCATTTGTTGAGCTCCGCTCTCTTCTTCGCGATCGCGGCCTCATCACGCTGCTCGGCGTTTTCCATCTGTTCCAGCTGGGCCTTCAGGACCTGTTCCTTCTTCGTGTACTCTTCCGTCATCTTCTGGAGGTACTTCTGCTTATCGGCCAGCTTCTGCGTCCCTGACGTATTTTTATCGTATTGTGACTGCGCGAGTTTAAGCTCAGAATAGGCTTCCTTTGTTGCTGCCGAAATGCCTTTCATTGCGGACTTAAATTCTTCCGCGCCCTGTGCTGTCAATAACAGCCCGGCTTCCTGTAAATTATTAGCCGCCATATTTCTCACCCCAGAATCTTTCGTAGGACTCGCCGCCGCCCTGTGCGATCCACCTTCGGACCTTGATCTCCTGCGCGTCCTGCTTCCAGACGTCCTCTATAACCTCGCTCAGACATCCAGCAGCGATGCCGGTATCGATCATTTGATCAACGTCACCGCAGAGGCGATAGAGTTTTGCGATGCTCCCACTTTTCCCAGCAAGTTCTGCGCCTGCATAAAAAAATCGGAGAAGCCCTCCCGCGTCACGTACTGGACGATCAGATTGAGATAGTCGCCGGCGTCCATATTCTTGATGTAATTGATATCCTTATCAATGCCCATGGCGAGCAGCTTGTTGACTTCATCCTCGCATCCGCTGATGTTATTGATCACGATGTCAAGGACCTGCCATACGAGCTCGTCATTTGCGGCCTGTGCGGCCCCAAATGCCTTCCGCTGTGCCGGCGTCCATTCGTCCTTCGGCATTGGCACGATTTCACCGTCAACCATTTTCGTCGGCATTTCGAACCTGGACTTTTTCAGAGTGTCCCTGTCGATCAGTTTGACCGCTTCGGCAAGATTGAACTTCCTCAGAACTCTGACAAGCTGCCATACGTCACTGGATTTCAAATCCCGCAAAACAAAAGCGGGAGCGATTGCCCCCGCGTCGTTCGTATTAGACATTCACGCCTCCTTTGCCCGCTGCTTACGGTGTTGTAGGTCTGAGAGCCTTTGCTGCTGTCACAGTCAGTACAGGGGCCGCAAAGAACGCAGCCTCTGTGATGCCTGCATTGGCTGTCTCAGCTGTAAGGACTTTAACCTCCTGATTCTGATCGTCATCAAAACCGTAAGCCCTGATGGTCAGGGTGTCGGTCTGATCAGAGTGTGAATCCGTAGACGTTGCCGTTGCATCCGAGTTGTCGACAAGCTTGCACTTCGGATACCAGCGCATATCCATCGTCTTGTCTTTCTTGATAATCGGTACGCCATACGCGAAGAAAGGCCTGGTCTTGATACCTCCGGACATGATGATGCCGGAATCGACAGTGTCTCCTTTCATTTTCGCGATAATCTCCTCTTCAAAGGCGAGCTGTGTGACGCTGATCTCTTTGTAGGTCACGATCGTGTCGGACTCATATACGATGCCGGATGCGTAGGACTCATATGAGTTCGAATTGTCCGTGATGCTGATATCGACAACCGTAGGGAGCTTTGTCACATCGCTCTCAAAATCTGATGCGTCCCAGTCTTCATCCGTGTTGAAGCAGATGTACTGCGCTCCGACGGTATATTTTGTCGACGGCTTTTTTTCTGTAATAGCCATTATTTACCTCCAACTTTTGTAAAAAGCTTATCCTGCATTAATTTGTAATATCGATCCTTGTTCTGCTCCCATGTCGGGATCAGATGCGGCTGTGCGCCCATCTTCTTCGTGCCGTACTCCACGAATTTTCCATAGTACCGGCCCCAGGATACGAGTACGGCGTCTTTTCCCGTTTGCGCCGGCGCAACTGAATCAAGCATGTGCGTGTATCCCGCTCCGCGCCTGCGCGGCTTTGGGAGCCGGTGGACGTCCTCTGCCAGTGCTTCACCCGCCGTCATGAGTACTTCGGCTATATTGTTCTCATCGGCGGCCTTTTCGTACTGCTCGAGCATTTGGGCAAACAGCTCAAGGCCTTCAGGTCCCGCTGCCATCGTCCATTTCCTCCGTGATCTCTACGCGGAAATAATAGTGATGCCATGCCGGGCCGTTGGTAGCGCTCAGCGTCTCGTGATAGATAATGGGATGATAACCGGCGTCGTTAAATGCCTTTTTCAGCCTCAGCAGTTCAGGAGGCCGCACAGTCCTGGAAGCCAAAGATACCTGATAGGTCACGACCATTTCATAGCCACCACCTGACGCCATGACGTCCTCAATGATGTACTCCCAATATGCTATTTTGGGGAATGATGCCTTATCTTCCAGATACAGCTCGTCTTCTCTGGCTGGGACGCCGGCGCTTTCGATAAGCTCCATGAGCTCTGCTTTTGTCATATTCATTCAGCCACCTCATAATCCATCGAAGGATTGATCAGTGTAAGCTCTGTTTCCATGTAACCCTGATTCGACAGCACATCGGCCTTGTTAAATACCTTGTGCTGTGATCCATCGATCACACAGACACAGTTCGAACTGATGCCATCCCATCTCGGGATCCGGATCTTCATGGTCACTTCTTTATCCGCCTGCTCAAATGTGATCCTTGTACGGTCATAAACTCCGATGTTTCGGAACCATACCGGCCCTATTCCCCGCTCTGAGATCTTCCTTTCGCTGTCCACGTCAACGATGTCATACAGATAAAAACACCCGTCTGTATATTCCGGGAGAGTTGCCATCTTATTCAGACGCATCCGCCACCTCCTCAGAAAGCTGCCACGCCCGGATGTCGGGGCCGTAATTCTGCAGGAACTCCTCGAATCTGTGTACCATGTCGTAATATACAAAGTCCTTGAGGAGTCCGCGCGAATACGGATCGTTCTCAAAGTCCGCGCCGGGTCTGAGCATATTAAGACGCCGCTCACACTTAATGATCGAATCAATGATCACATTATTCGGAGTATAGGGCGGAACCTGGTTGTCCGCCCTGATCTCTCCTGCCAGTATTTCGCACTGCGTGTCAGTCATTAGGCTCCGCCCTCCTTCTTACTCTGTCTGCAGTGTCAGGCCGCTGAGGTCGTAACGATCGACCTTTGCAAAGCCGCTGCACATGGATACGACGACCAGCTTCTGCGCATTCTTGTCGGTGATCTTAAATACTCCGTTTCTGTCCGGATCCGGAATGATATCAACCAGTCCAGAGCTGACGGAAGGCTCAAGACCGACAAGCACCTTGGTCGCATCGGTGTCGATGTTCGTAAACTTCAGGGCAAGGAAGTTACCAGCGCCCCAGTCATGTGCAAGTGTGCCTGAAGAGACATATTTCAGCGTGCCGGTGATCGCTCCGTTAGCTACAGATACGCTCGTCTGCAGGTCGCTTACTGTATGTCCCCAAAGTTCTGTCCCAGCCGATTCAGGCGCGACGGTGGGACTCGTCATGGGTTTGAGACTTCCTCCACCTTGGTGATGTAGGGTACAAGGTTCTGCGGATTGAAGATGAACGCAGTGTTATCGTCATCCGCGCGGCCATTGCCATAGACCTTCGCGATCAGCAGATCCGCATCGTCGAGGGCCTTTGTCTCCTTGTACTCCTCGACCTTCATCCCGGAAAAGCCCATCGTGAAATATCCGGGCATCGTGATCGCCGCCTTGCCGGCTGCAATGTTGGGCTCCTCGATGACGGTCAGCGGCATGAAGCTCTTCTGGACATAACCGCCAACAACGCTGTCACCGTACAGCGCCGGATTGATGTATCCGTACACGTCGGAAGGGTTCGCGATCACATGCAGGTCTCTCACAGGACGCTTGCCGCCATTGGAAAGAGCGGTAAGAACCGGTGCCATCTGCAGTGGAGAGAATCCGAGCAGTGTGGATACCACGGTCTTCGCGCTGTGCGTGCCATCGCTCTCTGTCTGGCCGACTTTGCGCAGGATTCCGACAGGAGCAACCTTGCCGTCTCCGTTGATGTATCCAGCAGCGATTCCGTCGTACATTGCCTCAGCGAGGATCGCGCGGAAATACTTCTCGACATATCCGATCTCGAGATCTCTGATCGCCTTCGGGATGACGCAGTAAGCATACAGCTTGCTGACCTCGATGTTCAAGCCGGTGATGGTCGCGGACAGCTCTGCGCTGTCAGAAAGTGCGGCTGTGAGGGATCCCCACAGCGCTCCGCCGCTCTTGGATCCTGTCAGCCAGTGTTTGACATTGGCAGGCGCGAAATTGATCAGGCCGAGTATCGGATACTCTGTGCGGATGTCCGCAAGAGTTTTATCCACGGTTTCTACCGGGATAATGTCGATCTGGTCGGCAGTCACAGACTGCTTAGCGCCCATCTTCAGTCTCTGGAAGAACTTCTTCTCGTTCTCGGAGAGCTGGGGCAGGGCCGCCGATCCGACTGTGCGTGCCTCTTCAACGATACGGTTTACCAGCTCCTGGTTCACCTCGGATGCGATCATCTCCATCGCTTCCATGATCGCCTGCGACTTGTCCTCTGCATCGTTCAGCATCTGGACGATCTTTGCTTTTGTTTCTTCACTGATTTTTGCTTTGTCGATCCTCATGTTCGACTCCTTTCGATATTGTCACTTACGTGATCACATAAAATACTGGTCCCATCCGTAATTACATACAGGCGGGGTCTTGGGTTCCTTCGGTTCCTCTTCCGGCTCCGGCTTCGGCTTTTTGGCTGCCAGCTTCGCCGCGATCTTGTCCGCCAGCGCTTCTACATCGATCTCCTGTGCTTCCAGGACGCCCGCTGCCGGCGCTGTCAGTTTCTGCATGATCACACCAAAAGCTGACTGCTTCGGCTCGTCTTCGTCATCGTCCTCGTCGTCGATCTCTGTCGCGAAGCCGTACTCAACAGCGTTCTTCGGCAGGATCCACGTCTCTGCGTCCATGAGTGCTTTGATCTCTTCCTCAGAAATCGTGGCGACCTTCTTATAAGCCTCGACAGATGCCTGCGTGATGGTCTCGATGTCGTCAGCTGTCTTCCGGAGCTGCGCAGCATTGCCCATCGCTACGGTCCACGCATTGTGGATCATCAGCAGAGATGCGGGCTGCATCACTCGCCGGTCGCCGGCCATGAAGACCACTGAAGCGGCGCTGCATGCGAATCCGTCGCAGATCGTTACAATCTTGGCCTTGTGCTCGCGCAGCACATTGTAGATTGCAAGTCCTTCTGCCACGTCTCCGCCGTAACTGTTGATGTGTACGTTGATCGTGTCTACATCGAGAGCCTTCAGCTGATTGACGATCGTCACTCCTGACTGTTCTCCGTACTCCGGCCACGCCCACGCGCAGATGTCGCCGAAAATGTACAGATCAGCAGATGTGTCGTCATTAACCAGCTGATAGTATTTAGTCGGAGTTTTTGACATTCCGTCTTTCCCTCCTTTCCTTATGTTTGCTTTGTTTACGGTTGCTATTCCTTACGGATTCCTCAGCAGGATCATCGGCGCTGCCCGTCGGCTGTGCGCTTTCCTCCATGCCTTCCGTCGCGTAATTCTTAGTAAGCGCCCTGGTCGTGGAAAATTCCGTATTCAGAGCGGGATACCCTACCATTTCGAAAATCTCGTCAAGCGTAAAGCCGATCGCCCTCAGCTTGTCGAGGCTGGTCGCCGCGTCGATCACGTCGATGTGCTTAAAGTGCGCGAGCCACACGAAGGCCCGCTCGCCATTGATGTAATCGGCCTGTCCTACGAGCTTCGCGTTCAGCGTGTCGTTGATCACTTGTGCCACCGGGCTCACTGCATAAGTAATAAACTCGTTCGTCGCGTCTGACTGCTCTGTGATCTGACCGTTGAACACGCCGAGCGGGATATCATAGGCCGCGGCGCACTCCTTGTTAATCGTGTCAGTGAGTGACGCCAGCTCCGCTGCCGTGACCTGCTTCTTGACGTCCATAAACTCCAGTGACGTTCCGGTCTGTTCGGTAATGATCGCCAGCTTCTGGCCGTTAATCTTGGACTTGAACTCATCAAGAACATTGTCCAGCGTAAGCCTGACCTCTTTCCCGTCTGCGGTCCTCCTGCGGAACTGTAAATTCGTGTCGAGCTTATACTTCAAAAGCGGCGTATTGGAGATGGTCTCGAGCGAATGCACAGCATTCAGCGCATCGTTAAGGTTGTTCAGGACATTGTCTGTGAACGTTCTTAGCTTTGCTGTCCCGTATCGGAAGTGCATGATGTCATCAGAGCTGACACCGTACCGCAGAGCCACTTCGCTGTATCCATCAGTTATGATGATATTGCTGTATGTTTTACCAAAGAGCACATAGTCGTCCATCTGGTAGGAGTTGGCCCGGTAATACTTGCCATTCGGCATGCGGATCACGACACAGTCACCCGTTGCTACCAGTTCCCGCGCCACGTGGAACCAGAAATCCGTCCCTGTCTCGTTGTCATTCGGCCTGATGTTGAGGCGATAATATGCCTCGTCCTTGCGGCGCTTCTCCCCCTGCGTCAGGACGATCTCACTCTTGGCGATTGCCTTCGCGATCATTCCGGCAGCCTTTTCCTGCGCCATAACGGCCAGCTGTACTTTTGTCAGGTCCGTCGCTATGATCTCCAGGACGTTTGACACGTCTCCTGTTCTGTTTCTAAAAAGCCATTCAAACATAGATGATTGTCTCCTTCAGCAGGTCCGCGGAAAACTCTGCCGCCACGAAAGCCATAAAGCCGTCGTTTTTCCTGAGCTTCGGCTCTATTTTCACATACTGCAAATTCCCGAATTTATCTGTGAGCGTGCCGGTGTTCTGTGTGTACCAGCGCATGATCGCGCTGTCGCCGTAGTCTACCTTGTGCTCCGAGAATAGCTTCTCGACAGTCGGAGCGATAATCCCGCAGACGCTCCCGATCTTCCTGATCAGCCGTACCGTCCCCTGCGGGTTGTCCCTGGTCTCGATCGTGATCCCGCGCTGTTCAAATACAGTTTTGAAAAGCGTATACCTGTACGTATCCATCGTGATCTTTACGACCGCGTAGTCCTGCATTTGTTTTTCGCACCAGTCCACGATGCCGTCCACCGGTATGACCGGAGCCCGGACTACTTCGAAATCTCTGAAGCCAGCTTTGCCGACGTTGTCTAGCGGGAATTTGATGCTTGTCAGGTATGGGCTCTCTGAGCAGATCCATGTGTGCTGCCGCCACTTGTGATTCCCCTCGTCGTCGATCGTCAGCACGCCTGCCGATGCAAAGTCCCTCACATCCGCATAGTCAATCCCGATGATCGCCATCTTTCCGGTCGTGTCCAGTGACTTCCGGATACCCTTCCGCTTCGTGTCCTTGTAGGAGCATAGCAGGATGTTCTTCCAGCTCGTCACAGCCTGTTCTTCCCTGAGCTGCGGCAGATTGCAGCGTTTCGTGATGTACTCCCTGTACTTCTCCGGGTCTCCCTTTGCCTTGATCCAGCCGCGCTCGATCGCCCGCTGCAGCGTGGGCAGATACTCCATCGACGGGTTGGCCTTGTGCATCGGCTCTTCCTTGCCTGCCTCTGATTCTTTGTCGAGCCGACAGAGGAATGGAAAGATCCCGAGCGGATTCGCCCCACCCTCGAGGATGACCCTGCAGTCATCCAGGAGCTTGTCGAGCGGGCCCTCACGGACGTATCCGTTCGTGGTGATGATGATCTCCCGGAAGTGCCTCTTCTTACCTTCAGAGGACTCGAACACGTTCACGCTGTCGTTGTTCTCATAGGCGTGGAACTCATTAAAAAAGATACAGCCAGGAGCCTTGCCGTCCTTTGTGGTGGCATTGCTCGTGTTGTATCTCAGGATCGATCCGGTCTCAAGGTTCTCGATCACTTCCTTTGTGACGTGGAATTTGCCCTTGAATTTGGGATTCTTATTGAGCTTGTTGTAGACGACATTGTAAGTGTCTTTAATCTGCTGCTCACTATTTGCCACGAGCTCCACATGATACTCTGGGATTCCGTATAGAGGTGTCTGCAGGAAATTGGCGAGCGGCGCCATGAAGCCGTCCTTACCATTTCCGCGCCCCATCAGCATGACGATCTCGGGGAAAAGCGGCTCGCCTGTCGCGTCGTACATGAAGACGAATGCAAGAATGAACTTCTGGTATAAGAATAGCGGGTAAAAATTTGCTTCGAGATACCGGATGCAGTTTCGAAACGTCGCCTCGTCAAAGAACACGTCCTTCCGCTTGAGCGTGGGCTTGACGACGTTCCTGATCAGCAGCTTACGGTCACGGTTGATCCACTTCGGATGCTCTTTGCAGTACGTGAGATAGTCGTCTATCTCCTTACAGGTAATCATCCTTCGAGCCTGCCAGCGTCGGTTGCTGCAGATCGAGCGCTTTCAAAATCTGCAGCATGACCAGTGTTTCATTCTTCAGGTCCGTGACACTCTGATTCTGCACTGTCTTGTCATGGCCGTTCCCTGTCCCGACCGTAATCCGGATCCCGTTTTCCACTACATCCTCTGCCAGCTTCTCCTTCAGACGATAATGGACCATGTACGTCTCGACGAGATCGATACAATAATCCGTGAATTTGTTCTGAGCCTTCAGCTGGTCGAGCAGGGATTCCTTGATTCTGTCCTCTGTCGCCATCTTCATTTTTTCATACCCCTTTACGTGTGAATTGTCAGATTTTTCCGGAGTCAAG
>Ga0310697_10000906_pt1 | contig 37158 bp, 34 predicted proteins | sample 172DNAGHGlowgp2_FD_203883 | JGI IMG/M metagenome (GOLD analysis project Ga0310697, IMG submission 203883) | Sheep rumen microbial communities from Palmerston North, Manawatu-Wanganui, New Zealand - 1728 DNA GHGlow gp2 (v2) (version 2) | ecosystem: Host-associated > Mammals > Digestive system >... | reverse complement strand
AAGACCGGTGGAAAATCATGGGGCAAATTGCGCCACTGACAACCCGTTCTCACCAGATACAACACTGCATTCACCAATTCGCGCTTATCCCATTTGCGGTTTCGCATGTTGACGAACAAAGGCGCGATCACGTCCCATTGCTCGTCGGTTAAGTCTGTTTCGTATTTTTTTCTCATAATACATTTACTATATCACTTTTTAACCTTTATGAACACTGGTTCTTAAATAATGTCCGCAAGCCCAAACGTTGAAAAAGATTTCGCCGACAAATATAATCGTCACAAAAATTCACGAGGCGACGATTATGCACAACATTTTGACGGAAGCTTTGCGCGACGAAATGATTCGCGAGGCGGCAAAGAAATTTTCACGGCGCGGCGAGTTCGTGATTTACGGCGTGACGGGTTCGCAAAAAGTTTTGACGTTGGCGGCGGCGTTCGCACAAAACCCGCGCCCGACGATTATTCTTGTAAGCGGCAGAGAAAAAATCCCCGAATGGCGCGACGACTTAAAAGAATTCCTGCCCGAAGTCGAAGTCGCCGAACTGCCCGAACTTGACTTAATCGACGTGCAGGCAAGCACTGTGGGCGTCGAGCGATCTGCAAAGCGTCTTGAAGTTTTGGCGCGGCTCCTGCGCGGCGACAGATTCATCGTTTTGGCGACAGCGACAGCTGCCGTTAAGAAAGATTTTTCGCGGCAAGATTTTTTGAAGTTTCAAGAGCGCGTCGAAGTCGGGCAACGATTGACGCTTGAAAAATTTTTGGCGCGGCTCAACGAATTCGGTTACGAGCGCGCCGACGAGATTGACGCAATCGGCAAATTCAGCGTGCACGGCGGCATCGTTGACATTTTTCCGATTAACGAGCCGCAACCCTGTCGCGTGGACTTTTTCGGCGACGAGATTGATTCGATTCGCGCCATTGATTTTGAAACGCTCCGTTCAACGAAAAAGCTCCAAGCCGTCACGATTCTCCCGATAAAAAAATTCGGCGCGACCAGCGAGCCCTTCACGACCTGCGCGGGCGACGGCGGCACCGTTGTTTTCGACGAACCCGCGCGCATTTTCGAGGCGATTCAAGCACTCACGCACGAAGACCCCGACCTTAAGAAAAAAATTTTCACGTTCGCGCAAATCGTTCAAGCCTCCCGCGCAGGTTCGCTGATTCACTTCGAGCTGATGTTGAAAAACGTCCGCGCCCTTGAGCCGACCGAAACGATTGGAATCACCGCCGCCAACGTCACGAGCTTTCAGGGTCAGACGAAATTTTTCATGGACGAAATTGTTCACATGCTTGAGCTTGAGCAAAAAATTTTCTTCCTGTTTACGAGCGAAGCGAAGATGACGGGCATGAAACGTTTGCTTGACGAACGCGGCTTGCGGGATATTACTTTGCAGTTCGGCAGTTTGAGCGACGGTTTCACGTTGCCCAATATCAAGCTGACCGTCTTGACGGAACGGAATATTTTCGGCGGGCAAGTCCGTCGCCAACGCCTTAAGCCCGTCGAGGCGGGTGAGCAAATTCGCACGTTCAGCGACATTCACCCCGGCGATTACGTCGTCCACGTCGAAAACGGAATCGGCAAATACATCGGCGTCGAGACGCTTGAATTCAACGGCGTGCGCTCCGATTTTTTGCATATCCAATACGGCGGCGCGGATAAACTTTTCATTCCCGTCGACCAGGCGCGCTACCTGCAGAAATACATTTCGGGCGACGGTACCGTACCAAAGCTGTCGCGGCTGGGTTCGGGCGATTGGGTTAAGGCGAAGTCACGCGCCAAGGCCTCCGTCGAAGACATCGCCGAAAAACTCATCGAACTCTACGCGCGCCGTCAACAAGCTCCGGGTTTCGCCTTCGACGCCGACGACGCCACCCAACGCGAATTTGAAGACGCCTTCCCCTACGAAGAGACGCCCGACCAAGTTCGCGCCGTTGCCGACATCAAACGCGACATGGAAAGCCCGCAACCAATGGACAGGCTGATTTGCGGCGACGTGGGCTTCGGCAAAACCGAAATCGCGATTCGCGCCGCGTACAAGGCTGCAATGAACGGCAAACAATGCGCGGTTCTCGTACCGACGACCGTCCTTGCGCAACAGCACTATCAGACGTTCTCCGAACGATTTGCGGGCTTCCTGCCGACTGTCGACGTTATTTGCCGCTTTCGCACGCCCAAGGAACAGCGCGTCACCTTGCAGAAAGTCCGCGCAGGGCAAGTCGACGTTCTTATCGGCACGCATGCCATTTTGTCCGAGCGCATTAAGTTCAAAGATTTGGGCTTGCTGATAATAGATGAGGAACATCGCTTCGGCGTCAAGCAAAAGGAACGGATTCGCGCTTTAAGCGTGGGCGTCGACGTGCTGACGTTGAGCGCGACGCCGATACCGCGCACGTTGCATATGAGCCTTGTCGGCGCGCGCGACATGAGCTTGATTGAGACCGCGCCCGCCGAACGCTTCCCCGTACAATCGTACATAATCGAGGACGACGACGCCATTATCGGCGAGGCGATTCGGCGCGAGATTCGGCGCGGCGGGCAAGTCTACTTCGTCTACAACCGAATCGATACGATCGACATAATGCGCGACCGTTTGGCGAAGTTGGTGCCCGAAGCGAATATTCGGACGGCGCACGGGCAGATGGCTGAAAATTTTCTTGAACGAATCATGATGGATTTTTACGAGGGCGCGTTTAACGTTTTGCTGACGACGACGATAATCGAGAGCGGGCTTGACGTTGCCAACGCCAATACGATTATCGTTTACGACGCGGACAATTTCGGGCTTGCGCAACTGTATCAAATGCGCGGGCGCGTCGGGCGGTCAAGTCGAATGGCGTTCGCTTACTTCGTGCACCGCGCCGACAGGATTTTGGGCGAGACGGCGGAAAAGCGACTTCAAGCCATGCGCGAGTTCGCTCAACTGGGCGCGGGCTTTAAGATTGCCATGCGTGATTTGGAGATTCGCGGCGCGGGCAACTTGCTCGGCGCGCAACAACACGGACACATTGCGGGCGTCGGCTTCGAGATGTATTGCCGACTTTTGGAGGAGGCGGTAAGCAAACTTCAGCACAAAGAACTTGAGCGCGTCGAAGATCCCGACCCGATTATCAGCCTGCCCGTCGAGGCGTTCATAAATCGCGAATACATTTCCAACGCGGGCGACAAGATTGAAATTTATCGGCGACTTGCCGTCGTGCGCGAAGACAAGGAAGTCAAAGACCTGCGCGAGGAACTTGAAGACCGCTTCGGCAAAGTCACCGAGCCCGTCGAAAATCTTTTGCTTGTGGCGCGCATCCGAGTTGCCGCGAAAAATATCGGCGTCCGCTCCGTAACCGAAAAAGATTTGCGCGTTGAATTCGTCTTCAGCGATTTGAAACTGATTGCCGCGCAGGGCTTGATTGACTTGTCGAAAGTCTTCCGCGACGATTTGAAATTCATCGAGAGTTCGCAACGGCTGTTCCTGACGTTCAAGACGGAAACAAATTTGCTGAACCGAATACTTAACGCGCTGAAAACTTTGGTGCCGCGAAACTAGGAACTGTGGACAAAGTGTGACAGAATATTTTTCAGGTGAAAAAAATGGCATATGAACTAACAGAGGACGAATGGGCGAAACTCGAAGAACTGTTGCCGAAAAAGAAAATGGGAAGTTCATGGCGCGCTTTGCCTCCTCCCTTCGGTAAGTGGAACAGCGTTTACAGATATTGACAAAAGACCAAATTCAGGAAGAGTTAAGCCTCGATTCTACATTCGTTAAAGTGCACCGCCATGGGTTGGGCGCAAATACCGCTGTTGATTAAAAGTGCCGACCGATTTAACTTCTACTCAGTGCCGGCAATGTCAACGATATAAAAATTGCTCCTCGTTTACTCGACGGTCTTAAAAGAAATATGGTGGAACGTTTTTTTCAACGGCTCAAGGAAAATCATAGGATAGCGATGCGCTATGATAAGAGGGCCAACCGTTTCTTCTCTTTTGTTCTTTTTGCTTCCATTCTTCTTTGGTTAAAATGAATTGTCCACAGTTCGTAGGATTGATATTAAATTCCGCGTGATAATTCGCCACGCTTGTTCCTAATCTCTGAATTTGCTTTTGAGCGGCGTTTGGTTTATCATTGAAGAAATTTATCGTGCGGAGGGGATTCTGTGGACGAGAAGATTTTAGATTGGGTGACGTTGGCTGAAAAGTTCTCGGCGAGCGGCGACCCGATGTCCATGCGCACTGCCGCACGCGAAATTTTTGACCTAGACAAGAATTCGGCGGAAGGATTCGCGATAATGGCGGAGGCGTCGCTTTACACGGGCAACCTCGACGAAGCGGTTTCGTTCGCCGAACGCGCGCTTGCCGTCGACGCAAAACATCTGCGCGGGCGTCTGGTTGAAGGCGGCGTCGCAGTCAAACAGCTCAAGCTCAAAGCACAACTGAAAATTTTCGCGGACGTCATAACCGACGCGCATGCCGCGCTGAAAACTTTGCAAACGCGCCTGACGGATCACAATCGGCAATTCGCCTTCAACCGCCGCCAAAAGACTCAAGCCGACGAAGACTACCAAAAGCGACTCGACAAAGAAATTTCAATCGTGCGTGCGCTGTTGTTCAAGGCGTTGTGTTGGAGCTCGAACGGCTTGTATTTATCGGGCTCCCCTGCGCGGGCAGCGAACAATCTGTTGGAGGCAAGCGACTTGACCGACCGCGACGACCAAGCGGCGGAGCTGTACTCGAAGCATTTGTTCTTGCGCAACTATCGCGACTTGCCGCCCGCTCAAGCCAAAGAACTCGCCCGCAAATACAACGGATTCTTCGCGCACGCGACGACCTTCGTGCACGACAGGAAAGACCGCGCCGCAGATAAAAAATTGCATATCGGTTACGTCTCGCCCGACTTCCGCGAACACGCCCTTGCCAACTTCATGACTCCGCTGTTTAAAGACTTCGACGCCGAAAAATTTTCCGTGACGTGTTATTCGACCGGCAAGCGCGATTCCGTCACCGATAAGCTGAAAAAATTCAAAGTCCGTTGGCGCGACTTAATCGGCAAGGACGCGTTGACTGTCGCCCGTCAAATCGACGCGGACGCCGTTGACATCCTCGTTGACTTGTCGGGACATTCGCAGGACAGTTGCCTGCCGATACTCGCTTACAAACCCGCGCCCGTGCAAATCTGCGCGCTGGGTTACACGGCGTCGACGGGTCTCGGTGCCGTCGATTACTTCCTTACCGATAAAGTTTGTTCGCCCGAAACATTGCCCAACAGCTTCACCGAACGGCTCCTGCGCCTCGACACGTGCAATCTGTGTTACGCGCCCGGCTTGATTCGCGAAATGCCTGCCGTCGAATTGCGCGCGCCTTTACTCAAAAACGGCTTCATGACGTTCGGCAGCTTCAACAACTTCGCGAAAGTCAGCGACGAAGTGCTTTACGTGTGGCGTGCGATTCTCGACAGCGTACCGCGCTCGCGTCTGGTTATCAAAAGCAAAATCTGCAGTCTCGACGACGGCAAGGCGATAGTTCGCGACAGGCTCGGCAAGATGGGTTTCGACCTCGAACGCATTGACTTGCGCGCCTACAGCCCCGACTACCTCGAAGAGTATCGCGGCATTGACGTTGCGCTGGACACGTTCCCCTACACGGGCGGTACGACGACTTGTGAGGCTTTGTATATGGGCGTCCCCGTGATAACCCTGCGCGGCAAAACGCACGGCTCGCGATTGGGCGCGTCGATTCTGTCCGCAGCAGACGTTAAAGAACTGATTGCCAACAGCCCGATGGATTACGTCAAGAAAGCCGTCCGCCTAAGTCAGCGCAGGGAATTGGTCGCGGCGTATCATGTCGGCTTGCGCGAACACTTGAAAACCTCCGCGCTCATGGACGGGCAACTTTACATGCGCGAACTCGAACAGGCTTATCGTGCGGCGTGGCAGGATTATTGTCGCGCGTCCTCGCATAAAAAATTCAACTCGGCATTTCTGTCGGTTAGGAGCTGAAAATCATGACGCGGCTGAAAAAAATTTTGCTCGGCGTGCTTTGCTTTGCGCTGATGATGAACGGCGGCGGCACTGCCCATGCTTACGACTTGAAAGAAATTTCCCTGCGCGACTTCGACGATGTGTGGTTCGGCAATGCGCAAGACAACACGGCAAAGACCGGCGTGACCGTCGCGATTTTCCCGAAGGGTGCACGTTGCGGCGTCGACATAAGCGGCGGCGGGCCTGCGTCACGCGAAACGCCCGTAATCAGTCCGACGACTGCGCCCACGCCCGTCAATGCGATTGTCCTGTCAGGCGGCTCGGCTTACGGGCTTGCGGCAAGCGACGGCGTGATGACTTGGCTTGAGGAACACGGAATCGGCTTCGACACGCGCGCGGCTCTTGTCCCTATCGTCGTGCAGAGTTGCATTTACGATTTGTCTTACGGCAGCGCGACGGTGCGTCCAAGTGCGGCTATGGGTTATGAGGCTTGTGAGGCGGCTTATCGTCACGAAAAATTTTTAAGCGGCTCGGTCGGCGCGGGCACGGGCGCGACTGTCGGCAAATTCGGCGGCATGGCTCGCGCAATGAAATCCGGGCTCGGTGTCTATGCCGTTCAGCTCGGTGACTTGAAAGTTGCCGCGCTCGTCGTTGTCAATGCGATTGGTGACGTTTACGACGAACGCACGGGCAAAAAAATCGCCGGGCTTTTGACGGAGAACAGAAAACACTTCGCAGACCCGCGCGACATTCTTTACAACATGAAGGCGCAAATTTCCCCCGCCGCCCGCGAAAACACGACGCTCGGCATTATCATAACCAACGGCAACTTCGACAAGACGCAGCTGACGAAAATCGCTTCCATGACGCAAAACGCTTACGCCCGCTCGATTAAGCCCGTGAGCACTTACTTTGACGGCGACGCGATTTATGCGGCTTCGGTCGGCGAAGTTCCTGCCGATTTGAACGTCGTCGGCACGCTTGCCGCTGAAGTCATGAGCGAGGCGATTCGGCGCGCGGTTGACATTAAAAACAAAGGAGACCTTTTATGACATTGAACAGAAATTCTGTTGAACTGTTGGCACCGGCGGGGCAGTGGGAATCGCTGGTTGCGGCGATTGAGGCGGGTGCGGACGCGGTTTATCTCGGCGGCAAGGCGTTCAACATGCGCGTGCACCGTTCCGATTTCAACTTCAGCGACGAACAGCTCAAAGCCGCCGTCGACTTCGCGCACGCCCGCAACGTCAAAATTTACGTCACGCTGAACAATCTTATAAGCGCGGAAGAACTCGCGCCGCTTGAAAAATATTTGCGCTTCCTCGATGACATCCGCCCCGATTCCATTCTCGTTCAGGACTTGGCGGTTATAAATCTCGTCCGCAAGCTAGGCATAAAAATCCCGATGCACGCGTCGGTTATGATGAACACGCACAACACGAAAGCCGTCGAATTGCTCAAGACCTTCGGGATAACGCGCGTCGTCGTCGGTCGCGAACTTACCTTGACGGAAGTCGCGTTGATTCGCGAACGCACGGGCATTGAAGTCGAATACTTCATGCACGGCGACATGTGCTTTGCCGAATCGGGGCAATGTATTCATTCGGGTGTTGTCTTCGGGCAGAGCGGCAATCGCGGACGGTGCATGAAACCTTGCCGCTGGACTTACAAGCTTATCGACGAAGAGACCGGCGCGACGCTCAACGATTGGTCGTACAAGCTCGCGCTAAACGATATGTGCATGTTCCGCCACATCCCCGATTTGATTCAGGCGGGCGTCGTCAGTTTCAAGATTGAAGGGCGCATGAGACCGCCCGAATTCGTCCGCCGCCTCGTGTCGACGTATCGCGCGGAGATTGACGCTTACCTTGCCGACCCGACGGGTTACGCTGTCGACGAGGCGCGTTGGGAAAATCTTTACGCCAATCGCGTCCGCGACTTCACGACGACTTTTGCATTCGGCGCGCCGACTGTTAAGGACATCGGCTTGACGGGCGAACGCGAGCCGAAAATTTTCAGCCGCGCAGTTGTCGAGCCTGCCTTTGATGACGACGCCGTTAAAGAAATTTTCGCGTCCGAACGTCCGATTAAATCTTCGGGCAAGCCGAAACTTACCGTACGGGTATCGACGCTTGAATCTGCGCGGGCGGCACTTGACGCGGGAGCCGATTTGATTTATGTCGGCGGCGAAGTCTTCAAGCCGCTCAAGCCGTGGACGTTCGCCGAACTGAAAAAAGCCGTCGACATTGCACATACGGCGGGCAAGCTGATTGTTTTGGCGACACCGCGCACGTCGAAGGACAAAGAGCAATGCGAAATGCAAAATGCGCAATGCGTAATGAATTTGCCGTTCGACGGAATACTTGTCGGAAACCTCGGCGCGTTGAATCTGGTCAAGCGGTTGACGAACGCGCCGCTTTATGCAGACGTGTCATTCAGCGTGTTCAATCCCGTGGCGGCGGAATTTTTGAAAAGCCTCGGCGCGGTACAGGCGACGGCGTCATTGGAATTGGGTTTCGCGCAAGTTCGCAGTGTCGTCGAAGATTCGCCATTGCCGATTGAAATCATCGTTCACGGCGCGACGGAGTCAATGATTGCCGACCACGACATCGCCAAGCTGTATGTGCCGGGTTACGACGAATTCGCGACGCCCGACAAGCTGAATCGGCATTACGCGCTTGAGGACGAGGCGGGCGAAATTCACAAGTTGCGCGTCGACCAATTCAAGCGTTGGCACATCTTTTTCGGCAAGGAGCTTTGTTTGTTGCCCTACGTCAACAAATTTTTGGGGGCGGCGGCGTTGCGTATCGAGGCACAGAATTATTCGCCCGAAGTCGCCGCGCAGGTTGTCAAGGCTTATCGCGACGCAATAGACGGCAAAGACTTCGACGTGTGCAAAAAAAATGCGCCCCATCTCGGCGCGGGCGTGTATCGTTTCAAGCAAAGCAAGAATTCAATTCAGCTGTCTTCGTAGGGACGGACGCGCAACGTCAAGCCGCGTTCGTCGCAAATCTTTCGGCACGCGGCAATTTCTTCGGGCGATGTAACTTTATCGACGACAGTCAACACGACGTGCGGCACGAAGGCTTTCATGTGTTCGGCGAAGGTCAGCATTGCATCGAAAGATTTTATCCCGTAGACGGCGCGCGTCAGCTTGAAATATTTTTCGGCGGTCGCGGCGTTGAGGCTGATTGACGCCGTGTCCAGAATGTTTTCAAACTCTGCCGCAATCTCGCGCCCGTGATACAGTTCGCCCAAGCCGTTTGTGTTGAGGCGCGTCGACATATTCGGGCGAATTTTTTTTACGTAAGCCAAAAGCTCGGTAAGCTCGGCAAGACGAATCGTAGGCTCGCCGAAGCCACAAAAGACAACTTCCTTGACGACTTGCCACGGCGCGGCGTCAAGTTCGGCTTTGACTTCGTCGACGGTCGGTTCGCGTTCAAGCCACAGACTTGCGTTCGCCGCCATATTTTTTTTCCCGCGCAGGCAGAACACGCAATTGCAGTTGCATCGGTTGGTTAAGTTGACGTAAAGCCCGCGCGGCGTTGTCGAATCAATTCGTAAGCTTTCGGCAAGCGGCAAGTATCGTCCGCCGGCGTGCGTCGCGTAAACAATCATTTGAATCGCCCCCATTGATTTATTTTTTCCGTTGAAGTATGTTTAAGCACGCATCACGCTGAAATATATCATACGTTCAGGGAAGTTTCAAATTGAACTGCAGGAGGCATCCTTAAAATTGGTAAACACCGAAATTAAAAATCGTATCTGCTACGTCGAAATGCAAAACGCCGACCACTTCAACTGCTTGAGCGACCAAATGTGCAATGCGCTTATGGACGCGTTCAGCTACGGCTACGCCAACGAGTGTGTAGGTATCGTACTTAAGGCGCAGACAAAACGCGGCGTCTGGAGCGCGGGGCATGACATTCACGAATTGCCGCAAGACGGCTCCGACCCGTTGGAATTCCATGTACCAATGGAACGGCTTTTGCGCAAAGTGCAGGATACGCCAATCCCCGCTATCGCTTGCGTCAGCGGAACAGTGTGGGGCGGCGCGTGCGACCTGTGCCTGTCTTGCGACATGATCGTCAGCTCGAAGAACGCGACCTTCGCCATAACGCCCGCAAAAATCGGCATACCTTACAACGCGTCGGGCATTTTGCATTTCATCAATCAGCTCGGCATGAACAAGGCTCGCGAAATGTTTTTCCTCGGCACGCCGATAACTGCCGAAGATGCGCTGAACGTCGGGCTTATCAACCGCGTCGCCGAACTTGACGAACTTGACAACGTCCTTGAAGAACATTTCCTTAATCCCTTGCGCCGCAACAGCATCCTTTCCGTCAGCGCAATCAAGCGGCAATTCCGTATCCTCAGCCGTGCGTCAACGGTCATAAGCGCGGAGAATTTCGAGCGAATCAACGCCTACCGCGCCCGCGTCTACCAAAGCGAAGATTATCTTGAAGGCATACGTTCGTTCCTTGAGAAACGCCCGCCGCAATACAAGGGCAAAGCTTCCGATTTGGACTGAACCGAATCAAAATTGCGATTGACACCGTTCAAGCTTAGTGATAGATTTTCTGCACTGGGCTTTATTTTTTTGCAGGAGGGATTCGCATGAAAAAGCTGATTAACTCGGTGGATGCCGTCGAGGAGCAGATGATTTTGGGTCTGGTCAAATCCGCACCCGACAAACTTCGCAAGTTGGATTGCGGCAACGTCGTCGTCCGCGCCGATAAAAAATCGGGCAAAGTCGCACTTGTCAGCGGCGGCGGCAGCGGCCACGAGCCCGCGCACGGCGGCTTCGTCGGCAAAGGCATGTTGGATTGCGCGGTTGCGGGCGCGGTTTTCACTTCGCCGACACCCGATAAAATTTTCGAGGGCATTCAAGCCGTCGCCACCGACGCGGGCGTTTTGTGTATCGTCAAGAATTACACGGGCGACGTGCTCAACTTTGAAATGGCAATGGACATGGCGGCGGACGAAGACATCAAAGTCGCGCACGTTGTTGTCAATGACGACGTTGCGGTTCAGGACAGCCTCTACACGACGGGGCGTCGCGGCGTCGCCGGAACAATCCTCGTGCACAAAATCGCGGGCGCGAAGGCTGAAACCGGTGCGTCGCTTGAAGACGTGAAAGCCGTCGCCGAAAAAGTTATCGCCAACGTGCGGACGATGGGCATGGCAATTTCTCCGTGCACCGTACCCGCCGCCGGCAAGCCCGGCTTTGAACTCAGCGACGACGAAGTCGAAATCGGAATCGGTATTCACGGCGAACCCGGCACTCACCGCGAAAAAATCGCCTCCGCCGACGAAATCGCCAAAACACTCTTGGACAAAATCCTTGCCGACATTGACTATAAAGGGCGCGAAGTTGTCGTCATGGTGAACGGCATGGGCGCGACGCCTCTAATGGAGCTGTACATTATCAACAACTTCGTGCAGGATTATCTGGCGACGGCGGGCGTCAAAGTCTATGACACCATGGTCGGCAACTTTATGACATCAATCGAAATGGCGGGCTTCTCGCTCACGCTGTTGCGCCTTGACGACGAACTTAAACAACTTTACGACGCGCCCGCAGATACGCCCGCGCTCAAGAGGTAATCGACATGACTGACAACAAAACATTTATCGCGATAATCGCTGCCATTGCTCGGCGCGTGGAGGCGGAAAAAGATTTTCTCACGCAACTGGACAACGAAATCGGCGACGGCGATCACGGCATTAATCTTTCGCGCGGCTTCAAAAGCGTCGTGACGAAATTGCCTTCCTTGGCAGACAAAGACATCGGCGAGATTCTCAAAGGCGTCGGCACGCAACTGGTATCGACTGTCGGCGGCGCGTCGGGTCCTTTATACGGTACGGCGTTCATGAAAGCTGGCAACGTCTGCAAGGGCAAAACCGAACTCACCGACGCGGAATTTGTTGCGGCGTTCGAGGCGGCTGTCAACGGCATTAAAATGCGCGGCAAGGCTGTCGAGGGCGAAAAGACCATGCTTGACGCGCTCTGTCCGGCTTACGCGGCTCTCAAGGCGGGCGTTGACGGCGGCAAGACTTTGACAGACGCGTTGGCTGACGGCGTCGACGCGGCGGCGAAGGGCGTCGAATACACCAAAACGATAATCGCCACGAAGGGACGCGCCAGCTACTTGCAAGAACGCAGCTTAGGACATCAAGACCCCGGCGCAACGTCGTCGCTGTACATGTTGCAGGTCGCGCTTGAAGTTTTGCGCGCGGCGTAACTGATTAACGAAAGGGCTTTAAAATTTCAAGCAACACCGTCGAAAATACGCTTTACTTTTGCAACGAAATTCTTTAAAATGTTTACGGCAGTACCTAAGCAGAAGATTGAGTGGGAGGGGACAAATTGTGCTGAAAAGTATAGCAGTAATGACATCGGGCGGCGACAGCCCCGGCATGAACGCGGCGGCTCGTGCAGTCGTTAGAACGGCACTTTTTGAAGGTGTCAAGGTCTACGGCATTTATAACGGTTACAAAGGTATGCTTGCCGACGATATTAAAGAGTTGGAACGTCGTAGCGTCAGCGATTTGATTCAGCGCGGCGGCACGTTCTTGGGCACGGCTCGTTGCAAAGAGTTCAAGACGGAAGAAGGACGCCGCAAGGGCTTGGAAAACCTGCAGAAGCACGGTATCGAAGGTTTGGTCATAATCGGCGGCGACGGCTCGTTGACGGGCGGCTCGCTCCTTTCGAAGATGGGCGGCATTCCGATTGTCGGCTTGCCCGGCACCATCGACAACGACGTTTGGGGCACGGACTATACAATCGGTTGCGACACGGCGGCAAACACCGCTGTCGAGGCGATAAACAAATTGCGCGACACGGCGTCGGCGCACCGCCGCATCATGGTCGTCGAAGTCATGGGGCATACGTCCGGCTGGCTCGCTATGGTTTCGGGCATTGCCTCCGGCGCGGAATACATTATAGTTCCCGAAGTCAAATACGACATTGACGAGATGTGCGCCGAAATCGTCGAATCGTACAAGAGCGGCCGTCGCTACAGCATAATCGTCGTGGCGGAAGGCGCGTGCAGCGGCGTTGGTTTGAAAAATGTCGTTGAAGAAAAGACCGGCATTGATACCCGCGTGTCGATTCTCGGTCACATTCAGCGCGGCGGCTCCCCGACTGTCGAAGACCGCATGAAGGCTTCCCAACTCGGCGAACGCGCGGCATTGGCAATCATTTCGGGCGTCTCGGATGTCGTCTTCGGTTTCGACGAAGGCAAAGTCGTTTCGATTAATCTGTTTGATTCGGTCAATAACAAAAAGCCGCTTGACCCCGAACTCGTTCGTTTGGCAAGCGTGCTTGTCTAAGGCATGAACAAATTTTGGAAGGCGGCGGCGATTCTCTCAGGCGTTGGGATTTATATCGCCGCCGTAATTCTTATCTGCTTGTATCTCGGCGGGCTTGTCGACGATTACTTTCAGCTCGGCGGCAAAGGGCGGCTCTGCGGAATTTTTATCGGCTTCCCCGTCGCGGGCTACTCGCTCTATCGACAGCTCAAACACCACGGATTCGTTTAAAGGAGTGATCTTATGGCAGAACAGATTGAAAACTTTCAACCCTTCGCGCAGATAACCGACGCCCGTTGGTACCCGCGCTATCACATTGCGCCGCCGTTCGGTTGGTGCAACGACCCCAACGGTATGTGCTTTTACAAAGGGCAATACCATTTCTTTTATCAGCATTACCCGTATGAGCCGCGCTGGGGTCCCATGCATTGGGGTCACGTCGTCAGTGACGATTTGGCTTATTGGAAGCACTTGCCTATTGCTTTAACGCCCGAAGAACCCTACGAAGCGGGCGGTGGCTGTTTTTCGGGTTCCGCTATCGAAAAGGACGGCAAGCTTTATCTCATGTACACCGGGCACCTCAGCGCGACGCCGGAAGAAGAAGCCGCAGTAGGTTTCGGTCATATCGAATTCCAGTGCCTTGCAAGCTCGGAAGACGGCATTCACTTTGAAAAGTCCGAAATAAATCCCGTTATCGAAGACAGTGACGTTGCAGACAAAGACGTTTCCATCCACGACATTCGCGACCCGAAAGTTTGGAAGCACAACGACAAATATTACGCGGTACTCGGCTCGCGCACGCCCGATATGGCTCACGGGCAAATCCTTTTGTTTGAGTCGAAAGACTTGACCAAGTCGTGGCGGTGCAAAGCCATTTCCGCGCGCAGTGACGGTACTCTCGGCGGCATGTGGGAATGTCCGAACTTCGCGGAGATTGACGGGGAAGATGTGCTTGTTTTCTCGCCGATGGACTTGCCGACCGACGACGGAAAATTTTATTACGACAAGGTAGCGGGCGTGCTTATCGGCAAGCTCAACTACAGAAACGGACTCTTTGCGCACGGCGATTTCCAATACCTCGACAAGGGCTTTGACTTCTACGCGCCGCAAATCATGGAGACGCCCGACGGCAGAACGGTCATGATCGGTTGGCTGGACATGTGGAACGTCGAAATGCACGAGACCCGGGACGGCTGGGCTGGGCACATGAGCATCCCCCGCGAACTCCACGTTAAAGACGGAAAAATTTTCTCCACGCCTGTTCCCGAACTCCAAAAGCTCCGCAAGTGGAAGCCGATAATTCTTAAAGACGTTGTGATTGACGAGGCGACGACGTTTGACGGCGTTGCGGGCGAGGCTTGCGAACTTGTTCTGACGATTGACGCGGCAGAGTCGAAGAAGTTTTCCATTGCCTTGCGCGCCTCCGACATCGAGCAAACCGTGTTGACTTACAATTCGACCGGCACGTTCAAGTTTGACCGCACCAACGCCGGCGAACCCATAGGCGGATTCACTTCCGTTCGCGAAATTCAAATCGAGCCGACCGACAAGCTCAAGCTTCACATCTTTATCGACCGCTCCAGCGTGGAAGTTTTCATTAACGACGGCGCGGAAGTCATGTCGGCGCGGATTTATCCCAAGCGCACTTCGCAGAAAATTATCTTCGTGCCCGAAAGCGAACAGCTTAAGATTGATTCGTTGGAGTTTTACAAGCTCGATTTCGGCGTGCCGCATCCGCACCTCAAGGACGAAGCGTCCGAAGATTTGAAGGCTAAGTTTCCGTTCCTCAAATAAGTTTTAACCCGTAAAAAAATACGAGCCGACCGCTTTGAAAGCGACGGCTCAACTTTATTTTAGAGATGATTTTATGGCTGGTTTAAATCATTCGCCTCGCAAATCGCGCGGGGCTTTTTGTTTTGCTACGTTTGTATTATAATCGACGCGGAAAAATTTTTCAAGGACTTTTTTGAAACCCTTCGCAGTGAATGTGAAAAATAATTCGGGCTAAAGGATTTTTCATGCCGCGCGCCGAATACTGCCAGAAATCTTTTTAAGGAGTTGTTTATTATGCGTAAGGTTTTTTTTGCGACTCTGATGGTTTTCATGATGAGCGCAGCGACGGCATTGGCGGCCAACTGGCAACAGATCTATCTCGACGACACCGACAACAAGATCTTCTTCGACACGGACTCCGTGCAAGTCTCTGAAATGACCAGCACGCGGGATGATGTCATTTTCGACGCGATGTTCCGCATGGACTACAGCGACAAAGGTCGTACGGCTTTGATCGATTGGTATCGCGACTACTCGATAATGCCGCGCGGTATCGAAAACCTCTCCTACAGCTTGTCGAAGATGCAATTCAAACGCGAAGGCGACAAAAGATATTACCGCATTCTTGAGCGCATCTCTTACACCGCAAGCGGCGCGCAACTCACGGACATGCACTACAACGGCGCGAACGACAACTGGCAGGAAATTCCCGTCGCTTCGGTCATCGACGTTGAGTACTTCGAGGCAAATCTGATTGTCGAAGGCAAATTGTACAAACGAATTGATTCATCAGGAATTTAAATTTGAGGAGCGATTAACACGGGGCTGTTGAAAAGATTAAAATCGCCCGCCGAACTTCAGAAGCTGAGCTTGCCGCAACTTGAGGAATTGGCGGGCGAAATTCGCGATTTAATCTTGACGACGGTCGCGAAAAACGGCGGGCATCTCGCGCCGAGCCTGGGCACGGTCGAGCTGACGCTGGCACTTTATTCGGTGTTCGATTTCAGACGCGACAAACTTATCTGGGACGTCGGGCACCAAGCTTACACGCACAAAATTTTGACAGGGCGACGCGACACATTCCATACGCTTAGGACTTTGGGCGGCATTACGGGCTTCCCGAAGCGTGTCGAGTCGCCTTTTGATTCTTTTGGCGTCGGGCACGCGTCCACGTCTATAAGCGCGGCGTTGGGCATTCTCATCGCCGAGGAACTCAAGGGCACGTCGAACCGAGTTGTCGCGGTTATCGGCGACGGTGCGTTGACGGGCGGCATGGCGTTCGAGGCTCTCAATCACGCCGGGCAACTCAAGAAAAAATTGCTTGTCGTCCTAAACGATAACGAAATGTCAATCGACAAGAACGTCGGCGCGCTGTCCGAATACCTGTCCAAAATTCGGCTCAAGCCGCAATATCACCGCGCCAAACGCGAATTCGAGGACTTCGTTCGCAACCTGCCCTTCCGCGACGTCGGCGAAAAAATTTTGCTTGCGGCGAATTCGGTCAAGGCGGGCGTGACGGCTGCGGTTTTCCCCGGTGCGATCTTTGAGGGCTTCGGCTTCAATTACATCGGACCGATTGACGGGCACGACATAAAGACCATGCAGGAAGTCTTCTCAAAGGTCGGCGTGATTGACGCGCCCGTTTTGATTCACGTCCGCACGACCAAGGGCAAGGGCTACGCGCCCGCCGAGACTTCGCCCGAAAAATTTCACGGCGTCGGCAAGTTCGACAAGGCAACGGGTCAAGTTATCAAGCGTCCGTCACCGCCGAGCTACACCGAGATTTTTTCGCAAGCCGTAATCGACTGCGCGGCGCGCAATGACAAAATTGTCGCGATAACCGCCGCTATGCCGTCGGGCACGGGCTTGAAGAAGTTCGCCGAGAAATTCCCGCGCAGATTCTTCGACACGGGCATCGCCGAGGAACACGCAATCACGTTGGCTGCGGGCATGGCGGCGGGCGGCTTGCGTCCCGTCGTCGCCATTTATTCGACGTTCATGCAACGCGGTTACGATCAAATTCTTCACGACGTCTGCTTACAAAATCTGCCCGTGTTGCTTTGCTTGGACAGAGGCGGCTTGGTAGGTGAGGACGGCGCGACACATCACGGCGCGTTCGATTTGGCTTACCTGCGCACGATTCCGAACATGAACGTCTTGGCTCCGAAGGACGAAAACGAATTGCGGCAAATGATTTTCGCGGCTCTAAATAAAAATTTCCCTGTGGCGATTCGTTACCCGCGCGGCGCAGGCTTGGGCGTCAAAGTCGAAGTCAAGCCGCAAGAACTTCCTTGGGGCAAGGCTGAAGTCGTCGAACACAGCTCGGCGGCGGAAGTGACGGTCTGCGCGGTCGGCACGATGGTCAAAGCTTGCGTCGACGCGGCGAAAATCCTGCGCGACAAAAAATTTTCGGTCGACGTTATAAACGCGCGCTTCGTCAAGCCGCTTGACGCCGAACTGATAAAAAAATCTGCGCGGGCGTCGAAACTGCTTGTCACGTGCGAAGAAGGCACGCTTGCGGGCGGTTTCGGGTCGGCGGTCGCGGAGCTTTTGGCTGACGAAAAAATCTCGACGCCGTTGCTTCGGTTGGGCATTGCCGATAAATTTGTCGAACAGGGCACGCGCGCGGAGCTTTTGAACTTGTGCGGCTTGACGGCTGAAAAAATTGCGCAACGGATTCACGAACGCCTTAACGAACTAATTTTCGGTTTCTTGACGGTGACAACATGAGCCGCTTTGAAAGCGGCGGAACAGTTGTCGCGCTCTGACGTTGTGACGATTTTAAATTAATCACCGCGCCGTTACGCAACGTTGCGCATTGCCAGCTGATAAATTTTTTCACAGGTGACGACATGAAACAACGACTCGACGTACTTTTGACGGAGCAAAAATTCTTCGACAATCGCACGCGCGCCAAGGCTATGATTATGGCGGGCAAAGTTCTCGTCAACGGGCAAAAGGTCGACAAAGCCGGTACGCTCGTCCCCGCCGACGCGCAAATTCGCATCCTCGGCGAGGAAATGCCCTTCGTCAGTCGCGGCGGCTTGAAACTCCAAAAGGCTCTCGACGTGTTCAAAATCAATCTCGTCGGGAAAATGGCGGCGGACGTCGGCGCGTCGACGGGCGGCTTCACCGATTGCATGTTGCAACGCAGCGCGAAGATGGTTTACGCAATCGACGTGGGCTACGGTCAGCTCGCTTGGAAACTGCGCCGCGATTTGCGCGTCGTCAATAAGGAGCGCACCAACATTCGCAACATCACGCAACGGGATTTTTATTACGGCTTGCCGGAATTCGTTTCAATCGACGTGTCGTTCATTTCGCTGGAAAAAGTCTTGCCCGTGGTCTTCGACGTGCTGACCGATTCTGGTGAAGTCGTTGCGCTGATTAAACCACAATTCGAGGCGGGTCGCGAACACGTCGGCAAGAAAGGCGTCGTTCGCGACAAAAAAATTCACGCGGCGGTTATCGAACGCGTCTTGAACTTCGCGGCAGGCGTCGGCTTTGCGATTAAGGGTTTGGACTTTTCGCCCGTCAAAGGCCCCGAAGGCAATATCGAATACTTGGCGCACCTGTCGAAGGGCGGCGCGTCGGCGGGCGTCGAAATTTTATCCGTTGTCAATTTAGCGCATGGAGAGCTTGACTGATGGCAAGACAAAATATTTTCGGGACGGCGTTCGGCGTCGAAGCGGGCATGATGCAAATTGCCGTCTTCCCGAACATGAGCAAGCGGCGGGCGGGTGAAATCGTCGACCGCATTTTTAATTTCTACCAAAACAAAGACGTGCGCATTGTCATGCCCGCGACCGAGGCGCGTCAATTCCGCAAAGAGGAATACGGCTTGCCCTGCGTCGAGCGCGTGCATGTCGACATGGCGTTGAGTATCGGCGGTGACGGCACGTTATTAGGCGTCTGTCGTCGTTTCGGCGGGCAAAGCGTCCCCGTTTGCGGAATCAACTTGGGCACGTTGGGTTTCCTTGCCGACATCGAGCCGCGCGAGCTTGAAAGCCGTCTTGCAAAAATTTTGGCAGGTCAATATCGCGTCGAGCGGCGGCTGTTGTTGAGCGGCTACATTCGCAACGAACTCGGCGAAAAATTTTTGGGCAACGCAATCAACGACGTTGTAATCACCAAAGGCGGCGTCGCGCGCATGTTGCGCCTTGGGCTTTACGTCAATCGCACGCACCTAATGGACTATAAGGCGGACGGCATTATCGTCGCGAGCCCGACGGGTTCCACAGCGTATTCACTCAGCGCGGGAGGCCCGATTCTCAACCCGACGGTGCGCGCGCTGTTGCTTACGCCGATTTGCGCCCATACTTTCCAGATGCGCCCGCTTATCGTCAACGAAGACGACGAAGTTCTAATCAAAATCGACGCAATGCCCGACGTGATTGTCACGCTTGACGGGCAGGTCAGCCACAAGATTCAGCCCGGCGACGATATTGTTGTCCGCAAGGCAAAGGAGACCGCGCAGATCGTCAAGTTCGACGACAAAAACTATTACGACGTGCTAAAGGCTAAGATGTGGAGTTGAATATTCATGGCAATAATCTCTTTTCCGCCCGCGCCGGATTTAAATTATTATCGGCAAGCTTATCCCGAACTGAATAATTTTGTCGATGACGTTTTGGCGGAACATTGCAAGCGATTCGCCGCAGAGCAGGGGCATTCGACGTGCCTGTATGACCGTCGCGAGGCTCTTCATAAATTTTTGCAGGCGACGATTGACAGTCAAAAATTAACTGCCTTGGAGATTGGGTGCGGTGCTTTTCCGTTTCTTGTCGGCGAGCATGTCAAATATTTCGAGACATTGAGTGCAGAAGTTCTTAAACAGAATTACCGCAAACGCGGACGGAATGTTGACAAGGTGCCGGCAAAGTTCGATTTCGTAAGTTCGACGGGCGACCTCGGCGTTATAGACGAGACGTTTGACATTGTCTTCAGCTGTCACGTCATCGAACACACGCCCGACTTGATTGAACACCTGCGCGGCGTCAGCAGGATTCTGAATGCGGGCGGCTTGTACGTCCTTATCGTGCCCGACAAACGCTATTGCTTCGACCATTACAACGCGGAAACGACGCTTGGCGAAGTGATTGACGCCTTTGCCAACGAACGTAAAATCCCGCGCCTCGCCGACGTAATCGGTCACGTCTGCACGCGCACGCACAACAGCGCGGTACTTCATTGGCTTGGTCATCACGGCGAACGCTACGGCTACAGAAACGCGCCGCTTGAGCCCGACGCACGTGTTGAAATCATGGGCGAATATTTCTTCGACGACGGCAAAGGCGCGACGTTTCAAAAGCTGTCGCATTTGGTTGAGCGGTATTCCGAGGCTTTGGAACAGAGCGCGTATATCAATGCGCACAACTGGAAGTTCACGCCCGACAGCTTCGGTTATATCGTCGACGTGCTTAACAAATTGCAACTCATCGACTTGACGCTTTATCGTCTGTGCCACACGCTTTGGGGGCGGCAAGAGTTCATTGCCGTGCTTGAAAAATCTTGACGGAGGGAATTTCTTGAAGGACGATACCGGTAACAAAATCGCCGCGCAGGCAAGCGAACTGCATTTCGCCGAAGATTTGCCCGACGCGCTTGAAGGCTTCGCGATGAAAAAAATCTTCGCGCCCGTCGACGACAAATTTATTTTCTACACGTGCGCCGACGACAAAATTCATTGTGCGCTCACGACTTACTTTCACGAGGAGACCGCCGAGTTCAAAGTTCGCCAACGAATCGGCTTGACGGAATTTTGCTTGACGAAATTTTTTACCGAGGACTTCGCGCACTTCAAAGAGTTGCTTGACGCTGAACTTGCCGACGTACTGAAAAATCTGCGCGGCATACGCGGCGGCACGAACAATCGTTTCTTGCGCGAACTCAAGCTTGACGAATGGGCTTACGGTCAAAGCCTGCCCGCGACGCTTGAAGGTTTCGAGCTGTTCATAAGCCCCGCCGCGCCCGTCGAAGTCACGAACGGATCCGTTATCATAATCAACTACGCCGACTTTGCCTTGAACAGCGACTTCGTTCTTTACCGCAACATTTATACCGACGAATTCAGCGGCGAGCGACGGGTGGACGGCGCGCCGCAAGTCGTTTACGCTTTCGACGCCGAGACCCGCGACGAATTGGAAGACAAGCTTAAAGATAATCTGATTGCCGAGTTGCACGAGATAAGGCGGTTGTCGGCAGGCAAGGAGTGATTGATTTTGTTCAGGAAGTTTTTTATCGGCGTGCTGATTGTTTTGATGAGCGCGTCGATTTTTTCTGCGGCAAGTGCCAGAAAAGTTGTGGGGCAATGGCGACTGGACGGGACTTCTTCCGCCGATTTGCCGCGCAGTTTCCGTTTCATGTTCGACGATTGGCACAACGACGTTCGCGGCAAAGATCCCGACCGCGCAGGCTTGAACGAGTTGCGGGCTTCGGCGAGCGGTCAACCGTCCCCCGCCGCGCTTAAGACGCTGTATCGGACGATTCGCGAGCGCGAGCCCGACGCAAAAATTTTCATGGTCGACTTGCGGCAGGAATCTCACGGCTTCGTGAATTTGTTGCCCGTCAGCTGGTACGTCGAGCACAACGCCGCCAATGCCGGCAAAACCACAAGTCAAGTCGAGGAAGACGAGACTGAACGGCTGAACAAGCTGCGCGGTGTCGATACGACCTTCGAGCCGTTGGGCAACGCCGACAAGCAAGCCTTCAAGCCGATAACGATAATTCCGCGCGTGATTCAGACCGAGCGCGACACGGCGCAGGCGGCGGGCTTTGAATACGTGCGATTCGCGGCGGCAGACATGCAATTCCCCGCGCCCGAAGTCGTCGACGACTTCATAACGTTCGTCGCCAACCTGCCGGAAAATGCGTGGCTGCACTTCCACTGTCAAGCGGGTCACGGGCGCACGACGACTTTCCTTGTCATGTACGACATAATGAAAAATCCCGACGTGTCGCTGGAGACGATTTGCAAGCGGCAATATCTTTTGGGCGGGTCGAATCTTTTGCTTGAGCCCGAAGGCGACGACTGGTACGCCGACAAGTCACGCGACCGCGCAAAAAAAATTCGCCTGTTTTACGAATTCGTTCAGGGCACGCGAGCCGAGCAAATCGGTTTGCAATGGTCTGAGTGGCTGGAGGTTAAACGATGAAAAATTTTTTGATAACCTGCGCGGCAGTTTTGCTGTTGTTTACGAGTTCGGCGATGGCGTCCGACGCTGAGTATCTGCTCAACAACGCCGAGCTCAACCCGACGTCGACGGGCGCGGATTATTGCGACGAGATCGTTTGGCAGACGCTCAATCAAATCACGACCGACGACATGACGACTTACGACAAAGTGCGCGCCTGCTATGATTACCTTGTTTATAATTGCAGCTACGGCGATAACGTCCTGCGCCTTGACTTTCCCGAAGACAACGGCACCGCCCGCGCCTACGGCATGCTTGTCGGACACGTCGGGGCTTGCGACGATTATTCATGCGCATTCGCCGCGCTGACGCGTGCAATCGGGCTGAATTGTTACACGGTCTACGGACAGACGGCGCGCGCTGACGGCGGCTACACGGGACACATCTGGTGCGTCATTGCGATTGACGGCGTGGAATACGTCTTCGACCCGCAAATCGACGACAACATCGGCGCGGACGTGTACTATCGCTTTTGCGTGACCTACGACGAAACGCCCGGCTCCTACTACGATTCGGAAGTGCGTTGGGGCTACTTCGAGCCGTTTTATTAATGCGTAAAAAAAATTTTCCCTGTCGACGGCGGCGGGGAATTTTTTTTGCTTGCATGGAGTAAACTCAAAAATTTATAATCGGCGTGAAGAAATTTTTCGGGAGGTTTTATCATGAACATCACGCGCAGAGATTTTCTCAAGCTGGCGGGCGCGACGGGACTTGCGTTGTCGTTCGGGCGTGTCGAAGCCGCAACCGGTGAAAAAATCCTTGTCGTCTACTTTTCGCGCACGGGCGAAGAATACGGGCTCGGCAACATCAGCAAGGGCAACACCGAAATCGTCGCGGAGATTATCGTGCAACGGACGGGCGGCGACCTGTTCGAAATTAAACCCGCGCAGGCTTACCCTGCCGGCTACGAAGACTGCAAAAAAGTTGCGAGCCGCGAGAAGGCGACCAAGGCGCGTCCCGCGTTCGTCGGCGACGTGGACGTTGCGCCCTACACAATGATTTTCGTAGGCTATCCGATCTGGTACGGCGACGCCCCGCAAATCGTTTACACGTTCCTTGAGCGTCACGACTTCGGCGGCAAGAAAATCGTTCCGTTCTGCACGCACGGCGGTAGCGGTCTTTCAAGCACCGACCAGACAATCTCCATGACGTGCCCGACCGCCAAGGTGTTGCAGGGCTTTGCAATTTCGGGCAAGACTGCGCAAAAAAATCGTTCACAAGCCGAATCAAACGTCGCCGACAACTTGAAACGATTGGGGCTGTGAAAATGAGCGACGCGGACAAATATAATCCGAGCATGTTCAAGTTGGGCGTGCCGTTCCCCGAAGCGTTCAACGAACATTTCAGCGGGCAGGCGTATATCAGTCAGCTTTTGACGACGGACGTTTCGATTCACAACATGACGTTTTCGCCCGGCTGCAGAACGAATTGGCACATCCATCACAACTATCGGCAGATTTTGCTTATAACGAACGGACGCGGCTGGTATCAGGAGTGGGGCAAAGTCCCGCAAGCCCTCAAGCCCGGCGATTTCGTCAACATCGATCCCGGCGTCAAACATTGGCACGGCGCGGCGAGCGACAGTTGGTTTGCTCACTTAACGGTCGAGAATCACAACGAAAATGCCCGTTTCGAGTGGCTGGAACGCGTCATGGACGTTGACTTCTTCAAAGTTGAAATAATGCATGTAGAGTAGGAGGCAGTATCATGGACATCACACGGCGCGACCTTTTCAAGTTGGCGGGCGTGGCGGCAGTCGGCGCGGCTGTCGGTCAGTTCAACGCTCAAACCGTCGAGGCGGCGGCTAAAACTGTCAAGCTCAAGGCGGCACCCGTTGTCGGCTCCAAAAACGTCACCGGCACCAAATACGCGGGCACGGCGGCGAAAGTTTACTTCACGGACAAAATCGACGCCGCGCACCTCATCAAGCTGTACAATCTGATTAACGGCGAGATCTTCGGCAAAGTCGGAATCAAGCTTCACACGGGCGAGCCGCACGGTCCGAACATCTTGCCGCGCGAAATGGTTCAAGCTTTTCAAGCGCAAGTCCCCAACAGCAACATCATTGAGACGAACACGCTTTACGGCGGCGCGCGCTACGAGACGCCGGGGCACCGCGAAACCTTGACGACGAACGGTTGGGGTTTTTGCACCGTCGACATCATGGACGAATTCGGCGGCGTCGACTTACCCGTAAACGGCGGCTTTCACTTGCAGACAGTCAACATGGGAAAGACGCTTGTCGATTACGATTCGATTGTCGTGTTGACGCACTTCAAAGGACACGCAATGGGCGGCTTCGGTGGCTCACTCAAAAACATCGCAATCGGCATGGCAAGCGGACACGTCGGCAAAGTTCAAGTCCACGGCTACAAACGCTCCGAAATGCCGCCGCCCGGTCCGTACTGGTTTGACGGCGTAAACATGCCGCTCAAAGATGAATTCATGGAACGCATGGCAGATAGCGGCAAGGCGACCTGCGACCACTTCGGCAAGCGGATTGTGTTTATCAACGTCATGCGGCGCATGAGTGTCGATTGCGACTGCGCGGGCACCTCCGCCGCCGAACCCACCATGAAAGACATCGGGATTTGCGCGTCGACGGACATTCTTGCCGTTGACCAAGCGTGTTGCGATTTCGTTTACACCGTTGCCGACAGCGCGGACTTGCGCGAGCGTATCGAATCGCGTCACGGTCTGCGTCAGCTCTCCGCTATGGCAGAACTCAAAATGGGCAACCCGCAATACGAACTGATTCAAGTCGGTTAAGGAATAAGTGATTAGTGGTAAGTGGTAAAACTAATCACTTACTACTTACCACTTGTTCACCATGTCAAGTAGGTATACGCGCTGAATACCGTCAGCATGATGACTTCGGCAAAGAATATCGGCTTCAGCGTGCCGATTAAGTCCGCCTTGAAATAATCCGTCGTCACGATAAGGCAAAAATGCGTAGGAGTCAGCATCTGCCCCGCGACGCCGAACGCCATTGCCACTCCCGCCAAATTCAAATCGCCCGTGCCCATCGCCGCAACTATCGGCATGACTATAGCGACGTGACCTTGACTCATGCCCGTAAGCACGCCGATTATCAGCGACACGCAAGCGATTATCACGGGCACCGGCAACGGCGACGCTTGAAACGCCGCGACGATTTCGCCCAAAACTTCCGTCACGCTCAGCAGTTGGATAAAGTACAGGATACAACAGATGTTCAGCGTCATTTTCCAATCGAACGCGCCCCAAAAAATTTTCTTGACGCCGACGCCGCGCCCGACCGCCGCCAATACGAAAACCCACGCCGTCACGACCAAACCCGTCGCCGTCGACGCGTTGAGCCCGCCGAACACCACGACCATAAAAACCGACGCCACCGGCAACAACGCCAATATCAAGCCTTTGCGCTCGTGCCGAATCTCCGCCGCCGTCTCAGCGACAACCTGCGCGGCGGGCACTTTTATCGGGCGAATCAGAATCAGCCAGCCGACGACGATTGCCAAAAGCGTCAGCCAACACAAGTGGCTTATGAACGTGCCGAACGTCACGCCCGCGATTGAACACGCCATAATCATGCCGGGGATTATCGGGCTTGAAAACTCGAACATATGACGGAACCAGAAATTAATCGCCGCCTTGTGTTCGGGGCTCAGTGTCAAGTTCGCGCTCAGCTCCTGAACAATCGGCGCGGAAAAGCGTGCGCCGCCCACGCTCGGCAACAAGCCCAAAAACGCGGGCATTGCCGCAAGCAGAAACTTCACGTCCAAAAACATGCGCCGCAACGCTTTAACCATATCGGTCAGCGCGCCGCTCAAGCGCAACTCGATTTCCAGACACATGACGAAATACAGCGCGAAAATTATGTCGTAAGTGCGCGACAGCGTGAAGGTCTCGTAAGCCGCCTGCAACAAAGAAATTGGGCTCGCGGATCGCAGAGCCCAGATAAACAGTCCGCTTGCCAACATGCAGACTCCGATTTGAAATTTGAATCGCAACAGCACGATTATGATTGCAAGTGCCGCCGCCAAAAGCAAAAATATATTCAAATGAAAACTTCCTTATTCCGCCGATTGGTTGCCAAGCAAAGCAAGCACGTCCATGGGATTTTGATTCGCCTGCGACAACATTGCCTGCGACGCTTGAGTTAAGACGTTGTATTTGAGGTAGCCCGCCATCTCGGTCGCCATATCGGCATCACGAATTACAGATTCGGAGGCTTGGTCGTCGGTGTAAGCGGTCGTCAAATTCGTCGCCGTGTGTTCCAATCTTGACAGTGCAGATCCGATATTGCTTTGCTCATGCAGGACTTTGGAAAGGATGTTGTCGAGGACGTTAATGGCGGCGTTGGCGTCTTCGCGCGTCGAAATGCTGATTATACTGCCGTCGTCGCCCTTCAAGCCCAACGCCCGCGTGCGCATGTCGCTTAGGGCGAATTTGGTTGCGAAATTGGCGTTTGCGCCGACGTGGAACGATAACGCTTGGTCGCCCGTTTGAGTTTCGGCGCGCTGATATTGCTTAAACTGGTCGAGAGCGGCGTTGGCAGATTTTTTGACGTGCCCTTCCGAATCCAAAATGCTTATCGCGAAGCCGGCGATTTGAGTTCGTAAGATGTCCTCGTCGTCCTCGTTCAACGACGAAACAACAATGCCTTGCTTTCTGTCGGGCGTGTAGACGTCATTGCCGAACTTGTCGGTTATGCCGGTGATTTGCCCTTCGGTCGTCGCTTGCACTTCGGACACGTCTTGTATCGCCAAGATGTTACCCAATGTTTGATCTTCGACGCGCCCGCTGACCGAAGTCATTTTTCCGTTCATGACATACGACAGCTGATAATAGTCGGTGGATTGAATTTCGAGCGATTCGCCCGCCCTGTTGCGCAAATCCGTCAAAGCAGTATCTGTCGCCGTTTCTTCGTGCAAGCTTTGATTGAGCAGAATCGTTTTGGCGGGCACGAAAGAATTGTTGCGCGTGCCGTCAATCAGATATTTGTTGTTGAAGGTGATAAGGGCGTCTTCGTCGATTTGGTCGACGAGCTGGTCGAATTCCCGTTGAATCATGCGGCGGTCTTCGTCGGAGTTGGAATCGTTGGCGGCATTAATCGCTTTTTCCTTGAGTGTGCGGAGCGCGTCGATAATGTTTGATACGGCACCTTCGGCGGTTTTCATCATGTTGGATCCGTTTTGGGTATTGGAGTGCGCTTGTTCGAGGGCACGAATCCTGACGCGCATACGTTCCGAGATGGCATAAGCCGAAGCGTCATCCTGCGCGTCGCGAACCTTCAGCCCTGTCGAAACTTTCATCAAGTGTTTGTGCGCCAGCGCGTGGTTTGCCGTCATTTGATTGAGCGTCCGCGTTGCTTCCATGTTGGTTTTTATAACCATTGACATTTTTAATTCCTCCTTGAGTTGTCGTCCGTGACTTCCTGCGATTCTTTTCGATTATTGTATCAAAAAAAAATGGCGCGTCAACGAAAGGACGGCGAAATTTTTTTGTGCTCCGTCAAAGACTTACTTAATCTCGTTCAATCTGTCGGCGATAACCTGCGCGTCTTCGTCGCCTTCAAGCGGCGTGATAATCGGCTGATTGCCCAACATGACGGTGCCGTTTTCGACGGTCGCGGCTTGCTTGTTAAGTCCCCTGTGATAAGCAACCGCCAAATTGCCCAAGACGAAATACGAACGCTCGGCAGAAGACATCGTAGCGGAGGGCGCAACCTTTATCAGCGTCTTCTTGTTGACGGTGATGATGCCGTTCTTGGCAGAAACGTGCTTGCCGCTGTACTCGAAAAGTTTTTTGGCGTAAACGTCGCGGCGTTTATCGCTTTCGGGGTGGTCGTTGGGATTGAAAAAATTAGCTAAACCCGAACGCTTGCTACCCTTTTCCATCTCGGCGAATTTCTGCATGACCGCCGCGCAGGCTCCCGGATTGTAATCGGTGTGCAACATGTAATCCAAGCTACAAAGGTCTGCCTCGCTTTCGTATTTCCTGCTGCCGTGAGCGACCGATTGATTGAGGGCTGCTTGAGCAATCAGCGAAGTCAACGCGCCACCGCCGATTGTCGTGCCTACAGCCGCGCCCGCCAAGCTTGCCATAATCTGTTTGCGGAGATTTTTCTTGTTGCCTTTGGCGACGTGATCCTTTTGCCCGTGCCCCATCTCGTGTCCGACAATCGCCGCAAGTTCGTCCTCGTTGGTTATTTGCTTGAACGTGCCGACATTGACCATCATGACGTGCCCCATTGTGCAGGCGGCGTTTACGTTTTCGTCGTTGGAAATGAAATACAGATACGGCTTGCTCTTAATTGTCGGGTCGACGGCTGCCACACCCTTTGTCAAGTTCGCCATAATTCTGTCGAGCAAGGCGTTGTATTCGGAATCTTCGCAGACGCCGTATTTCTCACGGAAATTGTTGTAAAGCTCCCGGCGTCCCTCTTCGGTCTCGTTGAAGTGCTTGATATTGGCGTTTATCTGCGCGTTCAAGGCGGCACCCTCCATGCCGATTTGAATCGCGGCACCGATAAGGTCGGCAGTGGCAGCTGAAGCTTTGGTCGCCGTCCCGAAGACAAGCGATAAGCTCAAAACCGCCGCCGCGACGAACGACAGAAATTTTTTCCTAAGGCTCATAATGATTCCCTCCCGTGAAAATTTTCCGTCATGATAGCAAAAAAAAATCGACACGGCAACCGCAGTCTTCGCGTCGATTTTTTTTTACGTGTTGTGTTATTTGGTCAAGGAATTCATGCGTTCGAGCGGCGTGCTCAAATCCATGTGCCCGGACAGCGTTTCAATTTCTTGCCCGTCAATCAAAAATTTCACGCGCTTGACTTCGGGGAAGTTGGTCAGCGTGTCGACGACCGAGCCGATTAAAAATTCTTCGCCCGTCGAGCCGCCTACAAAGCTTTTCGTAATACTGCCGTCCAAATCGACAGTCGCCAGCCCGTCGACAACCTTGACGCCGCGAATCTTGGCGTTGTTCGGGAAAATCTTCGTCAAGTTTTCTTCGGCGGGTTCATCGAGCAAAACTTCGACGGCGGCGGTGTATTTGTCGGTCGTGTCGCTTACGATGACCTTGCGTTCGACTTCGACGAGCTTCATGCCCGAATCGTCGGGATAATAAACTTTGACGTTCACGGCTTGTTCATTGGGGGCGGGCCTGACGGTCGCGGGATTCTTGACGTCGGGCTTTTTGTCGGGCGCGGGCTCAACGGGTTTGACTTCGGGCAGGTCGGGCTTGACGTCGGGCTTGGTCTGCGCGGACGGAGCGGGCTTTTTGTCGGGCGAGTCCGTCGGCGGCTGTTCGCAACCCGCAGTAATCAGCAACAGCGCGAGCATTGCCGGCACTAAAAATTTCTTCACGATTAGTATCCTCCTTGATTGAAGTAGCGGTTGACGGCATTTGTTATTGCTTGCGCAAGTTTCTGCTGATAGTCGCCTGATGCCAAAAGTTGTTCTTCGCGTGGGTTGGTTATGAAACCGAGTTCGATAAGCGACGCGGGGCATTGCGAATGCGTCATGACGTAGAAACGAGCCGCTTTGACGCCGCGATTGTTGAGTCCGCCGAGCCGCGCGAGTTCTTCGTTAAGCAGGCGGGCGAGCCTAGAGCCTTTGACGGCGTTCGGAGCGTGATAAGTTTCCATGCCGTTGGCGTTGCCGTTTGAAAAAGCGTTGCAGTGGACGCTTATGAACAGTTCGGCATTGGGCGGAGCTTTGTTGACGCGCGCTTGAAGTTCGGCGGCGTCGGGGACACCCGGCGCGGCAACGTCAACGTCGGTCGTGCGCGTCATCACTACGCGATAGCCTGCGCCTGTCAAAAGCCGTTGCGCCTTGAGCGAGACAGCCAACGATACGGATTTTTCGCTGACGCCCGTCGGACCGATTGCGCCCCAATCGGAGCCGCCGTGTCCGGGATCAAGCACAACAATTCTTTGCCCGCCGTGATTGCCGTTGAACGTCGTTTGTTCGTCGTCCTGCGCGGCGAAACCTTTGCTCACGTCCAAAACCAGCCGCGCAGATTTTTTTTCGGAGCGATTGGCGGGCTCAAGCGAAAATTTTATGTTGTTGCCCGTCGCCGCCCTGAAGTGGACTTGGATACTGGTGTGCTTTTCCTGCGTCTTGTTGGCGATGATTTTTTCAACAAAGTCGCGCGCGTCCGCCTGAATCTCCGTGCCCGAAACGCGGCTTACTCTGCCGGGCAGGGCGTTATCAAGTTCGACGCGCAGGAGCCCGTTTCGTAATTCGGTCGACACGTTGCCGGGATCGAGCTTGCCGCCGCTGTAGGAAATTTCAATGCGCACAGTCGAGTTGTCCAGGTCAAAGGCGGTTATCCCCGTGAGTTCGACGGGCTTTGCCGAAGCCGTCGCCGCGAACATCATTACGAGCAACAGGCTCAAGCACGTCAAAAAATTTTTAAGCAAATTAATTCCTCATTCCTCGTTTCTAGTTCCCAACTGTTCACGCGCCGCGTCGAGTGCCGCTTGAGTTTTTTCCTGTTCGCGGGAAATCGTCAGCGTAAGATATTCGCCTTCGCCTGCGTCTTCGGGCAGGAAGTCGGCGGGCAACACGAATTGCCGAAACTCGTCCTCGTCGTCTTCGACGTAGAAAACTGCCGTAGACGAGCCGTCTTCAAGCTCTTCTATTCGGTCAAGATACGCGGTTATTTCTTTTTCTTTTGCGCCATCCATTTGTCAAGCCAATCCTCCTTTCGTTCGGGCGTGACGGAAAAGTCTTTGCCGTCGCTTACAACGGTGATTGTGCCGTTCCAGCGCGTGCAGTAGATGTTATTCTTGTCGACGCCTTCCGCCAAATAATTTTTGAGGGCTTCAAGGTGCGGGTGTCCGTAAGTGTTGCGACGTTCCTCTTCGGGACCGCAGGAAATCAAAACGTAACTCGGCGCGACGGTCTTTACGAAGTTATCGGTCGACGACGTTTTGGAGCCGTGGTGTCCGGCTTTGAGGATGTCGCATTTTAAATCCTTGGCGTCGTTGTCAGCCCAAATTTCGGATTCGACTTTGCGTTCGGCGTCGCCCGTCAGCATCATGGAAAATTTTTTGTAAGTGAGCCTGCCGACAATCGATTCATTGTTGGGGTCGGATTTTTCCTTGCCGCCGTTGACGGCGTCGACGACTTCGGTCAGCGGGTACAGGACTTTGAACTTGACGCTGTTGCCGAAATCAAGCGTGTCGCCGGCTTTGAGCGCGGTGCACTTTATGCCCTTGTCGGCGGCGGCTTTGGTGTAGCTTTTGTAAAAGGACGCGGCGGAAGCAATGCCGTTATCGTAAACTTCGCCGACGGAAATTTTTTCGAGGTAGGGATTGGCTTTGAGTTCCTTACTGCTCGGATTGATTAAGACTTTGGCGTTGGCGATGTGATCTGCGTGCGGGTGTGTGAGGATAAGTTTGTCGATTTTGGTGACGGAAAGTTTTTCAAGTTCGCCGACCAAAAGCTCGCGTTCGTCGCTGTCGCTCGTGTCGATTAAAACATTCTGCTTTCCGGTCTGAATCAGAATCGCGTCGCCCTGCCCGACGTTGAGCACGGAGATTTTCAAGTCGCCTTTAACGGTCTTGGCGGGCGTAGCCTCGGCTTGAGTTTTCGTCTTGGGTTGAGTTTCCGTCTTTGCTTGCGAATCGCTTGATGTGTCACTTTTGGCTTGCCCGCCGCAACCGCTCAAGATAAGCGTCGCAAGCATGAATACCGTTAAGAAAATTTTTTTCATTGAATCATCCTTTCTGTTGCTCGTTACGATAAACGATATAAAGCCGAATGAGCTTCGTGACCGTCCAGAATGCGAACGACGCCATGTAAATTTTATCCAGCAACGACAGATTATCGTAATCGAAGTGGACGAACAGGAATATCGCCGCCAAAATGATGAGCCCGTCGAATTTGTCGAACGCCTTCCGCAAAATTTCAGACAATGTGCCCGCCTCCTTTGCAAGGGATTATATCATGTTACTTTCATGTTTGACAAAGACTTTCGCAAAAAAATTTCCCCGCAACGTCAGCGAGGAGTTCACTCGTTGTAAATGCGATAAATCTCGTCGGTATAAGAGCCGTCGGCGTTGTGCACGATAAGCGGCGGCATGATCTGCAAATTGCCGGCGTTCGCGCCAACGACAGCCTCAAGCATAATCAAGTTGGCGTCGCGATCGGCTTTGGGCTGAATCAGGCGCAAGCGTTTCATTTCCATTTGCCGTCTGTGCAAGGCGTCGACGATTTCGCAGAGCCTTGACGCCAAGTGAATCATGCAAAAGACGCCGCGAAATTTCAATACAAAGCGCGCCGCCGTTACAACGTCCTCAAGCGTCGCCGTGAACTCGTGCCGCGCCCGCGCTATTCCCGTGATTCGATTCGCCGCACCGTTTCCTATCGGCGTGTAGGGCGGATTCGCTATCGCCAAGTCAAAACTCTCCGCCTTGAAAAGTTCGCGGTGCTTGCGATAATCGCCTTCCACGACCGAAATTTTTTCAGTCAAGCCGTTTAGTTCGACGTTACGCCGTGCTATGTCCGCCATTTGCGAATTCAATTCGACCGCGCAGATTTCCTTAACGTCGTCGGCGATTAAAAGCGGTATGACGCCCGTACCCGTGCCCAAGTCCATGACGCGTGCATTTCGCTTGAAGCGCGGGAAGTGTGCGATTAAAACCGAGTCCATCGAAAAGCAGAATTCGCGTTCGTTCTGGATAATGACGCGTCCTGACCGCATTAAGTCATCAAGCCGCTCGCCGTCGCGCAGAGAAAATTCGCCGTTCACTTTTTCGGCTCGCGTGAAGATTGACGACGCGTCTTGTCGCCGCGCGGTCTGGTCGGGCGTTCGGGATGCGTAGTACGTTCGGGATTTTCGTTGCGGCTGTAACGGCGATTGAAAGCCTCCGTCCTGCGCGGGCGTTCGGGACGTTCGGGCTTGGGCGCGGGCTCCTCGGCAGGCACGGCGTCGTCAGCCGATTCAAAATCCTCGGCGTTGACGGGCAAAATGTCTTCCCAGCCGGCGACGACGGTTTTGTTTGTGTCAAGCAGAATTGTAGCGTTCCTGCGCGAATAACTCACCGCGACGACTTTGCCCTCGCCGTCCGCCACCACGACGCGACTGCCGTTGCGCGGTCTGAACGTCACGCTTTGGCGCGGACAGTTCTCGCAATACAAATCGTTTTCATATTTTAAGCAACACATAAGCCGCCCGCACACGCCGCTGATTTTCGTCGGGTTGAGCGACAAATTTTGATCCTTCGCCATGCGAATCGACACGGGAATGAACTCGCCCAAAAACGACGCGCAACACAGCGGTCGTCCGCAACCGCCCATGCCGCCCAAAAGTTTTGCTTCGTCGCGAACGCCCACTTGCCGCAGTTCAATTCGCGTGCGGAATATCGCCGCCAAATCTCTGACCAGCCCGCGAAAGTCGACGCGCCCGTCCGCCGTGAAGAAAAAAATTATTTTGTTCACGTCGAAGGTAAATTCCACGTTGATTAATTTCATCGGCAGGTCGTGTTCGGCGATTTTCTGCAGGCAAATTTCAAACGCCCGCTTTTCCGCCTCGTGATTTTCTTCCAGCTGAATAAGGTCGGCTTCGGTCGCCTTGCGGTAGATTTTTTTCAGCGGCAAGCCGGGTTCCGATTCGGGATTTTCGTCGGCGGCAAGTTCGCGCGGCGCGACGATAACTTTGCCGCATTCAAGCCCGCGCGCCGTCTCGACGATAACCGAATCGCCCTTGGCAATGTCCTCGTCGTTGGGCTCGAAGAAATAAATTTTGCCCGCCTTTTTCAATCTGACTCCAATTATTTGCACGAATTATCCTCCGTAAATTTTTCGCAAATGAAACATATAAGCTTCGGCAAGCAAGCGCAGATTCGCGTTCGACCGCAGTCGCTTACGATATTTAATGCCCGTTTCAATCATCAAAAATATTTTTCGTTCGGGCAGTTTCATTTCGGCAAGGTGCGCGGCAATGTCGCTGTTGTACGGCTCAAGCTCTCCGACAAAGCAAACGTCGCGCAAAAGCCGTTGCAACTGCACAATGAAGTTCGCGAATTTTTCTCGCGACCACTCAGAGAATTTCGAGCCCGCCGTGAAAATTTCTTCGTTCGTCAGCCTGTTGGCGATAAGTTTGTTCAATACGTCAAGTGCCTTGTCGCGCAACTCCGCGCCGCCCGAGTCTTTAAGACTGAACGCGTGACCAAGACTGCCGTTCGCGACGGACGCAAATTTTTCCGCGTCAGGTTCTTCGACGCCGCGCGAAAGCAACACGTCGCGAATTTGCTCCGCCGAAAATTTTTCAAAGTGCACCGTCCTGCACCGCGAACGAATCGTCATGAGCAAGTTTGAACGGTTCGCCGTCAGCAAAATGAAAATCGTTTGACCCGGCGGTTCCTCCAACGTCTTGAGCAAGCAATTCGCCGCCGCGTTGTTCATGAGCTCCGCGCCGTCGATTATCACAACGCGCCGCGAAGAATTTATCGGCAACAACGACGCCGCGCTTTGCATTTCGCGAATCTGCCCGATTTTGATGTTGCGCGCTGTTTTGGTTTCTTCCGCCTCCACGATGTAAAGGTCGGGGTGAGTGTGCGCCGCCGTCAACATGCAATTATCGCAACAGCCGCAAGCAGAGCCGTCGCGGGTATTTTCGCACAACAGAGCCGCCGCGCAGATTTCAGCCGCCAAACGTTTGCCAACGCCTTCCGCGCCCGAAAATATCACGGCGTGAGGAAATTTATCCTCGGCAATGTTTTGGCGCAGATAAGCCGCCGCATCCTCGTTGCCGATAAAATTGTCCCAAGATAATTTGAAATCGCTCATCACATGTACAAGTCGACAAGCATACCGCGAATGGCGTCGTGCGCCGCGATAACGTCGAGTTGCTCCGATTGTCCAAGCCGAATTTTTTCCGCCATTTCCTCAAGCTTGTTGTCGATTTTGCGAACGGTCGTGTAGACGCGCCGCCGCCCCATGCGATCCCAGCCCGAAGATGTGTGCACTTCGTACATGTTGCTGACCGCCGCTCCGACGAAATTTTTTATCAGCGTGCGATACTCTTTCAGCTCGTCGTAGGTTGGCGTTTTGCTTAGGCGCGCCGCCTGTTCGTCGATTTTCTTGAGCATCGACTCCATTTCTTCGTGCGAAATGCCGTCGTCCTGTTGCTCCAACAGTTCCGCCTCGAAGCTGAGTTCTTTATCATGCGGGTGTTCGCTCGTGCCGCGCAACAATTCAAACGGCGACGCCGGGACTGCCGTGCCCGAAATTTTTACTGCCATTGTATTCACCTCGCGTGCAGTTTATACATTTTCGTCTGCAAATGCAAGAAGAGACTGCCGATTAATAATCAGCAATCTCTCCTGAAAAAGGGATCCAAAATGCCGGTTTCTCCAAATGTCTAAACCTGCTTACTCGCAGGTGGGTTCCTTAAGCTCGGTGTCTGTTACTTGCCGCGCGGACAATTCTCCATCTTCCGAAATCAATTCAGGTTCCCTAAAATTAATGTAGGTTAGACATTAATTGAGTCCTCGTACCTCCCAGATTAATTCCTTCTTCGCGCCGATAATAGCACGAAAAAAATTTTGTGACAAGACTTGACAAGCGCGCCCGCCGAAATTTTTTGCGCGTCAATTATCAGCGATAGGACTTTTGGTAAATTTTCAGCATGTCGTCGTCGCTCAGGGCAACGGGGTCGAACTGCAACAGGAAGCCCATGGCGGCGCGGGTGTTCTGCACCATTTTCGGGAACTCGTCGGGCTTGATGCCGTAGTCGCTCATTTTCAAGTTGTCGACGCCGCAAGCCGCCTGCATTTCCTTCAGCGCGTCGATAAAGTCTTCGGGCTTGTCCGCGTTGACTTTACCCATTGCGCGCGCCATTGCGATAAATTTGTCGTCGCAGGCGTGTTTCTCGACGAAGTGTCCAAAGTAAGCAAGCGACAGCATAATCAAGCCCGCGCCGTGCGGCAATTCGGGATGATATGCGCTCAAGGCGTGTTCAAGCGAATGTTCCGCCGTGCATACACAAACGTCCATTGAAAAGCCGCCCAACGTGTTGGCGAAGGCAACCTGCGTGCGCGCCTCAAGATTCTGTCCGTCGTTTACGGCAACGGGCAAATACTTCGCGAGCTTTTCAATCGCCGTCAGCTCAATCATTGCGGAAGCCTCGTTGCACGCGTTGGAGATGTAACCTTCGGCGTTGTGGAAGAATGCGTCGAAGCCCTGATACGCCGTGAAGTGTTTCGGGACGGTCAGCATGTAAAGCGGGTCGACGATCGCCAACGTCGGATAGCTGCCGAAGAACGCGGTCTTCTCGTTGGTGTCAAGATTGGTGATGACTGCGCCCGCGTCCACTTCGGAGCCGGTGCCCGCGCTTGTCGTGACGGCGACGTAGGGCAGAGCCTTTTCGGTCAACGGTTTCTTGCCGCCCGTGCCGAACATGATGTAATCCCAAACGCGCCCGCCGTCCTTTTGCGGTATGACGCTTGCGATAGCCTTCGCCGCGTCGAGCACCGAGCCGCCGCCCAAGCCCACGACGAAATCGCAACCGTTGGCGCGCCCGAAGTCGACGCCCTCTTGAGTGACGGGTTCGGTCGGGTTCGCGCCGATTTTGTTGAAGACGACGAAGTCCGCGCCCCAAGCCGTCAATTCCTCCTGCAACTTGTCGAGGCTGCCGTTGAGTTTCGTCGAGCGTCCGTTCGAGATGACAATCAACGCCTTCTTGCCGAGCGGAGCCTCTTTGTGCAGTTCGCCGAGCTTGCCCGCGCCGAAGAGAATTTTCGTCGGGATATGCCAAGTAAATGCCATGCAAATCACTCTCCAAAAAATTTTTAACCTAAAAGCGCGAGAATTCCCCCGCCTCTATAGGCGGTGGGATGAATCGCGCTTTTTGTTGACATTGTTCTTGTAAAGTAGTAACCTAAATTCAGTCGAAATGAATTGAGGTTAGGTATA